>Ga0116149_1006276_pt1 | contig 10755 bp, 12 predicted proteins | sample AD_UKC057_MetaG_FD_89787 | JGI IMG/M metagenome (GOLD analysis project Ga0116149, IMG submission 89787) | Active sludge microbial communities of municipal wastewater-treating anaerobic digesters from USA - AD_UKC057_MetaG | ecosystem: Engineered > Bioreactor > Anaerobic > Digestate | place: USA...
ACAGTCATCTCGGCGACCCCGGAAAGCCTAACTTAATTTCGCGGTTCCGTGGTCCAACACTTGGGGTCCACCTCACCATATTGCACCTTGAGACGCGCCTGCGTATTCGCCAGGCCGACACCGGTCGAAGAGATGGGCGGACGGCTGTCTTCAACACCTGCGGTAAATGTATTGACGACTTCGAGTTGCAGTTCCTGATTCGCGACGCGCGCACGCGCCGTGATTTCCTCCGTTTGGTCGGATGCCTCCAAGCCGTGCCGGATGGCATTCTCCACCAGCGGTTGGAGCAAGAGCGGCGGAATGAATGCATTCATCGCGTCGTCCGTGGCTTCGACATGGAACGCCAGCCGCTCGCCAAACCGAAGCCGCTGGATATCCACGTAGTGCTGCAAGAGCTTCAGTTCTTCGCTCAGGAGAATCTCGCCGCGCTGCGGCTCGCGCAGGGTCATGCGGAGTAAGTCGGAGAGGTTCATCACCATTTCGGTGGCGAGCTTCGAGTTTTTCGGAATGAGGGCTGCGATGGAGTTAAGCGTGTTGAACAGGAAATGCGGCTGGAGTTGTGTCCGCAGCCCGGCCAGTTGGGCCTGCGTCAGGTGTGCCGCCATTTGCGCCGCCTGCTTTTCCCGTTCGCGCAAGGCCGCCATTGCCGCCAAAGAATGAGCGACTCCGACCAAAACCCAATACAACGGGACGCCAAATTGCGACTTGAACACCACGAGGCGGAGCGAAGGCTTGGGAAAGGAGGCTTCAAAGCCGCCGGTCAAGGGGGTCGGTGTCCGCACCGGGACAGTTGGATTTGTTGACTCCCCGGTCTGCTGCTGGCGCTCCGCCAAAATCTCCAAGGCGCGGGGTTCAAGGAAATGAACCAATCCAGCAAAACCGCCCTCGCAAAACGCGACGAAAAGAATCGCACCCACCAGATGGACCCACAGGTTGGAACGCCAGGAATTCCTGTTCAGCGGATAACGCCGGGCAAGCCACAGCACGAGCGGTGCGGCGAGCGCGTAGAACCCCCAAAAACCCAACGCGAGCAACAAGGCAAACAGAAACGGAAAGAAATTGAACACGAACATGATGCTCGCGGTGACGGTCACGAGGGCGCACCAGCCGAGAAGGCAGACTGACCAAAATAGGCGATGCTGCTTTTGTTCGTCCTGTCCGCTGATGATGTTTGCGAGCGGCTGCATAGTCCTTTGGAGTATTGCGCAACGTCGGGCAGCTGGCAAACAAAGGGTGAATTGCATTCGTGCAGTACCTATCGGGGTGCGTTTGGATTAGTCCCGCGCAAAGCTTCTTCGTCCCATTCTGCCCGTTCTCGTCACAACTGCATTGCGCCCGACGGCGACTCTCGGCTCGTTTCGGGAAAATAATTGGCGCCTCGAGGGGCACGAGTGCCGGGAAGCGAACGTCGCGAAGGGCGCTCTTCGGGCCGTTCATTCATCAACGATCGGGGTTAGACTTCCATGCGTTTTGGAACCCGTCTGGTGCTCCTGTCCCTCGACCCGCCGCTGTTCGCGCATTCCTTCACCCGTATGGAAAAGGGCTTCGTCACGTTCGATCGGCTTTGGTCACAATCCGTTCGCCCCAGCCTGCCGCCCGTTCGATCATTCATTCATGAGAAGACGCGACCATACCGCCCAGCGGCGGCAGCCTGATCCTGCTCCGCAATCCGAAACCTTCATGAATCCCAGGCTTGCCGCGCTCGCACTGGCGGGCTTCCTTCTGTTTGCACTGAGCCAAGCCTGGCGAAGTGGCGGCAATGTACCGCCGGAGGAATCACTGGATTCCGTTGCAGGGTTTGAACTGACGACCAACCGTTACGCCAAGCGTGAACGGCGCGCGGATTTGTGGCGCTGGCCCGTGGCCTCGCATACCGACCCTTCGCTTGCCGGCGATAAAAACAGGACGACGGGAGCAACCAAACAAGCCAATGCAGTAACCGTATTGCGAACCAACGCAACGAGCCGCATCGCGAATGAGCTTGTGGTGACTCTTCCAGCGGGCGCGAAGATTCAGGATTTGCTCAACGTGCTCGGCGGCGACGTGGAGTTGGTTGCCAGCATGCACAATCAACATGCACATCGTTTGAGGTTTGCCGATGCCGCAAGCGCCGATGCCGCGCAAGCCCTGCTCGATGCTTCAACATCCTTGGGAACGGCGGACTCCAACTACCGGATGGACATGCCCCCACCCGAAGGCGCATCCAGCGAGAAGATGGGAGTGAAGCAGCCGTTGCGCGTGAACTCGACGCAGACCGATGGATACATCATTGTTGGACTGGTGGATTCCACGGTTCAATTGCAGGGGACGGCGGTGGATGATTACCTGCTGCCGGGCATCTCCGTTGCGGAAGGGCCGGCCGGCGGCGATTCATTGAGTCACGGCACTTCGATGGCGGCGAGCATCGTGCAGGGGCTTTCACTGACGGCCGATGGGCAAAAGAGTTCGAGCGTTAAGATTCTGCCGGTGGACGTGTACGGAGCGCAGGAGTCCACAACCACATTCCAAGTCGCGGAGGGCATCGCGGCGGCGATAGAAAGCGGGGCGAACATCATCAACCTCAGTCTCGGTAGCGACGGCGACAGCGCGCTGTTGCGTCAGGTGATTCAGGACGGGCATTCGCAAGGAGTGATCTTCCTCGGGGCGGCGGGCAATGAGCCGGTAACTACGCCGATGTATCCCGCCGCCTATTCTGAAGTCATCGCTGTCACGGCCACGGACTACCAAGGAAACATCGCCTCGTATGCCAATTACGGGGAGTTTGTGGACGTGGGGACGCCGGGCTCGGTGATCGTGGAGTTCAATGGTCGACAATACCTGGTGAGCGGTACTTCGGCGTCCACGGCGCTGGCGAGCGGTATTGCGGCTGGCTACTCTGAGTGGAACGTCGCAAAGCTTACCGAGGCCGAAGCTGCCGTTCGATCCGTCTTGGGGATGCAAACCCAATAGCCGCATCACGCGTTCACGATCTGGCCATTTCCTCGAACAGGCACGGAGACACCAGCAAGGAGAACGGCCGCCGCGCACTGGCGGCGAGACGCGGCCGCCTGGTCGAGCGCGGTTCGGCAGCAACTTCAAGCACCTCGCCCAGCAACCACTGCTTCAGTTCACACAAGAGGTAGGTCCATCGGACGCACGAGGAATGCCACGAATTCTTCACCGTAGATTCCGCTCGCGTAGGACAAAGGGGCTGAAATATGCAACGCGCTGGACGTGACGCTATTCACCGCGATGGAGCGTTGAGTTGTGCGGTGCAGGAAAGCTTTCCTCCAACAAAGCCGATTTCATGCGGGCGTGTTCGTGGATGGCCTCCAGCGTGTAATCAGGTTCGTCGGCGGAGGGTTCAATCACTTCGGACAGAAACTCCAGACCGGCATCGTGCGCGATATGCCGCAAGCTCAGGAATGTGGGGGTAATCTCCTCGTTCTTTTTGACGATGCCGTGGAGTTGCACCACGAGAGCGCCGTCGAACCGCCTGGCCTCGCGACCCCAGCGGCTGATCCAGCTTTTGACGCACATAGGCAGATGCACGTCGCCTCGGACGGCCACGATGCAAAGCGGCGCGTAGCAAGCCTCCGCCGCTGCCTCTGCCGCCAGGGCCGGGACTTGCAGGGCGTCCAGACTCCACAGCTTGTGGTCCAACCGGTCTTCCGTGCCGGCCCGGCGTTCCAGCCGGTCGCAGAGTTCCTTGGCGTGCTTGGCCGAGTGCAACTCGTCGTAAACGATGAGGACGTTGAAGACGGAGGCGTGGTCGCCGTTGGGAAGATGAGATGTAGTTTTCATAATTCGTGTCGCTGAGGATTGAAAACCAAAGGTTGTTCCTCGTTCGCCGGAAAGTGACGAAGTAGGGTGAAGACGAGATGAAGCCGCCGCAGCCGGGAGCAATCCGCCCGGCGAGTCGGTGAGACGTGGCATGGCAAACATTGGCTGCGCTCGACGACGCGAAAGATGCTCCCATAGCCGCCGTCGCGACTCACAACCTTGTCCTCGGAACGGTCTCCATCCCGCGCCAAGCGGCTTCGTCTCAAATGCCGCCGCTTCGTCACATTCGATGCGACACTGCCCGCCTCTCCTGCCAAACTGCAGTCGTGAAAGTTACGAACAGGGTCGGCTCAATCGAGCCAGCGGCCCGAACGATTGAAGTTGATCAATTACGTATGAAGACATTGATTACAAAATCCCTGCTGCTTGCGGTTCTGACCCTCGGTTCAACGATTGGCGCCCAGGCTCAAACCACCGTCGCCGATGCCATCGCCAAACTGCGTGAGGCGCAAAACTACTCGTGGACCAAAACCACGGAGACGCCGGGCGCTCCGTTCTCCGTGGCTCTAGTCAGCGGCAAGGCGGCCAAGGACGGCTATGCGATTCAAGACTCGAAGGCCGACGGTAATTCCCTGCAGGTTGTGGCCAAGGCGGGTCGGGCGGTCGCGAAAGTTGGAGCCGAGTGGAAGGCAGCAGCCAAGTTGGGATCGGGCAAAGGCAAGGCATCGGCCGATCTCTCGGAACTGGTCGTGTCCCGGACGCCGGCGGATGAATTGCAGGCGCTCGCCGCCAAGCTCGTCTCCCCACAGCAGGAGGCTGACGGGTCGTGGGGCGGCAAGCTGGACGACGCCGAAGCGACGTCAATCATGTCCGGCTTCCTCAAGCACCGCGCGCCGATGCCGAACATGAAGATTTCCAGCGCGAGCGGTTCCTTGCGCGTGTGGGTGAAGGACGGCTTACCGCAGAAGTATGTGCTGACAACCTCAGGTTCGATTTCCCTGCCGTTCGGCTCCAAGAAACTCACGCGAACGGCGACCGTCACGATTTCTGAAATCGGCTCAGCGACCGTCGAGATTCCCGCCGCCGCCAAGGAGAAACTGGATGCTGCCGCACCGTGACCACGCAAAGCCGCATTGCGGTCAACGCACCTGAAACATGAAGTTACCCTTCCACATCCACATCGCCTCTGGCTGGGCGGTTGCCATCGCCACCCCCTCCGCCGTGGAAGCCCAGCCCAACATGATGGACATCATGCCGAGGACGTCTCGCGTCGGGGAAACGAACCGCCCGTCGTCGCCGCCCAATCAGGCGCAGCTTGAATCCTCCTACACCGCTGCGGGCAGGGCGAAGTTTCTCGGAACGAAAAGCGGGGACAGCGACGCCTTCAATGCCCGGCTTCACATGTTCGCACCGCTGCCCCTGAGTGCACGATGGATTATGTCCCGCTGGGGCTGGGCACGGAGACCCTGTTCCTCGACTCCGTCGGCATGAGCGACCTGATTGCCGCTTACATTCGAGTGACCGATCTAGGTCGGGCCGAAGCCTTCTATCGAAGGCTCTTTGCGCGAGCAGCGCTCATGGCGGGACCGTCGTTCACGTTTTTCGACATAAATGGAAAGGTTTTCGGCCTCTTGGAGACGGGCGATGAATCCAAGTGTGAACGGTGGTGCAAACCTTCCGCGCCGCACCTGAAAATCGAGGTCGCGGACTTGAAGGTGGAAGCGGCCAGGCTGGCGATGCTTGCTGTGCCCATCATCAAGCCATTGAGCGACGTCGGGCACCTTCGCTCCGTTCAGTTCCGGGATACCGAAGGCAATACGATTGAACTCTACCAAACGATGTTCGCGCTAGATTGAAACCATAAATCCCACCCACCCGTAATTTGGTTTCTGCCACCATGATTGAGATTGCCCTTAAGATGCTATTCGGCGAGCGCGCGAAATACATGATGCTCGTCAGCGGAATCTGCTTCGCGACGATCCTAATGACGCAGGGCCTCGCGCTGTTTTTTGGCATCCTCAGTTTCTCCTACGCCACAGCGACGAACATCCGCGCACCGATTTGGGTCGTTGACCCGTTGGTGCAACAGGTCGGCGATAACCAGCCGCTGCGCGATACCGACGTGAACCGGGTGCGCTCGGTCGAGGGTGTGGCCTGGGCCGCGCCGCTCTACGTCGGGAACGCGCAGGCCAAGCTGCTCACCGGCGGCGCGACGCAACCGCTGACGCTCGTCGGCCTCGATTCGGACACGCTTGCGGGCGCGCCGACCAGGATGATCGAAGGCAACATTCTCGATCTGCGGCTCGCTCAAAGCGTCGTGGTGGATGCGAAGTTCCTAGAAATAATGCAGACCACGCGCGGGGTGAAGCTCGGTATTGGCGATGTGTTTGAAATGAACGACCGCCGCGCGATTATCGTCGGCGTCGCGAAGGTGGCCCAAGGCCAGAGTGGCGCGAGCTATGTGTTCACCACCTGGGATCGGGCAAAGGAATACGCGCCGAGCCAGCGCAAGATGCTGACGCATGTGCTGGCCGCGCCAGCGCCCGACAAACCCGTGGCTGAAGTCATCCTCGCCATCGAGGAGCAAACTGGATTGCAGGCCGTGACCGAAGCAGAGTTCAAGCGCATGAGCGCGATGTGGATGATATTCAACAGTCCGATTCCCTACGTGGTCGGGCTGATTGTCGGCATCGGCTTCATCATCGGTCTGGGGGTGTCCGGGCAGACGTTCTACACGTTCGTATTGGAAAACACGCGACATCTCGGCGCGCTCAAGGCGATGGGCGCGAGCAACCTCAAAGTAGCCGCAATGATCATCACCCAGGCGGGAATTGTAGGTTTTGTGGGCTTCGGCCTCGGCGTCGGCGTGATGAGCGGGTTCTTCTCCATCCTGCCCGAGGGCCGCGCACCACTCATGCTGCTCTGGCAGATTCCTGTTATCGTTTTCTTCGCCATCACGGTCATTTGCATGGTCGCCGCCATGTTGAGCCTGTGGCGTGTGGCGCGCATCGAACCGGCGATCGTTTTTCGCGCATGAGTTACCACCACGACATTCCATGATCCTCAAATGCGCCTACTACTTCGTGACCGGACTGATGTCGCTGATTTTCGCGGCAACGGGGTTCATGGCAATGCCAGTGCCGTCCCTGATGATGAAGTTTCTCCTGACGTTCTTGTTCCCAATGGCCCTCTTGGGGATTCTCCGAGATGAAGACCCGTTGGAGGACCTGCGCATTGTGATTGATTTCTACAAAGTGGCAGGGCTGGCATTCTTGGGGTGGCCGGGACATTCTGTTAAATTGTGGGCCTATCACGCCCACGCCTTCCTCATGGTCGGAACACTCTACAGCGACCTCGCCTTGCAGCCAGTTATGAAGACATGCGGCACGTTGGTGGAGTTGACGCTCGCCGTCGCGTCGCACGCGCTTTGGATTCAACTCAGGCGGCAGGACGCCTTTCAGGATGAACCATCACCCGCATGATTGCAGATCAACAAATTGCCGTGCGCCTCGTCGCAGTGAATAAATCCTTTCGCAACGGCGAGCAGGTCACGCCCGTGCTCAACCAGGTCGAACTCGAGGCGCGCGTGGGCGAGCTGATGTTCGTGGTCGGGCCGTCTGGTTGCGGAAAGACCACGTTGCTTTCGGTGCTGTGCGGCACGCTCGACGCCGATGCCGGCGAGGTGAACACGCTGGGCCACGCGTTGCATGAGTTGCCGTCGAGGGAAATCACGAAGTTCCGCGCCCTGAATGTCGGATTCATTTTCCAGCAGTTCAACCTGCTGCCCACGCTCACCGCCGCCGAGAACGTCGCCGTGCCGCTGCGGATTCAGGGGGTTTCATCCAGCAAGGCGATCCCACGCGCCAAGGAACTGCTCGCCCGCGTCGGCATCCCGGAGAAAGCGAATGAGCGGCCCTCGCGCCTTTCCGGAGGACAGCAACAGCGCGTCGCCATCGCCCGCGCGCTCGTGCATGACCCGGCGCTCATCGTCTGCGACGAGCCGACTTCCGCCCTCGATTCCGTGACCGGGCATCAGGTCATGGACCTGTTGCGTGACACCTCGCGCGGCAGCAAGCGCACGGTCATCGTCGTTACCCACGATCCGCGCATCTACCACTACGCCGACCGCGTGGCGGAAATGGAGGACGGCCGCATCCTGCGCGTCACCGTTCCCGCGCAACCCGGCGCATCTTCCACGAATTGATTTTATGTCACTGCTCCTTCGCAAACTCTCCCTGTGGGCCGCGCTCGGTGGCGTGGTCATCGTCATCTTCATGGTCCGCAAGACCACGGCGGTCGAACCCATGCCGACGCCCGCTTCGCCGCCCGCGCAAAAGCAATCGGCGCGCGGCATCGCGGCAGCGGGCATGGTCGAGGCGCTGCGCGAGAACACGAGCGTCGGCGTTCCTTCCGCCGCACTGGTGCAGCAAGTGTTCGTGAAGGTGTGGGACAAGGTGGAAGTCGGCACGCCGCTGCTGCAACTCGACGACCGCGACTTGCAGGCGCAGTTGGGAGCGCAGAAGGCCGACGTGCGCGTGCGCGAGGCCGAACTGGCCAAAGCCCGTCGCCAGCACGAGCGCGCGGAGTCGTTACGCGCCAGCCACGGCGTTTCGCAGGACGAGGCCGACACCCGGCATGACGAATTCGCTGTGGCGCAGGCCCGTCTGGAGTCCGCGCGGGCGACGGTCGCGCAAACCGAAGCGCTGATCGAGCGGCTGACGGTGCGTGCCCCGATTCGGGGAACGATCCTGCAAGTCAACACCCGCGCGGGCGAATACGCGACACCCAACGCCAGCACCCCGCCGCTGCTCTTGGGTTCGATTGAGGAAGTCCAAGTGCGCGCCGACGTGGACGAGCAGATCGCCCCGCGCGTGAAAGCCGGCATTAAGGCCATCGGTTACTTGAAAGGCGATACACAGAACGCGATAGCGATGGAGTTCGTCCGCATCGAGCCGTTTGTCACACCCAAGCGCAACCTCACCGGCTCAAGCTCGGAGCGAGTGGACACGCGCGTGTTGCAAGTCATCTACAAGTTTCCGAACGACCTCGCCCGCCGTGTTTACGTCGGGCAGCAGATGGATTTGTTCATCGAGGAGTAACCCCGACGCTCAAATGAACCGCATCTCTTTCGGCCTGATCTTGATTGCCGCCGCTGCGTTCCTCCTGGGGGGCTGCGTGGTTGGCCCCAACTTCCAGCCACCGGCGTCGGCATCACCCGCGAAGTGGCGCGATCAGGACCAAGCGACTGCTTCCCCGCAACCGCTCGCGACGAACTGGTGGACCATGTTTGGCGACGAGACGCTCGACGATCTCCAACGACGCGCCCTCGCTGCGAACCAGGATTTGAAGAAAGCCGTCGCGCGAGTGGATGAAAACCGCGCCAGCCTGCGAGCCGCAAAGTCGGCCCGGTATCCCGCGCTGAACCTGAACCAGTCGTATGAACGCAATCGAAGCTCCGAGACCGGCTCTCAGGGCGGCAGCGCGGCAGGCGGGCTGATTCCATTGGAGCAGGATCGTCTTCGCACGACGATCGATGGCGGCTACGAATTCGACCTGTGGGGCAAGGTGCGCCGCACGGTGGAATCGGCAGCGGCGCAATCCGCTGCGGTAGAGGCGGCGCGCGACACCGTGCTGTTGAACCTGACCGCCGACGTGGCGGAGAACTATTTCAGCCTACGGTCACTCGATGCCGAAATCGTCGTGCTTGAACGTACTGTGGTCCTTCGGGAAAAGGCACTGGCCGTGAACCAATCCCGGTTCGACACCGGAGTCGCCTTGCCGGCGGATGTGAGCCGCGCGGAAACCGAGCTGGCCAACGTGCAATCGGATTTGAGCGAGGCGCGACGCCGACGAGTTCTTTTTTTGAACGGACTGGCCCCGCTGTGCGGGGAACCGGCTTCGACCTTTCATCTCGAATCCAAACCGCTGGCATCCGCTCCGCCGCCTGAAGTCCCTGCGGGCCTGCCCTCGGAACTCCTGCTGCGCCGCCCGGACGTGGCCGAGGCGGAGCAATTGGCGGCGAGCAAGTGCGCTGAGATCGGCGTGGCAAAGGCCGCCTTCCTGCCCTCGGTGAAGCTGACCGGCTACGCTGGGTTGGAAAGTTTGGAGCTGAAAGACCTGTTCACCTGGGAGAGTCGGATTTGGGCCATCGGGCCGAATGTATCGCTACCCATTTTCTCCGGGGGCAAGAATCGCGCGAACCTCAAGGTTGCCGAGGCGCGTTACGAGCAGGCCGTCGCCACTTACCGCCAGAGCCTGCTGGGCGCGTTCCGCGATGTGGAGAACGCGCTGGCCAATACCCACGCCTACGCCGAGCAGGCGGCGACGCTGCGTCGCGCCGAGGACTCCGCGCGTCGCACGGCGGGCTACTTTGACCAGCGCCTGCAAGGCGGCATGATTGCCTATCTCGACGTGGTGGAGGCGCAGCGCACCCTGCTGCAAGCCGAGCGCGCGTCCGTGCAAAACCTCGGCGCGCGTTACACCGCGTCGGTGGAATTGATCAAGTCGCTCGGTGGAGGGTGGCAGGCGGCCGTCCCGACGTTGAGAACCGATGACGAGGGCGAGCATGTGGCGAACAAATGACCGATGAAAATCAGCAGGCGTTGGTGGAGCGACTGGTCGCGCGCACCGGCGAAGGCTGGACTCCAGAGCAAATCGCAGAGGAGTTGATGTGGAGTCCCGCCCACGTGCGCGCCGAACTGGCGAGGCTTGCTATCGTTCCAAGGGAATCAGCGCAGAGCGGCCGCACCCCGCCAGTGGATGAATGATTTTGCGATGAACCATACGATCAGAGGAATTGGCAGTTCGTGACAGCAGCAAAGCACTATCACTACTTCGCCTACTCGATTCAGATGAACGCGTCCGAGGAGACGAAGCCGTCGAAGATTCGCGATGGTGCGGCGTTCAGTGAGGTCACCGCTCCCCTGGCCAAACTCGGCTGCGAATACGGGCACATCATCTTCAACTCACCGTTCGACCCGAAGAAGGACAAGA
>Ga0116149_1006280_pt1 | contig 10751 bp, 13 predicted proteins | sample AD_UKC057_MetaG_FD_89787 | JGI IMG/M metagenome (GOLD analysis project Ga0116149, IMG submission 89787) | Active sludge microbial communities of municipal wastewater-treating anaerobic digesters from USA - AD_UKC057_MetaG | ecosystem: Engineered > Bioreactor > Anaerobic > Digestate | place: USA...
ACGTTACGGAGTATAGGAGACGGGGTAATTACCACAGATACCGACAGTGCTGTTGTCTTAATGAATAAAGTAGCCGAAGAATTAACCGGATGGAAACATGAAGAAGCGAAGGGAGAGAAACTCGACAAAATATTTTCCATAATTCATAAAGATACGAGGGAGCCGTATGAAAACCCTGTAAAAAAAGTGCTTGCATCAGGCAGTATTATTGATATTGAAAGCCAGACTGTATTAATCTCGCGCGATGGTAAAGAAAGGCTCATAGACGATTCGGGCGCGCCGATTAAAGATAAAGACGGTCAAACAATAGGCGTCGTTCTTGTTTTTCGTGATACGACCGAAAAACAGAAACTCATGGAAATTGCACAAAATACCCAGAAACTTGAATCGCTCGGTATTCTTGCAGGGGGCATAGCTCACGATTTTAACAACCTCATGGGAGGCATCTTCGGTTACCTTGATATGGCAAAAGAAGAGGCAAAAGAGGAAAAAGTTATAACCTATCTTTCACAGGCTCTGCACACGATAGACCGCGCGCGCGCCTTAACCCGTCAGCTTCTTACCTTCGCAAAGGGTGGGGCCCCAATTCCGAAAACAGATACACTTTTCCCTTTCATTGAAGAAACTGTAAAATTTGCATTAAGCGGATCAAACGTTTCACCCCGTTTCTCTATACCAAAGGATCTTTGGCTCTGCAATTTCGATAAAAACCAAATAGGACAGGTTATAGATAATCTTGTCATTAATGCGCATCAGGCAATGCCGTCAGGCGGTGTGATTGAGGTATCTGCCTGTAACGTAACACTTGCCAATAAAGAGCATCCTGTCTTGAAAAATGGCAGGTATGTAAAAATTTCAATTACAGACACAGGCATAGGAATAGCCAAAGAACTCCTGCCAAAAATTTTCGACCCTTTTTTTACTACAAAAACAAAAGGCCATGGACTTGGTCTGGCAACTTGTTTTTCAATAATTTCCAGACATGAAGGCTATATCAGTGTGGAATCGGAGCAGGGGAAGGGCACCGCTTTTTATATCTATCTTCCGGCTTCCGATCAGGCTGCACCATTAAAGATTTCCGAACCTGATACTGAACATCACGGCAGCGGGGAGTTTTTAATAATGGATGACGAAGAAGTAATGAGGGATATTTTAAAAGGAATGCTTACAAATCTCGGCTACACAGTACTCTGTGCAAATGACGGTAAAGAAGCGGTTTCTTTATTTTTACAGGAGACTAAGGCAGGCAGACACATAAGAGGAATGCTTTTTGATCTCACCGTCCCGGGGGGTATGGGAGGAAAAGAAGCCATGGAAGAAATTAGAAATATTTCTACAGATGTTCCCGCCTTTGTTTCAAGCGGCTATGCAGATGACCCGGTTATGAATTGTCCGAAAGACTTCGGCTTTACTGCAAGCATATGCAAACCGTATAATAAAAAAGAGCTTTCAAAAATGCTTGAAAAATATATGTAAAGGATACACCCATGACAAAAGATGTAATTATCGAAAAAAACACCCTTCAACCTGAAGAATACATTGAGCTGCGCGAGCATGTGCAATGGGGAGGGCCGGAAAAAGATGACGCAAAACAGGCGCTTGAAAACAGTCTTGTTGTTTTTGCTGCAAGAGTAAACGGCAAGCTGGCAGGTTCGGTAAGAATCATTGGAGACAACAAGCTGTGCTTTTATATACAGGATCTCATGGTATTCAGCAGCATGAGAATGCAGGGAATTGCAACAAAGCTTATTCAAACGGCGATGCACTATATTAGCGGACATGCAGCTCATAATGCATACATTGGTCTAATGTCGGCAAAGGGTCTCGAAGGCTTCTATGAAAAGTTCGGATTTATGAGAAGACCCAATGAAAAATTGGGCTGCGGAATGATCATGTTTTACGGCAGACCAGCAGAATTAACAGAAGAATAAATGATGGAAAAATTTAGTGAAGTATGGAAAAAAAGTCCGGTGTTTAACCGCATCGCGTTAATTAGTGTAATAGCTTTATCGGCTGTTGTAGTCGGGTTATCGGGGTTAAGTATTCAGAATAAAATTACCGGCAGCTTTCTCAGCTTTTTTACAACGGCAATGCTCGGAATTATTACTTTACTAAACGGTCTCGTTATTCGACAAAAATCACCAAAAGCAGGAATTTTTATATTGTCCGTCTCTGTTTTTATTTTTATGTGTTCGTTCTTAATTCTGATAATTAAGGTACTCTAAAAAGCCCTGCCTAAAAGACAGGGCCATATGACATGTAAACTATTTCTTGTACGGCGGAATTACAAGACGCTGCTCAATTGGAAGAAAATCCTTATCCCCCGGCGGAGAAGTAACAGACCCGAAAGGCATCTGTGCTAGAAGCTTCCAGTTATCATCCAGATTCCACCTCTTTTTTACAGCATCGTCAATAAGCGGATTATAATGCTGGAGCGACGCTCCCAAACCCTCATTTTCAAGTGCTGTCCATATTGCAAACTCGAGCATTCCGTTTGACTGCAGCGACCACACGGGAAAATTCTCTTTGTATAAGGGGAATTGAGAGGCGAGGTTTTGTACAGTTGATTGATCTTCAAAAAACAACACGGTTCCCCATCCGGCATTAAAACTGTCTATTTTTTCTGCTGTTTTACCAAAATCTGCTGCCGGAACAATTTTCTTGAGAGAATCTTTCACAATCTCCCAAAAATCTCCGCTCTGCTCATCAAACAACAGTAAAGTACGGGAACTCTGTGAATTAAAGGCAGAAGGCACATGAGTGACAGCTGTTTTCACAATTTCTTCTACGCGCTCATGAGATATTGTTTTTTCTTTTCCAAGACTATATATGCTTCGCCTTCCGGCAACAGCATCTAAAAATGATTTATTCATACACACCTCCAATAAAAAATTTGCATTGCAAACTTTAAATGCTGAAAAACGGCGCTATGTAAGACGTTTTTTAGCAACACCTCATATAAAAAGACAAGGAGAAAACTTCAGTTTTCGAATTGTCTTTTTTCAGTACCTTTCAATAAAAATACCGCTTGCCGCTCAATAAGTAAAGGCCGAATCACCCTCTAAGTGATGTAGTCACCTATAAGGTTCCTTTCTTGACAGATTCTCTTTTTGGGTTTTAACTGATATAGGTAACTAAAGGGAGTTTATATGGAAAATGAAAGAAGAAAAAACTGCAGATGTACAATTAATCAGTGTGTAAAGCTGTCATATGCACACGAAGATTTTATTGAAGCCGAGATGATCAATATCAGTATTGGAGGAACTCTTTGCTCCACCGAATCTCCGGTGAGCGATCATGAGCGCATTTTTTTTATGTTTGATGTGCCGGTTGATGGAAAGCCTCAAACCGTAAAAGTCGAGGGAACAATTATTCACCTTCAGGAGCAGGATGGGAAAGTTCTTTTCGGAGTCACCTTTACCGATTTTTTCCCCGGCTCAAAAGAGTTGCTGCAGAAGTACATTGATCAGTGCAATGAACATTAAACTTGAAAAGGCCGATGAATGCGATGCAGAAAAGATTATCAGCATACGCAATCAGTGTTTTTATGATGATTATGTGCAGTTTGGTGAGTGTCCGGGATATAACATACCAAAAGAGCAGGTGATAAAACGCATCCAACAAGGACACTTGTATAAAATTGTCATCGACAATGAAATTGCAGGGGATGTATCGGTACATATTTTAGACAGCGGTGTACACTGGATCGGCTGCGCTGCAGTTGCAAAGAAGTTTCAAAATAGGGGAATTGGATCTTTTGCAATGAAAGAAATCGAAAAACTTTACAGCAGGGCAATCGTCTGGCAGCTTGAGACACCTCTTTCAAATATTCGAAATTGTCATTTTTATAAGAAACTCGGCTATGAAGTTATTGATACCAAAATACTGACTGATAAGCTTACACTGGGCGTATTTGAAAAAACAAAAAACACTTTATAGATATTCCGTTGAGTAAATTTCAAACAAATACCATACTGATATTTACCCGGCTCTTCAGGCTTTTGCTTAAAATAGTGTTTATGTAAAAGAGATTTATTTGGTTTAAAGGAATCAACCTATGACAGCAGCGGTAATACTTGCACACCCATACAAGAAAAGTTTTAATCACGCAATTTTTTATACTGTTGTTGCAGCACTCAAAGAACATCAGGTAGAAGTACATGCGCATGATCTTTACGAAGAAAAATTAGATCCGGTTTTAACAGTTAAAGAACTGGACACCGATACATCTGATGATTCCCTCGTCAAGCAATATGCACAAGAATTAGTAGATTCCGATATTCTTATTTACATTCATCCAAACTGGTGGGGACAGTCGCCTGCAATTCTTAAAGGCTACATCGATAGAGTTATTCGGCCTCCCTACGCCTAGGACTTCCCGGATGATGATTCGGGAGGGGGATTGCCGATAGAAAAACTTAAGGGAAAATACGGCATTGTGTATAATACTTCAAACACAGAAGAAGAGCGGGAGAATAATTATTTTTGCGATCCCCTCGATAAAATTTGGGGTAAATGCATCTTCGGTTTTTTGGGTATTACACAGTATTCCAGAAAGATGTTCAGAGTAATTGCCGACAGTACTGAAGCTGACAGAAACAAGTGGCTTGAAGAAGTTAAGACTGATATCAGCAATATACTACAGTGACGTCATAATTCCAGAAAGGAGGATTCAACATGACCAAAACATATTCAGTAGGGAAGATGATTTACGATCCGAAAATATATGACGGACTAAATACTCAGAAAGAAGATATTGCATTTTACAAAAAATGGATTAGCGAAAATCACATAAGAAGTGTATTGGAATTATGCTGCGGCACTGGAAGAATTACTATTCCCCTGGCAAAAGAGGGCATCAATATTTCAGGTCTCGATTACAGCAATGCAATGCTCTCAGAAGCAAAAGAAAAGGCACAAAAGGAAAATCTAACAATACCGTTCACACAGGGCGATATGAGAAATTTCAAACTGGATAAAAAGTTTGAAATGATTTTTATCCCCTTTAATTCTATTCATTGCTTGTACGAACACAGCGATTTTATTGACACAATGAATTCAATATATAAGCACCTTGAAGATAGTGGATTTCTTATAATTGATTATTTTAATCCAAGCCTTGAGTACATTGTGGAAAACTCTAAAAAGCCTTTAGTTATTGCAGAGTACGAAACAGAAGATGGAAGATATGTAAAAATTATACAAACAATGGAATATGATGACAATACGCAGGTAAACAGAGTAAAGTGGGAACATAGTATAAATGGGGAGTTTTCATCAAAAGAATCGCTCGATATGAGAATGTTTTATCCGCAGGAACTGGATTACTTTATAACTAGCAGCAGGTTTAAGATAGTTAATAAATTCGGTTCTTATGAAAGGTCAGATTTTTCCAAAGGCTCACAGATACAATTACTGATTTGTCAGAAGTGCTGATCAAATGTGATTACATCAATGATACTGATAATTTTTATAAGAACGTACCTTGAAGATAAAACACTGCAATATGAATTAGGCGGATATAAAGAGTATTGCCAAAAGGTGAAATTTCGATTAATTCCTTTTGTCTGGTAGACAGAAAAAAAATATCCAAAGGACTGCCAATATATGAAAAAACAAGGCTATAAGACATTACGATTAGTATCAGCATTGAACCGGAAAAAAACCGACCCGAGCAAGTACGTTTTTACAGGGGAATCAGGAACCGAAGGAATAGACATTCAGCTCTTTCAGTATCAAAAAGAAAAATGCATTGAGAGCAAAAATATTTTACCCAAGAACATTCCAGCGTTTGATGAAAACGGGGATAATTACTGGCTGAATATTTACGGATTGAGCGACACTGCTTCCATTGCATCGATTTGTGAAAAACAGGGAATCCACAGTTTAGTTATTCAGGCTATTTTGGATGTTAATCAAAGACCAAAGTATCAGGACTACGAAAAGCATTCTTTTTTAACCGTGAAATCAATAACGCCTTCCGAAAATGCTTTGGTAACTGAACAAATAAGCTTTGTTTTTAACTCGCATTGTTTACTTTCGTTTCAGGAAAGAAAGGCTGATTTTTTTGATCACTTAAGAAACAGAATTAGAGAGAACAAGGGAATTGTGAGAGAGAGAACTCCTGATTATTTATTGTATGCGATGCTCGAGTCAATCCTCGAAAATTATTTTGCAACATTAAATACCATAGACCAGGAAATTACCCAGCTTAATTTTACCGACTTGAAAAAAGAGATATTGCCGAATACCCTTGAAATAATTGAAAACCAAAAAAAAGTTGTTAACTTCATTAAGAAATCCATACTGCCCATTAAAGAATTTACTCAAATTGTTGAACGTTTAGAATGCCAATATATTGAACAAAGACATATAAAATATTTCTTAGAAATCAAAGACTTATGCTTAACCCTTATTGACAGCTGCGACATAATTCTTGCTTCGCTCGAGAGCTCTACAAATTTATTTTTTTCAATGCAGGGTCATAAAATGAATCAGATAATGAAAATACTTACCATTGTCTCTACCATATTTATTCCTCTCACTTTTATTGCAGGTATCTACGGAATGAATTTTTCGAATATGCCTGAGCTGCATTGGAAGTACGGGTACTTTGGCATACTAATGTTAATGCTCCTGTTATTTGCCGGGATGATGTTGTATTTTAAAAAGAAAAAATGGTTTTAAAGTAGTTATGTACCGTTTAATGGTCGGCAGAATAAACCGCCGGGTAAAAAAGCTCAGGATAGAATGTTTTTCGAACGGTCTTTACGGAGCATAGAGAAGGATTCGGAATGCAAATAACAAAGGGAGTAAACTACTAATGCAATTAATAGAACGAACGTTCGTACTATTAATTAAAGAATATATTTGACTCATAGGGATTTCCGGGTATAATATCTCAAAATAGAAACAAGAGCGATATCTGAAACTTAATGTCCATACATATATGTGTGAGCCGGATGTAAAGGAACCATGAAAAAATATTTGTACTTAACAGCAGGATTTTTAACTCTCGGTACCGGCGTAGTCGGGATTTTTATTCCGGTCTTACCCACAACCCCCTTTTTATTGCTCGCAGCCGCCTGTTTTCTCAAGAGCTCGAAAAAGCTATACACATGGCTCACCGTACACAAGGTATTTGGAAAATATATTGAAAACTACATTAAATATAAAGCCGTCTCCAGAAATTCTAAAATAGTCTCTATTGCTGTACTATGGGCTGTACTCAGTATATCTCTTTTCGTCTCAAATTCACTTCATATAAAATTATTTCTTGCAGCAGTCGGGATTGGAGTTACCTGTCATTTGCTGTTGCTAAAATCCTTAGAAAAAGTTTTACAAAAAGAAAAAGAAGTTACGCTTAATGAAGGAGAATTATGTGAAACAGATTAAAATAGCCCTGCTGCAGATATTGAGCGAAAAAACAATGAAACTGAATTTAGGAAAGGGCATTGAATATTGCAGAAAGGCAAAGCTGCAGGGAGCTGATATTGCACTGTTCCCGGAAATGTGGAGCACCGGCTACACCATTGCAGAAGATGAAGAGACATTACTAAAAAGTTCTATAGAAGCGGGAAGCCCCTTTGTACAAAGATTTGGAAGCCTTGCAAAAGAATTACACATGGCAATAGGCATTACCTTTCTGGAAAAGTTTGAACCGCTCCCCAGAAACACCCTTTGTGTCTTTGACCGCTTTGGAAAACTTGTTCTGACATATGCAAAAGTACACACCTGCGACTTTGGAGAAGAATGCAGATTAAGTGCCGGTGAAGATTTTTATGTGGCAGACTTGAACACCGAAAAAGGCAGCGTAAAAATAGGAGCCATGATCTGCTACGACAGAGAGTTTCCTGAGAGCGCGCGAATCTTAATGCTCAAGGGTGCAGAAATAGTTCTCGTCCCCAATGCCTGCCCCATGGAAATAAACAGACTCTCCCAGCTGCGCGCCCGCGCCTTTGAAAACATGATGGGGATTGCAACCGTGAATTACCCGAAAGGACAGCCCGACTGCAACGGTCACTCATCCGCCTTTGACGGCATAGCATACAGGCCGGACGAGAGCGGCTCCCGCGATACCCTCATAATTGAAGCCGGAGAATCAGAAGGTATATATCTTGCTGACTTTCCTATAGATGAAATGAGAGACTACAGAAAACGGGAAGTTCACGGCAATGCATACAGGAAGCCCGCTAAGTACAAACTTTTATTATCTGACAAAATTGAAGAACCGTTTATTCGGAAAGATTACAGAAGATAAAGCAGCAAAAATTATCATGAATCGTAGTATACTTTACAGTATTATACTCCACAGAGGTTAGGTAATGGAAAATCTGAATAGAATACTGCGGTCGATCGAGTTTATAGAAAATAACTTGAAAGAAAACATATCTTTAAAAGACATTGCTTCAAAAGCGTATTTCTCTGATTTTTACTTTCACAAACTGTTTCACCTTTTAATAGGCGATTCACCGGGTGAATATATTAAAAAGAGAAGATTGTACGAAGCCGCATTGGCTATTCGAAATTCAGATGTAAAGGTAATTGATGCTGCCTATGAGTATGGTTATCAGTCTCCCGAGGCTTTTTCCAGAGCTTTTTCAAAGCATTTCGGATTCAGCCCCATCGAAGTGAAAAATAACCAAACCCGGCTCATCCCATACCCTAAACCGGCGCTTACCCTCACCGATCTTAACCACATACATGAAGGAGTTAGTATGGAACCGGAAATTATTGAAAAAGAAGAAATGAAGTTTGTCGGACCTGTGTATTACGGAGACAACAGCAGCAATGAAATCCCTGAGTTTTGGGGCAAGCATTTTGGAAAGGTGACGGAAATATCAACAAGGAAAGAGAGCGGATGCTATGGTGTATGTTTTCACACGACTGATTATGTTGAAAAAGGACTTTTCCACTACATGCCCGCAGTCGAGGTCGAAAACTTTTCCATCATACCATTAGAGGCTGTAGGAAAAATTATTCCAAAGCACAAGTATGCTGTTTTTACTCATAAAGGGAAACCTGATAATTTAGGTGAAACCTATAAGTACATTCACGGTACATGGTTCCCCCACAAAAAGTATGAAATAAATGAAGGCTTCGATTTTGAACACTACACACAGGATGAACACGGAAATAATGTTATAAGAATACATGTACCAATAGTTGAGAAGTAATCCGCAGATGAGGCAGATTGCACAGATTGAAAGCTCGCAGGTAATAAAAGAAGAGAAGGAGAAAGAGCCTCACACAAAGACGCGAAGACGCAAAGGAAGAATTACCACAGATGAACTCAGATTCACACAGATAATGTTCTCTTTTTTCTTTATTTCCTAAATTATCAGTTTTCTCTCTTCCAGCTTCCTTGCTCTACCCTAGTATCTGTGTCCGCGAAGCGGCCGTTTTCATCTGTGGTCATTCCCCTCTTCTCTTCTTTGCGCCTTAGCGTCTTCGCGTGAGCTCCTTAATTGATTTATACTTCTTTTTATGTCTCGCTTTCCGGGCTCAGTATACCTTTTGATATGCTCACACCATTAGAATCCCAGTTCTTCTATAGCTCTAACAAGATTACGTCCGTACACTTCTGCTCCTAATTGATTCGGATGAAGATTATCAAGAAAGTATTCAGCTAAATGCGGCACCAGCTTAAATCCGTCAACAATAGTAACTGATTCGTATTTCTTCACAATACTCTTTAATCTGGAGCAAAAACTGATAAGTGTCGGAATACCTTGTACATTATCCCCTCTCCAAAGAGGAGTAATACACAAGACAGGAATATCTTTATATATTGTAGTAAGCACTTCATAGTACTCTTCTATATCTTTCATGCTCTCAGTTCCATACTGATTTGTTCCAAGTGCTGCAATAATCTTATCCGGCGTGTAGCCTTCCATCTTCAGTAGTGATTTTTTATCATAGACATAGCCCCCGATGCCCTGATTGATAATGTCATATCCCAGCAATCTATTGGCAACACTTACATATGTTTGTGCTGATCGTAACGGGCCGAATCCCTGTGTAATAGAATCCCCTAACCACAGTACCTTTTCGCCTTTTTCGGCAGGAGCAAAATCCCTGTTAATTTCAAAGTTTCTAAGTACAACTGTTGCATCCGCCGGCAGATAGATTATGACATTCTTCTTCCCTCCCTGCAGCGAAAATGAAATAGTTCCTTCTTCTTTAATATCTTTTACATATACAATATCTGTAATCAGTCCTTCCTCACATAATTCAAATGAATCCTGAGAGCCTGCCCATAGTATTTTATATTCAAATGAAATCTTTGCTGCATCAGTAACAAATTCAAGCGTTTTAGCTGAACCTGCCATGCATCTGTCGTAAAAGAAATCAGACGTTTTTTTAAAATAACTCATCTGCTCCTTGGTATATTGAAATGCCTGCAGATATCCGTCATCTGTTTCCGCAAATGAATATGCTCCGTAGTAAATTTTCTTTAACTGTTCACTACTTATAATCATAGTATCTCCTTTAAAAAAAGACAAAGAGAAAACTTCAGTTTTCGAAGTGTCTTTTTTTAAGTACTTTCGCATCGCAGAGAGAAAGTACAATATAATAAGAAAGTTTGCAAAGCAAACTTTAGATGATAAAAAGCGGCGCTCTCATAGACGCTTTTTATCATACCTATCTTTTCCATTTATTCGATTATATCATGCAGCCGCGTTTACATAAATAGAAATCTTATGCAGCACGGCCATTTTACTTTTTCCATACTCCGGTCCACATTATGG
>Ga0116149_1006282_pt1 | contig 10747 bp, 9 predicted proteins | sample AD_UKC057_MetaG_FD_89787 | JGI IMG/M metagenome (GOLD analysis project Ga0116149, IMG submission 89787) | Active sludge microbial communities of municipal wastewater-treating anaerobic digesters from USA - AD_UKC057_MetaG | ecosystem: Engineered > Bioreactor > Anaerobic > Digestate | place: USA...
AGCTGGGTTCAGAACGTCGTGAGACAGTTCGGTCCCTATCTGTTGTGGGCGGAGGATATTTGAGAGGAGCTGTCCCTAGTACGAGAGGACCGGGATGGACGAACCGATGGTGTTCCAGTTGTCACGCCAGTGGCATAGCTGGGTAGCTAAGTTCGGAAGGGATAACCGCTGAAAGCATCTAAGCGGGAAGCCCACCTCAAGATAAGATATCCCTCTTGACGGAGACGTCAGGACTAAAGACCCCTCGAAGACGACGAGGTTGATAGGTCAGATGTGTAAGCACAGTAATGTGTTCAGCTTACTGATACTAATCGGTCGTGCGGCTTGACCATAATAATTATTTATATATGGTTTTATCTTTAAATCGTGCTCAATTTCAACAAAACGATATGCATTGTCATGCAATTGTATAAAGGATAAATTTCGGTGGCTATCGCGAGGAGGTCACACCCGTTCCCATCCCGAACACGGAAGTTAAGCTCCTTCGCGCCGATGGTACTGCATGGGCGACTATGTGGGAGAGTAGGTGCTGCCGGATTTAATATTGAAAGCCCCTTTGAGAAATCAAAGGGGCTTTTTTTGGGAAAAAGCGATTAATAAATGGTAATTTTGAGGTCCTTCAAAAAAAAGTAATATTAAATCATTTTTTATTGACAAATAGAAAAATATTGTTTAATAAAAACAATTCTAATATAAATGAAGGATAGTAAAATGTATGCGATTATAAAAACAGGTGCGAAGCAGCAAAAGGTAAGCGAGGGAGATGTAGTCTTGATCGAAAAGCTTACCGGAGAACAAGGAAGCGAAATTATATTCAACGAAGTGTTGATGGTATCCCAGGAAGATACGGTAAAAATAGGGAAGCCTTTTGTAAATGGTGCAGTCGTAATAGGAGAAGTGGTTGCCCAAACAAAGGGCCCAAAGGTTACGATAGGAAAAATGAAGAAGAGGAAGGGTTATCGTAAAAAAACAGGGCATCGACAGGAATTAACCAGCATGAAAATCAAAAAGATAACGATATAGGCGGAGGATTGTCATGGCACATAAAAAAGGTCAGGGAAGTTCCCGCAACAGCAGGGACTCTAATTCGCAGCGACGAGGCATAAAAGTATATGGTGGAGAGCAGATTCATGCTGGATCAATTATTGTCCGTCAGGTCGGAACAAAAATACATCCAGGAAATAATGTAGGTCTGGGAAAGGATTTTACCATTTTTGCAATGATCAATGGCATTGTAAAATATGAACGGTTGGATAAAAATCGCAAAAAAGTCAGCGTTTATGCCACATAGAAATTAGGTTTTTATACGAAAGAGAATGGAAGGCGCTTAGTTTGAGGCGCCTTTTTATTTTGGATAAAAAATGAAATTTGTTGATGAAGTCAAAATCTTTGTTAAGGGCGGACATGGCGGTTCAGGTTGTGTTAGTTTCAGAAGAGAGAAATTTGTACCAAAGGGCGGACCAGATGGTGGTGATGGTGGCAAGGGCGGTGATGTACTCATTCGTGCGGATAAAAGTCATCATACATTATTAGATTTAAAATATCAGCAACATTACATGGCAAAAAACGGAGGACACGGTTCCGGAAATAACCGGACAGGACACGGCTCAGAAGATAAGGAAGTAATCGTTCCTCCGGGCACAGTTATTAAAGACTTGGAATCGGGAGTAATCCTCGCCGATCTTACGGAACAAGGACAGACTTATGTGGCTGCCAAGGGAGGAATAGGTGGAAAGGGCAATGCCCATTTTAAGACTTCCACTCATCAGACACCTCGATTTGCACAGGAAGGAATGGATGGTGAAGAAAGATGGCTTCGACTTGAGCTTAAGCTTTTAGCTGATGTAGGGCTGATTGGATTTCCAAATGCAGGAAAATCGACATTTATTGCAAGGGTCACAGCAGCTCGTCCTAAAATAGCCGATTATCCCTTTACTACACTTTCTCCTCATCTGGGTGTGGTAAAATATCGAGAAAACCCCAGTTTTATCGTAGCGGATATTCCGGGTCTGATTGCAGGAGCCCATCAAGGTCACGGCATGGGAATCCAGTTTTTACGACATGTGGAGCGCACAAGGGTTCTTGTACACCTTATAGATATATCTGAAGAACCGAATACCGATGCCTGGAAAAATTATGTTGCCATACAAAAAGAATTGAAAAGTTACAATCCGGAGCTTCTGAATAAAGCTCAAGTAGTCTGCCTAAACAAGATAGACTTGCCCCATGTTAGGGAAAATGTAAAAAAAATAGTTGCGCGATTTTCAAAAAAAGAGATAATGCTGCATCCGTTTTCTGGGGCAACCGGTGAGGGATTGCCGTTAATTTTACAAATGATTGTCAATCGGTTAAACAGTGAATAATCTGTAAGTCATGAATAATATTCGTCTGGAAATTCTCGCTTCAGCGAAAATCATACTAATAAAAATCGGTTCCGCCGTATTGACAGGGACGGATGGGATTGACCTGAAGATCATCGAAGCTCTGACTCAGGAAATGTGTGATTTGACGCGTCGAGGTTTTTCGATTGTTCTGGTGACTTCCGGAGCTATCGCTTCCGGAAAACATCGCTTAAATATAACGGGAAAACTGAAGAGCATTCCAGAAAAACAGGCTGCGGCAGCCATCGGACAGGGAAGATTAATGCGCATCTACTCGAAAGCTTTTGAAAAGAACAAGCTTTATGTTGCACAGATTTTGCTTACCCTTGCTGATTTGACGGAGCGGCAGCGCTATCTCAATATCCGCAACACGATTACGAAATTGATGGAATGGCACATTACACCGATCATTAATGAAAATGATACCGTAGCCATTGATGAAATCAAATTTGGCGACAATGATAATCTGGCAGCGATGATTGCCAATATTATCGATGCGGATTTATTTATCAATCTGACAACCACCGACGGTCTGTATGACTGCAATCCTTCACAATTCAAAAAAGCGAAACGCATTCCGCTGGTCTGCGAGATTACGGATGCCATTGAGGCGGCTGCAACGGTAGAAACATCAAATGTAGGTACCGGAGGCATGAAAAGCAAAATTATTGCTGCCAAAAAGGTCACATCCATCGGTGTTCCATGCGTTATAGCGCCCGGTAAAAGAAAGAAAGTTCTTTCGGACATAATGGCGGGACTTGAAGTTGGAACACTGTTTCTTCCCCAAACTTCTCGTTTAACAAGTAAGAAATACTGGATATACAATACCTTACGTTCCAGGGGGTGGCTGACCGTGGATGATGGCGCTAAAAAGGCCCTCTTGGACAAAGGAAAAAGCCTTCTGCCATCTGGTATTATTGGTGTCGAAGGCGAGTTTACAGCTGGCGACCCGGTGAACTGTGTGGACGGAGAAGGAGTTCTCTTGGCAAAGGGACTTGTGAATTACAGCGCAGGAGATATCAGAAAAATTATGGGAATGAAAACATCACAGATTGCTGCGGTTCTGGGATATAAAGATTATGATGAAGTCATTCATCGCGATAATCTGGTCATTTCCGGCGATATGAAGAGAAACAAAAACTGAAACTGCAGAAGGGGTTTTCTGTAAACTGAAATTGGCAAGCCTGGTAAAAGGAGGTTGACGTGGTTCCATTAATCGTTCTGGTGGTTATTCTCGCGATAATTGCCTTTTATTTTGTGGGTATTTACAATAACCTCATTTCACTTCGCAATTTCTATTTGAACGCCTATACGCAAATCGATATTCAGCTGAAACGTCGTTATGATTTGATTCCTAATTTGGTAGAGTCGGCAAAGGGGTATCTGACGCATGAAAGAGCCACACTGGAAGCGGTGATTAAAGCTCGCAACACGGCTTTGGAGGCCAGTAGAGCTGCGGCAGCAACACCGGGGAGTACTTCCGCAATGACGGGTTTAGGGCAGGCGGAGGGGGCTCTTTCCGGAATGTTATCCAAATTAATGGCGGTCGTGGAATCCTATCCGGATTTAAAAGCAAACAAAACCATCAGCGATCTTATGGAAGAACTTTCCTCTACCGAAAACAAAATCAGCTTTGCACGGCAGGCCTTTAACGATGCCGTCACCTCTTATAATACTGCACGGGAGCAATTTCCCAACAATGTCATCTCTTCAACCTTTGATTTTAAAGCGGCTGCCCTGCTCGAAGCTGTGGAAAAAGAACAGGAGCGTCAGGCTCCGAAAGTCTCGTTTACCTGATAATCGGAAAGCGAAGTAATTGCAACAGATGCATGGCTGCTAAACTATCGACGAATTTTTTTGCTAGGCAGGAACGTGCGCGCAGAAACTGCAGGAATCAGCTGATTCTGTTTGTTTTTGCCATATCTTTTATTGTTTTCATCACAGCATCTGCAATCCGGCTGGCCTGGTATCTTTATCTGAGCACCCATGCTTACGGCACATTCAACACTGTTGAGGCAAACCGATACGTTCAGAAACTTACCACATTTACTTTTTTTGAGCCCGCGTACTTCTTTTTCATGTCTTTGGCTATCCTTATTATTATTTTGAGTGCCAGCCTGTACAAGATGACGATACTTCAAAAAGGTGGTGCCGCGGTGGCTGAGATGTTGGGCGCGCGTCGTATAGAAGGAAAAACAGAGAATTCCATGGAGTGCCGTTTAATGAATGTTGTGGAGGAAATGGCAATCGCTTCTGGCATTCCTGTTCCGCAGGTCTTCGTTCTCGATATGGAGAAGAATATCAATGCTTTTGCCGCAGGTCTAGAATTCAATGATGCAGCGGTGACCGTTACAAGTGGGGCGTTGACCAGACTGACCCGTGACGAGTTGCAGGGGGTTATTGCTCATGAATTCAGCCATATCCTCAACGGCGATATGCGACTGAATGTACAATTGATTGGAATTCTGTATGGAATTCTCTTCTTAGGCATAGCCGGTCAGAAATTTTTATCCGGTGGAAGAGTTTCCCTGCGAGCCGGTTTACCGGCTGTGGTTGCCGGTTTTCTTCTGGTTGTCATTGGTTATGCAGGATCATTTATCGGCCGATTGATGCAATGCTCTATCTCACGTCAACAAGAATATCTGGCGGATGCATCCGCTGTTCAATTTACTCGCAATCCGCTGGGATTGGCCGGCGCCCTAAAGAAAATCGGCGCTTCCGCTTTCGGTTCGCGCATTCAATCTGCGGAAGCCCGGCAGGCCAGTCATTTGTTCTTTAGCGAGAGTCATCCTGCCATGTGGTTTTCCTTTCTGGATACGCATCCTCCGATTTTGACACGTATTCATTTACTGGATCCATCATTTGACGGCAAATTCCCCAAAATTCAGACGGAACTCTTAGCGCCCAAACCGATGTATTCGGAGCCATATGCCGGTACAAGGATCGGGAAAGCTCTTTCAGGGGCAACCCCATCGCTCCTGGCGAGTGAAGTAAAGGATATCGTGGGTAACCCAAATCATCATTTTGGACAAAGTCAAACGATTTTAAATACTCTGCCCGAAGATATTCATCATGCCGTAAAATCGCCACAGGGAGCGGCGGCGGTCATTTTTGCCCTGCTTTTGGGCAATGATGAGTCCCGGCGATTTCAGCAGGAAAATGCGCTGAAAAGAGCTTTGGTCTTACGGGAAAATGTCAGCATGGTTTTTCAAATGCATGCTCAACTGTCTGGTTTGTCCAATAGTCTCAAACTACCCCTTCTGGAACTGGCCATGCCGTCTCTGTCAGTGATAACGGGCATGGAAAAAAGGAATTTCTTATTGATTTTAGATTCACTGATCCATGCAGACGGTAAAGTGAATCTTCTGGAGCTTTCGATAGCGTGGATTTTGGAAAAACACTTGAATTCATCGGAGGATTTGTTTCAGACCATAAAGAAATTTTCCTATGGGCAGGTTGGACTGGATATTGTTATCCTGCTTTCCGCCCTGGCCAGCGCCGGACATGCCGAAAACCGGGACGAAGCACAAAGAGCGTTTGATGCGGGTCTGGGCAGAATACCGGAACTGGCTGCAAGAAAACCGGTTTTTTCATTTCAGGAGGTTGATTCCTGCGCTAATGTTAATCGGGCGCTCAAGGATTTGACCGATGCGTCCTATAAAATCAAAGAATCCATTATTGATGCCTGCGCGCACTGCGCATTTGCTGATAATAAAATTACTGTTGAAGAGGGTGAACTTCTGCGTGTTGTTGCCTTGGCCCTCCAGTGTCCGATGCCGCCATTGGTTGCTTTAACCAAACAAGAGTAATGCCGTTGTCAAGAACTCACGCGTGAATAATCGTGTGGTACATAATGGATAGAATTATTTACGAATATTGATGTTCCTGGATGGTGAGAATCTGAGGATCAAGATGGTTAAATTCTTGATCTGCATAAATCATGAAGATACCGTGCGGGATGTTTTTTCCGATGATTATAATTCTTGCAAAGCTTTTTTCAGGTCATCCATGCGATAAGGCTTGGGTATAGCGCCGGAAAAACCGTATTTTCGAAAATTTTCCACGACGGGATCGTTGGGATGTCCGCTGGAGACCATTGCTCTGACCTCGGGATCGATGGCTTTTAATTTTTCAAGAGTATCTTTGGCGCCCATTCCTCCAGGAATGTTCAAATCCATGATAACGGCTTGAAAAGGGGATCCGGCCGATTTTGCAGAAGCATAACACTCGATAGCTTCAATACCGTTTCTAGCCGGAATCGCATCATAACCAAGAAATTCCAGCATTTCCGATCCAATTTCCAGAATCATTTCCTCGTCGTCCATCAGAAGGATTTTACCTTTGTTTAATGATGTTTCATTTGCCATATTTATTCTCCGACATTTATTCTTATCACTTGAGGATTGATCACAATATGAATCACTTTTTTATAAAAGCATAGAAAATAATTCTAATCAACCTCTTTGACTACTTTTGGATGATCGAGGTTGTTTTCTTTTGATTCTTTTCCGACCGGCAGAAACTGGTTCTCGTTTTCATGAATCGTATCGTTAGATTGTTTTTCTGCGGAGGCCGGCGCATTGTCAGGATGATCATTATTTATATTTTGTCCGATAATATCTCTATAGGCCGGAATGACCATGCCGCGACGCAACATTATGCGGTAAATCCGTTCCGCTCGATTTGCGGCATAACGAGACTTTCCCTTGGGCTGGAAGCGGCGAGGATTGGGTAATGCGGCTGCCAATGTTGAGGCTTCCCGGGCATTAAGATATTTTGCTGGTTTTCGGTAATATCGGCGTGCCGCAGCCTCAATACCAAACAGACCATCACCCCATTCCGCAACATTCAGATATAACTCCAGTATTCTTCGCTTTGTCAGATGATTCTCGATACGCCAAGTCAGGATAGCTTCTTTGATTTTTCGGATGGGATTTTTTGCTGGGGTCAGATAAAGATTTTTCGCCAGCTGCTGTGATATGGTGCTGCCACCAGCCTTAAATGTTTTTTTCTGAATATCTTTTTCCAGCGCCTTTTGCATGGCCTCAAAATCAAAGCCTTCGTGAGACCAGAATTTGTCATCCTCGGCGATAATCACTGCTTTTATGACGAAAGGGGATACTTGAGATAAGGGTACCCATGTTGCAGAAATACTTCTATCAATACCTTTTGACCGCCATATTTTTTCCCGATATTTCATAAAAGCAGTTTTTCCTGGATTATTTTTTGCCAGTTCAGACACATGGGGATAAAAGAAATAGCGTCCTATGTCCAAGATAAGCAGGACCAAGGCGGTAATGACAGTGCATAAGATGATTTTTTTCCAATGTTTCATGACGCATATCTTCTTCTTTTCTATTTTGCGCTTCCTATACCTCAATAAAAAAGAATGCAAAATAAATTTGACAGGCTATAGTTTTTTTAGTATGCAAACCCTACGAAGCTGATAAGGCAGTTGTTTGAATGTAAACTTCGTTTTCTGTGTGCAGTAAATTGTCAATGGATACATACACTTAGTGGGATTCGGCTGTAATCTGTGCACCGTTAACAAACTGGGGACCCCCCGCAAAAAAACAGGAGGTACACATGTTGAAACGGCGAAATTCAGTAGTTTGGGCATCTTTCATTCTCTTATTGTTCGTTTTTGCGCATACTGGCGCTTCTGCCGCGCAATACAAAGTAAAAAAAGGTGAAAATCTGATTACCATTGCCAAAAAAGCTGGTGTCAGCGTAGAGGAAATCAAAAAAGCCAACCATTTAACCTCGAATAAATTAAAACCCGGTCAGGTCTTGCAGATCAAGGAAAAGCAGGCCAAGCAAGACAAAAATAAGAAATCAAATTCTCCTGTTCTCGCGAGATCAAAATCCGCTCCGGAAAATACAGCAAATACATTCTACACGGTTAAAAGGGGTGACACGCTCTCTTCAATATCAAAGAAAACAGGCATTGCGGTAAAACAAATTGTTGCTCTGAATCAGATCAAGCCAAAGGGTTTGCGTCCCGGTCGAAAGATAGTTTTAGCCAAGGTAAAACCGATTGTCATTCCTGAGCCGTCCCTTGAGGAAAGCGAAGATTTGCTTGGTGAAGACGAAGAGATTTCCGCTTCGGATAATGTCGCAGATCATCCGTCTCTTGAAACATCTTCCAATGAAGAACTATTAGGCAAGTGGGGCAGCGTTAATGAAAGAAAGTTATTCATTAAAGTTGCGACAGGCTTCTTGGGAGCTCCCTATCGCTATGGTGGAGCTACTGTTCGGGGCATTGACTGCTCCGCCTTTGTCCGGAAGATGTATGAGTTTTTTGATATATCGCTTCCACGAACCGCCCATGAACAGTCTTTTGTCGGTGTTCGTATTGACCGTACAAAATTAGAAGAAGGTGATCTTGTTTTTTTCCGGACAAGAAAACCAATTGGCCATGTCGGCATTTATATCGGCAATAATGAATTTGTTCATGCTTCGTATCGGGGAAAGACCGTACGCATAGACAGCTTGGACCAGCCCTATTTTCAGCAAAGGTTTCAGCGGGCCGTGCGCGTCAAGGGTTTGGAGGATCATGACGGCACCTGATACCGGACCACACTTCAAACATGTCTTTTAAAGAAGGGGGGCTGAAGGCCCCTTTTTTTATGAACGGAAGATAAAAGGAATATAACACAGGAAAAACGCATGGGAAAAAATATTGTCGAAAAAATTCTTGCCGCGCATCTGGTTTGCGGGTCATTAACGCCCGGACAAGAAATCGGTATTCGCATTGATCAGACCCTCACGCAGGATGCCACAGGCACCATGGCCTATCTGCAATTCGAAGCTATGAATGCTTCAAAAGTGAAGACCGAACTTTCCGTCAGCTACATTGATCACAATACCATTCAAATCGGTTTTGAAAATGCCGACGACCACCGTTATCTCCAAAGCGTGGCGCAAAAATTTGGTGTGGTGCTTTCACGGGCGGGAAACGGTATCTGCCATCAGGTGCATCTGGAACGGTTTGGCAAGCCCGGTAAAACCCTGATCGGATCGGACAGTCACACTCCTACCTGCGGTGCGTTAGGCATGATCGCCATTGGCGCAGGCGGCCTGGATGTGGCGCAAGCCATGGCAGGCGAACCATTTTATTTGACCTGTCCTTCGGTTGTCAGAATTAATCTTCATGGCTGTCTTCAGCCGTGGGTTTCCGCAAAGGATGTAATTTTAAAAGTTCTGCAAATTTTTTCGACCAAGGGCAACGTCGGTGTTGTTTTTGAATATGGTGGAGAGGGGCTTCTCTCGCTGAGCGTTCCGGAACGCGCCACCATTACGAATATGGGTGCGGAATGCGGCGTTACCACTTCCATTTTTCCTGGCGATGAGCAAACGGAACGTTTTCTCCGGGCGCAAAAACGAGAAGCGGATTTTGTTGAATTAAAAGCAGATGAAGACGCGTTTTATGCCAAAACGGTAAACATTGATCTATCCCAGTTGGAACCCCTTACGGCCAAACCGCACAGTCCGGACAATATCGGTACGGTACGCGGCATGAAAGAAATTGCCGTGGATCAGGTTTGTCTGGGCAGTTGCACCAATTCCTCCTACAAGGATTTGGCAACGGTTGCTCAAATTCTCAAAGGGAAAGTTGCGCATCCGGATGTTAGCTTTATTCTCGCGCCCGGCTCGCGGCAGGTCATTGAGAATCTTGCACGGGATGGTTATCTTAACAATTTGATTGCATCCGGTGCAAGATTGATGGAAAACGCTTGCGGCTTTTGTATCGGCAATAGCCAGAGTCCGAAAAGCGGCGCTGTTTCCTTGAGAACCTCCAACCGAAATTTTTTGGGCCGATCAGGAACAATGGACGCAGATGTTTATTTGGTCAGCCCTGAAACCGCGTCGGCTGCCGTTCTCACGGGACGCTTTACCGATCCGCGGGATTTGCCGATGAACTATCCGCAGGTGAACATGCCGGAGGCATTCATCATTGACGACAGCATGATCCTTTGGCCGGACAAAGCACAAAGCCATATAGAAATTTACCGGGGTCCAAATATTGGCCCACCACCGGTGAATTCGCCTCTGCCTGATACCATTTCAGGACAGGCTACCATAAAAGTAGGCGATAAAATCACAACGGATCACATCATTCCTGCCGGGGCGCGGATGAAGTACCGTTCCAATATCTCTAAATATTCGGAATATGTTTTCGAAAACGTGGACGCCTCGTTTGCGGTCCGTGCCAGGGAACTGAAAAATGAAGGAAAGCACAATATCATTGTGGCCGGACTTTCATACGGACAGGGCTCCTCGCGCGAACATGCCGCCATTTGTCCCATGTACCTTGGCGTTCGTGCAGTGATCGCCAAATCTCTGGAAAGAATTCATGCCGCCAA
>Ga0116149_1006284_pt1 | contig 10743 bp, 9 predicted proteins | sample AD_UKC057_MetaG_FD_89787 | JGI IMG/M metagenome (GOLD analysis project Ga0116149, IMG submission 89787) | Active sludge microbial communities of municipal wastewater-treating anaerobic digesters from USA - AD_UKC057_MetaG | ecosystem: Engineered > Bioreactor > Anaerobic > Digestate | place: USA...
CCCTGCCCTTTTTCATGCCCGGCTCGCAATCTCATTGCTCGCAGTCTCACGGCCTCACCGGGGGCGGGGGGGCGTAGCCGTAATGGTCCCACAGCCGGTTCGGGGGTTGTCCGTACGGCCGGCTGCAGGAGATGACGTTCATGCGGCAGAGGGTCTCGCGCCACTCGTACTTGATCAGCACCGTCTCGGCGGCCTTTCTCTCGGGCTCGAAGCTCACCCGGCGCGAGGGGGAATACTCCTCCCTGCCGTATCCCGTGCCGGCGCCCGGCGAGGACTCTCCCCGTGCCTTCGCCTCGGCATCGGCCTGCGGGCGCGCCCCGGGCGCCGTGACGGAAAGATCGGGCGGCCTCCCGCACCTCCGGACCTCGGGGTAGACGGCAACGGCGATCACGCCCATGGCGGACTGGTCGCCGAAGGCGGCGGCATAGGAGTCGGGGGCGTCGGTGAAGAAGAACCGATTGACCCTGTCCTGCCCTGTCCGCCAGCCCGCGTATTCGTTGACCGCGCGGGGTTCCAGGACGTACATCCTCTCGCTGTTGCCGAGCCACGACTTCTGCCCCGAGATGATGTTGCGCCCGTCGACGGCCACCACGACACCGACCCGCCGGTCGAGGTGGTTCCGGACGACGATGCGGTAATGATCCCCCCGGACGGCCTCGGCGTAGACCTTCTTGACCCCGGGGGAGCTGCTGTAAGGGTAGACGGGAAGCGGATAGCCGCTGTCGGTGACGATGCTCACGTCCACCGCGCTGCCCGCGGACGCGCAGGCGGCGGCGGGGAGCGCGACAAACAGAGTCGCAATCAGCAAGTGCCGGATTTTCATGGTTTCCTCCTGAAGAAGATGGTGAGCCCTCATTCGTGCCCTTGCCCCGTTAGACAAGACGCGGGGCCGAAAAGTTCCCGGAAGACGACCAGGGCGCACCGAGCCGTCTGTTCCCCGTCTTTCCGGCCCGGGCTGCCGGCCGGTTGCCCGATCGTCAAGGGGAGAGATGCGGGGAAAACGGGCCGGAGAATGGCATGAAGGATGCACATATTCGAAAAGACGGACAGAAACGCACAACCGGGCAGCCGGCCCGGCCACAACCGCAAAAGGGTGCAGAATGCCCCAGATCCTCGTCAAGCTGGCTGATTTGAGCGTGAGCAACAACCCGGAGGACCTGCTCGTCGTCTACGGGCTGGGGTCCACCGCGGCCGTCATGCTCTACGACGCACAGGCTCAAACCGGGGGCATCGCGCACTTCATGCTACCCAGCTCGGCCTCGGAGCCCCAGCGGGCCAGGGAATACCCGGCCATGTTCGCCGACGTGGCGATCCCTCTGCTGGTCGAGGCCTGCACCAAGAAGGGGGCCAGGCGCGAGGCAATTACGGCCAGGCTGGCCGGGGGCTCGCTCCTGATGGGCCAGGGGATCTCCCGGAGCATCAGCGAGGGCAACATTGCGGCGGCCCGCCGGATCCTCGAACAGCTCTCCATCCCGCTGACGGCGGAGAACACGGGCGGCAACCACAACCGGGCGGTAAGGATGGAGATCTCGACGGGGAAATCGTTCGTCAGGCACCCCGACGGCAACTGGGAGGAAATGGCATGAGCATGGACAGCGCAATCAAGAAAGCGGTGAACGGCCTTCCCGCCTTCCCCGCCACGGTGCACCGGGTAACGGCCCTCATCAACGACCCCGACTCATCGATGGCGGAACTCGTGGACGTTGTGCGGCTCGACCAGTCCATCACGGCCAACATCCTCCGGATGTGCAACTCGGCCTACTTCGGCCTGCGTCACAAGGTGGACAACGTCCAGGACGCCATCCTGTACCTGGGAAGGCAGAATATCGTCCGGGCCGTCCTGGCCGCGGGCGCATCGCGCTTCTTCAGGAACACGCCGGGCTACGAGGCCGAGGCGAAGGTGATGTGGGAGCACGCCGTGGGGACGGCCCTGCTGGCGCAGATCCTGTCGAAAAAAGTCACGGGGAGGGAGGAAACGAGCCTCTTCACCGCGGCGATCCTGCACGACATCGGCAAGATCGTCCTCGGCGCATTCGTGAAAGACAAGTACGCCGAGATCAAGAAGATCGTGTCGGGCGAGTCCCGATCGTTCCTCGAGGCCGAGGAGAAGGTGCTCGGCATGAACCATGCCACCCTGGGCGGGCTGATCGCCGCCAACTGGAAATTCCCGGAGGAGATCCGGCAGGCCATCGCCTTCCATCACCGGCCGGACCGGCTGGCGAGCGGAAACGGCCTGATGCCGTGGCTCGTCCACCTCGCCGACCAGGGCTGTCTGATGCTGGGCATCGGCCAGGGATCGGACGGGCTGGCCTACGACGGACTCGACGAGGCCATGAAACGCCTGGGCCTTGCGCAGGCGGATTTCGAGGCCGCCCTGGCCCGGCTGGTCAAGGAACTCGACAACGCGCGGGAACTGGTCGGGATCGTGCAGCCCTCCCCGCACTGAAGACGGAGATGCCGATCCTTTTCGGGCAGCTACTCCGGACGTGACACCAGGCCGCCGCCCTGCATCATCCCCCTGTCCCTCAGCGCCCCGGCGATGATCTTCGCCGTCCCGGCGTTTCCCCGCGGCGTTCGGCACATCGGCCGAACCGCCTCCCGCCGCCCGAATCCTCACCACGTGTACGCAATCGACAGGTAGGGGATGCGGTAAACCAGGCGATCGCTCATATCCGAGGTGTCCGCCTCGCGTCCGTAGACCTGCGTGCCCAGGGTGACATCCCAGTGCCGGCTCATCCGGTAGTTCAGGAAGAGGCCGGCATCGACGAACCAGTTCTCGGGCCAGTAGAACCCGTTCCCTTCCAGGGAAAGCGAGAGCTTTTCGCTGATCCGGTAGCCCAGCTGCCCGTGGAGATAGGGAAGGAAAGTCATCGCGGATGTCTCCGCCGAGACATCGCCGGACCGGGTCGACAGCTGCGCCGTGTAATACTGCGCCATGAGGCCCAGCCCCGCCTTGACGATCCAGGAGGATTCCGGGAGGAATTCATAGCGCCACCGGGCCCGCATGTCGTAGAGACGCCAGTCCGAGTTTATCGGCACACCGGCCGGGAAGGCCGTCCCGGCAAACGAGGCAGGGGTGCCGAACGTCCCCACGTCCTTGGATTCCATGGGCCAGAAGAAGAACGTCAGCTCGTGATGCCCGTCCAGGAGAATGCTCAGGTCCACGGCGGCTGTCGTAACGGGGTCGTTGATCTTCTCGAACCCGTTCAGGTCGATCGGAGTGCCGCTGTCGGCCGGCGCGGCGAGATCGTGCTCCTTGAGGAAGGCGGGACCGAAGGCGAAGTTGAACCGAAACCGGGGATAGTCTGTTCTCTTCAGTTCCTCCCGGAGGGCGGCTTTTCCCCCGGAGTCGGAATCGAGGAACGTGATCTGGATTCCCGCCCCTTTCTCCATGGCCACGGGAAGGATGCGGACAGGGTCGTCCTTCGACCGGACCAGGGCCAGGTCGACCAGCAGGGCGATGCTCGCGCCGGCCACGACGTCGTCAACGAAGTGCTGGTCGGCCTGGATGCGGCTGTAGCCGGTGAAGGCGGCCGCGGCACAGGCCGGGGCGCCCCATTGCCAGCCGTACCGGGTGCCCAGAAAGGCGGCCCCCGAAAAGGCGGCCGATGTGTGTCCCGAGGGGAACGACTGCCGGTCGCTTCCGTCCGGTCGCATCTTCCGGACCGTCTCCTTGCCCGCCCAGGTGATCACGGCGGTCGTTCCGATCGACAGGGCGGCCTCCTTCGTCCCTTCCCGGTCCCATCGTTGCCCCTCTTCCGTGCCGGCGAAGAACGTCGATCCCACGGCAAGAGCAGGCAGGGCAACCTGGAGGACATCCCCGGCGGACGTTACGGCCGGATTGTCAGCATGAAGGACTGAATGCGGGAAGAGGGCCATGGCGAAGACGAGAACGGCTGCCGCGGAAATCCCCGCATGTCTCCCTGTCCGCTGCATCGACGATCCCCCGTTCAACGGTCCGCCGCCATCGGGCTTTCCTCCCGGGGTACCCCTTGCCGCCCAGAGGCCTGCGCAAGCGCGGGGGAAGCCGGGCGGGCATATTCCCAGCGGTTCATGCGGTGCCGGAGGATGTAGTCGGCGCCCTGGTAGTACGCCATGGCTTCGCGGGAGAGGGGATCCTCCGCCGCCGCCTTCTCGATCCGGTTCTGCACGAGGGGCCTCTCCATCACGTCGATGAGCTTGCGGGGCGAGAGGATCACCAGCCGCCCGTCCTTGTAGAGGCCCAGCTTCTGGTAATTGCCGATGAGCGCCCTCTCCGTGAACCCGTCGCGCAGCACGTCGCTGCCCCAGAAACGGCTTTCGTAGTCGAACCCCAGCAGGGCCAGCAGCGTCGGGGCGATGTCGATCTGGCTGCATGTCCTGGCAACCTCCCGGGGCGCGACATGCTTCGGAGAATAGATGAACAGGGGGATATGATATTTTCGGATCGGGAGCCCGACCTCACCGGCGCTGCCGGCGCAGTGATCGGCGACGACGACAAAGACGGTGTCGCCGAACCAGGGCCGCTGCCCCGCGGCCGAGAGGAACTCCTTCAGGGCGTGATCGGTGTATTTCACGGCGCCCGGGCGGCCTGTCCCGGAGGGGATGTCGATCCTCCCTTCGGGGTAGGTGAACGGCCGGTGGTTGCTTGTCGTCATGACGTGAAAGAAAAAATGCCTCCCGCTGCCGTGAGCGGCATCGGCCTCCCTGAGCGCCTTGCGATACAGGTCCTCGTCCGCAACGCCCCAGGCGTTCTGGAAGGTGATCTCGCCGCCCTTGAGGTCCGTCTGGTCGACGGTCCGGTAGCCGTTGCCGGAGAAGAAGGCGTTCATGTTGTCGAAAAAGCCGCGGCCCCCGTACAGGAACGCGACGTCATAGCCCCGCTGCCGGAACACGTAGCCCAGGGAGTAGAGGCGCGCGTTGTCCGGCCGCTTGACCAGCGAACGGCCGGGGGTGGGCGGGATGGAGAGGGTGATGGCCTCCAGGCCCCGGTCCGTGCGGGTCCCCGTCGCAAAGAGGCTGGAGAAGAACAGGCTCTCCTTCGCCAGGCCGTCCAGGAACGGGGTGATGCCTTCCCTGTTCCCGAACCGGGACATGAATTCCGCGCTGAGGCTCTCGATGGAGATGAGGATGACGTTGAGCCGCCTCTCCGGGCCGCCGGCGGGAACCGCGCGCGAGAGGTCGAAGCGCTCCCCCTCGTCCGGGTTTTTCGAGACGGAGAGCTTCGCCAGCCGCGACAGTTCCTCGTCGTCTCCCCGGGTGTAGAACGTGTCGTAGTCCAGCGTATTGTTCCGGAAGGCGCCGACCAGTTGATAGGGGCCGTTGGAGGCCAGTTCCCTCGCATAATTGTTCACGAAGGCATCCCGCGGGGCCTGGCCGACGAGGATGAGAGCGGCAACGAACGCCGCCCCGATCCCCGATGTTACGGCCAGCCTCCTGCGGAAGCTCTCCCGGATCCGGAACAGCTCCGCAAGGGTCTTTCGCAACCCGAGGAACACGGCCGCCGACGCGGCGAGGATGCAGGCCAGCAGGGAAACGACGGGGTAGGATTCGTAGATGTTGCGGGTCACCTCGGTGCCGTACACGAGGTAGTCGACGGCGATGAAATTGAAGCGGGTACCGAACTCGTCCCAGAAGAGCCACTCGGCCACCAGCATGAACCCGAGGGCATAGAGGAAGGCGAAAAAGGCCGCCCGGCCGAGCCAGCCGAAGACGCGGCCGGTGTAAACCCGGTTGGGCAGAAGCAGGAGCGCCACGGCGAAGAAAGCGCTGAAGTAGACGCAGAAGACAGCATCGTAGAGAAAACCCAGCCCGAAGATGTGCAGGGCGCCGGGGAAGGAGGGGCCGACAACAGCCCAGGACCGCGCATACAGGAAGGCCCGCAGAAGGGTGAAACAGAGAAGATTGATCCCGCAGGCAAGCAACAGCGCGCTGAACCGGCTTTTGGGCATCATGAACCCGACAGCTCCATTGTCCCGTCCCGGGTCGTCGGCTCGACAGCTCCGCGAAAGGATGCCGCGGGAGAGGTTCGCTGCCCCGCCGGCCGCATCCGCGAATAACCGTTCCCTGCGGGAAAAGGCCGTAAAGATGCCCTGCCTATAGCACGTGCAGATTATGGGAAGATTACGGGAAGATTATGATTTGGTAATGTTGCCGTGGACGGAAATCGCAAAGGGCCGGCGGGGCAGCGTGACGGTAAAGGTGCTTCCACGGCCGGGCAGGCTCTCCACCGAGATGCGGCCGCCGTGGGCGCGGGCGACGGCCGACGCGAGGCTGAGGCCCAGCCCGAAGCCGGGCTGGGAGCGGCTGCTGTCGCAGCGGTAGAGCCGGTTGAAGACGAGGGGCAGTTCCTCTTCGGCAATGCCGATACCCGTGTCCCGAACGATCAGATCGAATTGCTCCCCCTTGTCTTTCAGGAAGACGGACACGGTCCCCCCGGCGGGCGTGTATTTGATGGCGTTGTCCAGGAGATTGACGGCGATCCGCTGGAGACCGCGCACATTGCCCTGGACGGGAAACGCTTCGGACACGCCGGATTCGAGGCGAACCCCTTTCCCGTCGGCAAGGGGCCGGAAGAGATCGACGGCTTCCCCGACGACCTGAGCCAGGTCCACGTCGGCCCCGGGAAGGGCCTTGATCCCCGCCTCGATCTCGGCAATCTCCAGCATGGTGTTGATCATCTGCAGCAGGTTGTCGCATTCCTCCACGGTGTCCGCCGCCAGCTGATTGGGCTCCCCGCCGGAGTTTCCCGCGTTGAGCTCCGCCTCGGCAAGCCCCCGTATGCGGGCAATCGGGGTCCTCAGGTCATGGGCAATGTCGTCCGTCACTTCCCTCAGCCCCCGGACCAGCCCGTCGATGCGGTCCAGCATCCGGTTGAAGGCGACGGCGAGCCGCTCGACCTCGTCGCCTCCTGCCCGGACCCGCACCCGCTTCTCGAAGGCCCCTTCCGAGATGTCCAGCGCCGTCCGCGTGACCTCCCGGATGCCGGCCAGGGCGCGGGCCGCCATGAACCACCCGATGAGCGTCGAGAAGGCCATGATGATCAGGATCCCCGGCACGAACACGTCCCGGAACGTCTCGAGAAAGCGCGCATTGTCTTCCAGGGAGACGCCGATCTGGATGATCTTGCCCGACTCCAGGAGCCCGTAGACGATCCGCGCCTGGTAGGGCTTCCCCGGGACGGACACCGTTTCGAATACAGGGCCGTCCCCTGCCGCCGCGCGGGTCAGCGGGCCCCTGTCCGCACCCACCCCCTTCCAGGCGTTCATGTTCGTCGCGGCGATCTCGCCGCCGGCCGGGTCGAGCAGGCGGAAGAAAACGTCGCCGACGCCCTCGGATTCAGCCTCGAAGCCCAACTCCGCGCCGAAGGCGCCCTCGCCCTTCGATTTCAGAATGGCGGCGGCTTCGGCCATCTCCTTGAGCATCGCCTGATCGGTGCGTTCCTTGACGACGTTGGAAATGACGGCATAGAAGACGGCGAACGCCGCAAGAGAGCAGACGGTAAAGACGAGCGCGTACCAGAAGGTGAGCCGGAACGCCAGCGTCCGGCGTATCTCAAGCGCTTCCCTTAAGGACATATCCCGCCCCGCGGACCGTGTGGATGAGCTTCGGGTGGAACTCCCTGTCGATCTTCTCCCGCAGGATGCACATCCGGGCCTCCACCACGTTGGTCAGCGGGACGAAGTCGTAGCTCCAGACGTTCTGCATGACCATCGTCCTGGAAACGACGCGGCCCTCGTTGCGCATCAGGTATTCGAGAAGCGCGAATTCCCTGGGCTGCAGATCGATCTTCCTGCCCGCGCGAACCACCTCCCGCCTGAGAAGATCCAGGGTGAGGTCGCCGACGACAAGGCGGGTCGAGTCGCCCGCCCCGGTCGCCCTGCGGACCAGCGCCTGCACTCGCGCCAGGAGCTCGGAGAACGAAAAGGGTTTGGTCAGGTAATCGTCGCCGCCGCCCTGGAGCCCTTTCACCCGGTCATCCACCGAGCCCCTGGCGCTGAGGATGATGACGGGCGTGTTCACCTTCGCGAGACGCATTCGGTGAATGAGGGCTAGACCGTCGAGTTTGGGCAGCATGATGTCGATGACGGCCGCGTCGAAGGGCTCGTGCAGCGCCAGGTGGAGACCGGTCTCTCCATCCCCGGCATGGGAAACGGCAAAGCCGGCCTCCCGGAACCCTTTCGTCACGAAGGATGCGATTTTCGGATCGTCCTCGACCAGGAGAAGGCGCATGGTCATCCTTTCGCGTCGGCAGCGTCCCTGCGAGGCGGGGCCGGGACGCCGCGGCCCGTTTCGGAAGGCAGCGTATCACAGACCGGTGCGCTTCTCAACGGCGTTGCGGACGATCGTTCTGTCGCCGCCCTGCATCATCCCCCTGTCCCTCAGCGCCCCGGCGATGATCTTCGCCGTCTCGGCGTTGCCCCGGGGCGTGAAGTGGCCGATGGAGCCGTCGGGCCGGTGGATGTAGAACTCCCGGTAGACCGTCGTCGCCGAGTGTTTCGCGGGGAACGCCTCGAGCAGATCCACGCAGGGGATCTCGAGTCTTTTGTACAGGGCCCTCAGGCGCGCGGCCCGGGGCTCGCTCCCGGCGCGCGAGAGGGTCTCTGCGTTCTCGAACGCGCTTCCGCCGGGGATGCAGACGATGAGAAGCTTCGTGCCCGTCCTGTCCAGATCCCCCTTCAGGCGCTCGAGCAGATACTCCACGAGCCGGTCCGTCTCCTCGAAATAGCCACCGCCCCCGGGCAGGGTCGCCAGGAGCTTGCGAAAGCGGTTCTTCACGAACACCCAGGCGTAACTCCCGGGGTCGCCGAGAGATTGCTTAAGGGAGGCGCAGACCTCCCGTGGCGGGGGCACGGGGACGTTCTCGAGGGTGTACGGCCCCGCCGCCCCGCCCGGCCGGAAGACCGGCTTCGCATAGGAGTAGAAGGAGAGCCGCGTGCGGTCGTAGTCGTGGGGAAAGATCCCCAGGACCACCACATCGGGCCGCAGCGCCTGTCCGTGGCGCTCGTACTTGAGCAGCATCTGGTCGATCCCGTAGCTGCCCACGCCCATGTTGAAGACCTCCGCCGGCCCGCGGCCCCGGAGGATCTTCTCCAGATAGTGCGGGAAGTGCTCCTGCTCCCCCGCCTCGATGCCCCGGGTAAAGCCGTCACCCAGGGCGATGACCCGGAAGGCCCTGGCCGGCCCGGGATCGGCCTTGCGCGAGCCGCGGATGCGCGAGGCCATGGCCTGGCAGTCCCAGCCCAGTTGCGGGTCGTAGCCGGTGCCGCCGAAGGCGCCCCTCGCCGCGTATTTTTCCAGGAACAGGTGCTTGTAATAGGTGTCGGCGATCTCCGGAACCGTCTCGATGCCCTCGTAGAGCTTGGAGCGCTCCTGGGTCGTCACCCGCAGGTAGCCTTCGAGCCCGCCCGCAACAAGCGCAACGGCAATGGTCATGACGATCAGTTCGGTAACAATGGAGGGTGGACGTCTTCTCATGCAGGGACTTTCTCCGGCTGAAACATTTTTCCGCAACTCGACGCGGCGGCAGCGAAGGGTCTCTGAGACAGCCCGACGACGTGAAGCTGAGGCCCTTCCGCTTCACCGAACGTTTCAGCTTCAGGGCCTCCTAACTCCTGCCCGCGGCTCGGCCCGCATGATGTCCGCTGCAATCCGCGGCGCATCCGGTGGCGACCCGCCGCAGAACGATCGCTGCATCCGTTGCGATCGTTGCAGACCTTAAATCAGCGGCCCCGGTTTTGCAACCCCTCTTTGACCGCAAAAAAAAGCCCCGCTTGATGCAGGGCTTCTTCGTGACCGCCTGTGCCTGGCGCCTATTGCTCTTTTGCGGTAATCCGGTAGAGGGGGCCGTCGACGCGGATCTCCATCCGGCGGGCCTTGCGGATCTCCTCCAGGGAGGCGCGGTCCGTGTCCAGCATCCCGGCCATCTCCGCGTCGCTGCTGATCTTCACCTGCCCTCCCCGCCGCTCTCCCCGCCGCAGGAACCAGAGGTAGTTGTAGTAGGTCCAGCCCGAGACGATCAGGAAGATGACCAGAACGGTGATGCCGCCGTTCTGCAAAAGCCGGGCAAGTTCCTCGTAGCCCTTCTCCCCGATGATCTGGGCATAGAGGGTCTGGACGCCGAAGACCCACAGCACCATGGTGAACAGCGGGAGCAGCAGGTACAGGTAGATCCCCCAGCAGACGACGGTGATGACGTTCTCGACAGTCCTTCGGAGAGGCGATTTTACTTTGTCTTCGACGAAGACTTCAGGGTGTGGAGGCCCCTGTCCGGGCTTTTCCATCTGACCGTAACCTCCTTGCTGCGGAATGTGAAGTTGTAGACGCCCTTGATGGCCGCAAGCGACGCGAGAATCCAGTACCCCACGGGGTACCAGATCACGAAGAAGTAGTACTTGACGAAGGCTCTGTTCTCGTAGCGCAGGTCGATAAAGAAGCTCGTCAGGAAAGTCGTCAGGCACGCAAGGCCCAGGATGGCGCCGTACCAGCGCGGGTACAGCGGGTTCCAGCCGGCGAAGAAGCGCTGGTAGACCTCCATCACGGGCGGACAGACGGGCAGCTGGGCGTAGCGGCACACGCCGTCCATGACGACGAAGAAGAGCCACAGGAACACCATGGCCATGAAGGTGTGCGCCCACAGCAGGCTCAAGACGTACTCGATGTAGACGGGAACGAGGCGGCGGTTACGGCGATCCTTCCAGATGTCGAGATGCTTCCGGAGCACCTCGACCCCGCCCTGCGCCCAGCGGACCCGCTGCCGCCACA
>Ga0116149_1006285_pt1 | contig 10742 bp, 11 predicted proteins | sample AD_UKC057_MetaG_FD_89787 | JGI IMG/M metagenome (GOLD analysis project Ga0116149, IMG submission 89787) | Active sludge microbial communities of municipal wastewater-treating anaerobic digesters from USA - AD_UKC057_MetaG | ecosystem: Engineered > Bioreactor > Anaerobic > Digestate | place: USA...
AATCGATAAATAACTTTTTATTGCTTATTCTCATTGTTTTCTATACTTTACATCATCTGTTAGCTAAAACGTTGGGACAGTAGTGGTCAAGAATATATTTTTATCATTTAAAAATGGCAATTATTTCTATTGATTAATGATGTCCCGGCGTGTCTGGTTCCCCATCGCAGGGAAGTTGTCCGCCTGACCAGTTCGTCGTAGAGTTCTTCCAGCGGCTGGGCTTTTTCGGCACCCTCAAGCCTGGCAACCGCGGCGGCAACCGCCTCGAGTGTTGACATTCCGTCCGAACGGCGTTGTTCCCGCAACCGTTCTCTGCGTCCTTTTGGAGCGGGCAGCGCCAGCCGGGGAAGTTCCCGGAGAGCAGACATGTTGCGATACAAACGTCGGGCCTGTTGCCATGTCGCATCGATCACGACGATCCGCGACGACGGTTTCAGGTCGGACATGCTCAAATCAGCGCCGACTCCATCGGGCCACAACAGCATGGTTCCGGGAGCACGCAGCAACTCATCATCAACAGGAGGAAGGCCGATGCGGTCACCGCCCCCGCAGGGAATAATTCGGGAGTTTGGCATGGCCAGCGCAACGAACCGGCCGGTATTGCTGGGACGTTCAGCTTCGTAAATATGCCGCAGAATCAAAATTTGCATCTTTGTTTGAACCGTGGGCAGAATCGGGCAGATGCAGATTTCCCTGCGCTGGTAACAACGGGGACAGTGGCTGTTTTCATCACGGGGCTTGTTCGAACGCATTACGGCAACCTTTTACATTACATAATATCCTGACCTCGCTAATGAGTCAGAAATATATTTATTTTTTATCTCTTTCTATTTAGACTCCTTGATATTCATTATGATCTGTGCGGTGAAAACTTTATTGCCGTCGGTATCAAATAAATCCACCGGAATAGTAAGTTTGTCCGGTGTTGTCCAGTCAATGCCTGATCCATCCGCAATGGCTTTCAAGTCTGTTTTCGCCTTGGCCCGGTATTGTACACTCATGCTACTGGGAATCCAGCGTTTTCCCTCGGGAAGCGATATTTCGGTTAACATTCCTCCCGCAAGTTCTGCCACATTGCACATTGCCGCGGCATGGATCGATCCCAGATGATTTTGGATATCCTTTCGATTCTTGATGCAAACCTCCACATAACCCGGTTTCACATCTATAAAGCGCGGATCGATGGTACTGAAGTAAGGAGCGAGCTCACAAACAAGTTTACCATATTCTTCATTCCCGACAGATTTATACGTCTCATACGCAATATTCATAATTTCCTCCGGTTGATTTGTTTAGAGTCAGAGCTAATTTTAATTTTACACAACCCCTTCCATTTTTGATTTTCCTTTGCATGCAATATGATTGAATCCAGAAAGCGGATCACCGTATCGATCTCTTCATTACTGAATCCCCGAGTCAGTCTTGCATTCAGTCCTTTTGCCAAAGGAATAGCCTTTTGTCCTATGGATTTCGCTTTTTTCGTTAAATGTATACGATAAGATCGCCCATCGACGGAGCAAGATTCCCGAGTCAATAAACCACTCTTTTCCATACGGACAACAAGGGTGGTAATGGCCGAGTTGTTCAAACCCAGTCCGGCGCTGATTTCTTTCAGCATGCAGCCGTCGTGCCCGAGCAGGAAAAACACCGCGCCAAGCTGAACGGTTTTAATACCCAGAACACTTGCCAATTCGGCATCAACCCACTTGGCAAGCAGATGCTGCGCCTGATTCAATTTGTAATATAGTCTTCGATCAGCCATTTTTTACCTCAATATATTACACATGTGAAATATATATTTCACATGTGTAATATTGTCAAGAAAATTCTAAAGGATAAAGAATCGGATAATAGTCGGGAATAAGCCCGCATGGCGATAATGGGCCAGAGAAACAAGTACCGCATCCGCGGATGTTCTACAAAAATATGTATTTTTATTTATGTTTTATAATAAGACACCTACAATAGTAAAATAGAAGGATATTTCTCATTTTCGGAGAAACTCATCGGCACGCCGGGCTTCCTCGACAAGCCGTCGAACTTTTTTCATATCTTTTTTAAAGCGGATGGGTCGACCCTGCTTATCCACCGCGTTGGTTCTCGTGCAGCTGTCCATTCCTGCCGGTTTTACGGTTATAATGGCTTCGAAAACATTTTCGTCGGAAATACCGCCCGCCAGGATAACCGGTATTGGACTCGCCTTAGCGATTGCTTTGGCGATATTCCAGTCACAGACTTCACCGGTAATGCCGACATAGCCCGCGACAGGCTGCTGCGATTGATCTCCCGGATTGCCGATCAGCGTATCCATGAGAAAATAATCCGATGTTGGCGCGAAGAGCGCGACAAAACGCAGAATGTTTTTTTGAATCTCAGCTGCCTGAGAAACGCCGGCACGGGGCACGGAAAGCGAACGCATAATTCTGATCTGCGGGAATCGTTTCTTCACGTCCGATTGCAGAGAAAGCAGCGCGTCACATTCACGCGCAACGGCGGCTTGATTTTCCGTAAAGGGAGAAAGCGCTTCGCAGAAATGAACAAAGTCCGGTTGATAATAATCAAGCGCCTGAATAATTTCTACCGGATCTTTAAGCAGAGGAATCAGGCCGCTTTTGGCGTCTGCCTGCTGTATCACCCGGACTGTCTTACGAATCGTGGCATGTTTAAGCTGGCCGGAATCCGTCAGCACACTGCCGATATGATCCACCCCCAAACCAACTAATTCTTCAGCTTCGTGCGGCTCTTGTACTTCATAAATTTGGATGATGGTTTTTTTCATGCGCGAAGACATATCATTTCAGGCGAACCAGAGCAAGACATTGCCTCGCATTCCCCAAAGTAACCTTTGGGGGAATACGAACAGATCCAGAATAATTTCTTATTTACCCAAACCGGGCAGCGGTTTCATGAGCAACGGGACAGATTCTCGTTTCTGCCCGTTTACCGTTACCGGCTGCGGTTTCGTGTGTGCAATTCTTCCGGCGACGTTGATATAATGACGTCCCCGGAAAACCAGCTCTATCGCCGCAGGCAGGGCAAGCAGTCCGAACCTTGACGACCGGATAATAAACCATAACGCGTGGATTCCGAACAGCGAAAAGAAAAGCCTGGCCAGTTCCAGCATCATTTTCGTTTTGCGGGGATAATTGGTCAATTTTGATTTCGCCAGTTTCTTTTTCCACGGCTCCGCCCCGCGAAGCTTTGTTATTTTAAGATCAGGTAGCCTGCTGATGAGGGTTGAGGCGCGAGCAAAATAGTTTTTGGGCGAATAGGTTTGAGCGATCACCCGTCTGTAGCCTTCAACCAGTTTTTCCGCCGGCATGACGGGTACAAAGTTGAGCACGGTATCGACGTTATCGCCGCTGTGCGGATTGTCTTGACTAATGATCCGGCCTTCCCGTTCCAGCCGTTTGAAAAGGTCGGTGTTCGGCATGGCGGCAAGCAGTCCCACCATGCTCTGGGCAATGCCGTTTTGCCGGATGAAGGCCAATTGGTTATCGAACGCGTCCTCTTTATCCGTATCAAAGCCGAGGATGAATCCGCCCATAACCTCTATGCCGGAGCGCTGTATCTTCTCGATTGCTCTGTTCATGTCGCAGGCTGCGTTCTGGTTTTTGTTGGCGGCGCGCAGCGTCGCGCTGTCCGGCGACTCGATGCCTATAAATACGGACGTGAATCCCGATCGCGTCATTAAATCCAAAAGCTCGTCATCTTTGGCCAGGTCAATGCTCGCTTCAGTGAACAGCATATACGGATAGCCGTGCTCCTCCTGCCACACCGCCAGGAGTCTGAGCATTTCTTTGACGGCCTTCCTGTTGGCAATGAAATTGTCGTCTACGATAAACAGGCGTCCGCGGTAGCCTGTCGCGTGCAGGTCTTCAACCTCGCGCATGAATTGCACGGAAGACTTGGTGCGCGGAACGTGTCCGAACATCTGGACGATATCGCAGAATTCGCAGTTGAACGGGCATCCGCGGGAGAACTGAAGAGCCATGGAAGCGTAGTCGTTCGGATTTATAAGGTCAAAACGCGGCGGCGGGGTAAGTTCCAATCCGGGTTTATCCTTGTTGGCGTACACTTTCTTTGCTGCTCTCCACGCGTAGTCCTTCAGAAATTGGGGAAGATTATTTTCGGCCTCATAAAGGATCAGATGATCGATTTTATCCGATTCCAGGTAGTCTCCCGGCCTGCCATAGGCCGATTGGACAAATGGCCCTCCGGCAACAATGGTTTTCCCGAGTTCATGGCACATATTGAGGACTTTTAAAAATGACTCGCGGTGTATCCACATGCCCGTGAGAAAAACTATCTCATTGGGCTCAATGTCGCTGATTTCGAGATCGCGCACATTCATGTCAATTAACGTGACGTGAAAATTATCCGGAAGCATGGCCGCTACCGTCATCAACCCCAGGGGCGGCATGACCGACTTGAATCCGGCAGCCTTGAGCGCGCTGTCATGGCTCCAGAACGTTTGCGGAGTCTTCGGCTGTACCATCAATGCGTTTACTTGTCTCATAATGTCCTCCTTTATTCGGCTATAGACTATACCGTGCTTTTATTTTTGTCAATTAAAAAAGCAAAAATATAAGCAATTATCATTGCTTCTTAAACAGACCATGATTTATGCTTTGTATCTGGAATAGAGCGACAGGGTCCTTGTGTTATAAATCCAGATACCGTTCAGCGCGTTTTTCAATTCTGCCCAATTTGGGATTATCGGGCCTGTAGGCATCCGCGAAAACCTGTTGAACCCTTTGGACCTGTGACAAAAGGTTAATTTTATCCGGAGCATACCCCCAGCCCAAAAGGATATTATCAGCTTTCTGCGGCAAAACTTTCAGGGATTTGTACACCATCGAACGGCCGTTGCTTCTCTTGATTTTGGGACCGCAGGAAAAAGAAACTTCCGTGACATGGGTTGTCAGTGAGCGCTTGGCCCGTTCATTCTTTGTCGTATCATTATGTTCTCCGTGAGAAGGGATAAAAATAAATCGCATATGGTCAGGTGTAACCCCGCCCACAAAAAGAGGCACACCGTAATCAATGCCGTTTAAATTGGAACCGATCAGCTGCGTCCCCGCAACGGCCATGACATCTTTATGGCTGATTCTCCGGTCAAAGAGATTGACAAAGAAACGATTGATTTTTCTGTATTGAGTGTAAAATCTGCTGTTTTGTCCTTTTCCGGCTCTTTCGAGATGCATTTCTCCCGCGGCGTCCTTTACGGCATCGCGAATCCAGCGATATTGAGTCAAGGGATCGGCGTTTCCGATCTCTTCTGCCCGGTGCGTTCGCACAATTCCCAGACCGCGATATCCTTTTTGAACATCAACCTGCCGCCGGGAATTTTGATCCCCCTGCGCGATATAATCCGTGGCCCAGGTGATCCCCATTTCCAGACTCAGCAGCGCCAGTTCAACGGATGAATTCGAAACGTTCTGTCCGATCTCCTGCGCTATTTTATTTCTGAGCTTCAGAATGTTGCTGTCGGTTACATCGATCTGGCTTCCTATTGGAAAAAGATCAGATTCACCCAGGCAATTTAATCTGAGCCAGCCTTTTTTATCCGGCAGCGTGCCGTTGTCCCACAGATGAAACTTGTAGGAAAATGGAAAAGTTCTTTTACTCTGACTCAGCAGAGAGGCCTGGCCCAGAACCAGATGATTGTGGATCAGATGCGTGAACAGCGCGAGCGGCACGCCGTCGATGACGTGATTATAGACCAGACTCATGATCCGGTAGGACCGGTTTTGTCGGTCATAGGTTATTTCAATTAAGACCGGCCTGGAATAATCCCAATCCAGCGAGAAATCGATATCATAACCCGCCACCATGTGATCTTCCGCGCCCAGGCGGCCTTCCTTGACCTGTATATCCGCTTTGATCAGCATGTCGCCGTAATGTTTTTGCGCAAGGTCCACGGCCTCAATGGCTCGGTGGCGTATGGCGGCAATGCTTTCAAAGTCGGGCGAACTTCCCCGGACTTCCAGACCAAAGCCGAAATGCTTGGCGTATTTCGATCGTAAAAACTCCCATGCGGTTCTTGTCTTATCCAGACCGAGTTTGGTCGTGATGTAATCTCTCGGGGTGGACACGATTCCTCCAAGATGAATTGCTCCTACTATTGCGTTCATATCGGTCTCCTTTTCTTTTTAAGATGGTTGAGTCTTTCAATGTCATTGCACTCATCCTTCATGTCTCGTGACCATCTCTATATACCCACCGGGCTTTCAGGAACCTTTCGTGCGTATTACAATTTTGCAAGGTTAGGAGTTGGAAGGGAGGAATTACCGCGCTTACAGCGCTTCATTCCTCCGGGAATAGCCGGCCATCGGCATGAAGCGTTGATGATCAAAAAAGCTCGGTTCGATTTTTTTTAAACCAAGTTGCTTTCAAGAATTAAAATATGAATGTGGGAAAGCCTACATGGTCCTAGGATGGCGTGGTGTTTATGCACTGGACTGAACAGTTAAAATGTCCGCATGGATGATGAACCTTTCCGGGCGACAGGAATATGAGACCGCCGGGAGGATGGAAATCAGACAGCAGCGGGTTAGTCACAAGTGAGATGGGTCTTCAGGATGTCAATCGTCTTCCCTTTCTCTATCCGTGATGTTTCCGTTTGTGGCGTTGACATATACCAACTCGGATGCATTGTTCCCCCGCTTGGTGACAATGACCTGATAATAGAGAACATGATCTTTTAATTTGGCTTTTGCCAGAACGGTCTTGCCGCCGGTTTCCTTTTCCGCGACAGCGATGGCCTGCGCCAGGGATATTTTAGCATCGGCAAAAGCATCCTTCTTACTGATGTGCAAAAAATGCAGAAGGCCGAACCAATCATCAAGCTGAGCGAGCACTTTGCCGGATATAACATCCACAAAATAAGCCCTCATGACATGGTCCTTGACAGTCATCAACTCGAACACCAAGGACCCTTTTCTCAGATTGAGCGGCTTTCTCCTGGGCTCGACTTCTGCCATAACCACTCTGCCGCCCGATGCCGATTCGATATTGCTGATGGCCTGCAAAAGACTTATTCGCGATTTTTCAAGGGCGCTGCGCTGCGCCTGCCGCGGCTCGTCATACGCAGTGCCCCGGACCGGTATGGCCAGGACAACCATCACCATAACAACCGCGCCTATCGTACTCTTGATCTTTGTTTTCATTCATCACCGCCGTATCATTTCATTCCCTGGCCTACCTATAAGCCAGCATGACTTACACCCACATTTCCTGAACATTACAATTTTGAAAGGTTCACACGCGCTGTTGAAAGTCACGATTATGATTCGGGAGCCTGCTGCGCTGCCGTATCGGAATCGGCAAGGGGTGTTTTTGCCGGTTCTATGGGCGTGTGCTGCGGCAGAGTAAGGGTAAAGACCGCGCCTCGGCCGGGCAGATTCTGAACGTTAATCGCGCCGTGGTGGGCGGTGGCAATGGCCTTCACCAGGCACAGTCCCAGTCCCAATCCATGCTGCGAACGGCTTTTATCGCCGCGGTACAACCTCTCAAAGATGCGCGGCATATCCGCCGGACTGATGCCTTCTCCGGTATCACTCACGGAAATGAAGATATTCGTCTCATTACTGCCGGCATCAAGGGTGATACACCCGCCTGGAGGTGTATATTTAATGGCATTATCAATCAGATTGGCGATGGCCTGACGCAATCGTGTAGAATCGGCATGTACCGTCAAATTAGCGGGTATGTTCACTACCAACCGGATATTCTTCTCTTCCGCGTCATAAAGGTAGATGTCTGTAATGGCAGAGATGAGCTCCTTCAGGTCGATCTCTTTGAGATCAAGCGTCATGACGCCTGTTTCCGCTTCGGAGATATCCATCAGCGCGTTGAGCATATTCAGAATATTCCCGGATTCTTCGGCGCAATCCAGCAAAGCCTCCTGCAAGGCGGCCTTATCCGGTTCGCGCTGCATAACGGACTCAATGGAAAATCGCATACGGGTCAAGGGCGTCCTGAGGTCATGCGCTACATTATCGAGCGCTTCCCGCATACCGTTCGTCAGGGTAGCGATCCAGTCCAGCATGGCATTGAATTGCCGGGCAAGCTCTCTTAATTCCGTATTGGTTTCTCCCAGGGGCACTCGTGCATCCATCCGGCCGGCACGAACGCTCTGAGTCGCCAGAGTCAATTCCCTTACCGGTTTGAGCGCCTGGCGCGCGAGGAAGACCCCGATCAGAACACCGAATAAAATCACGGGTCCCAGGATGATAAGAAAAACGCCGGCGTAATATCCCAGATATTGTCCGCGGGCATGGGTGGAGTAGCCTACGTGCAGGACCGTGCCGTCAAGGAGCAGCCGTCCCGTGACATCAATATTATCGCCGCCTGTCAGCCCTTTCAGAGTTCCGGTGAGACGCGGTTTTTTCAGGAGAGTCCATTGGTCCTCTACAAACGGCAAGGGCGTTTGTATAAGTTTTATCTCAGTTGCATTCCAGGTTTGCGGCAGGGTTTGGCTGAGGATGAAGCCGTTTTTTGCCACGACACGGATGAAAAACCCGTTTTGTTCGTTGGGATAGCGGGTGCGTTCCAACTCCTGCACGAGGCGGGGAACTCCGCTATGCTCTATGATATTGGTATAGGTGTTGATCTTTTCGGAAACGATTTGATGGTCCTTGGTGCGCATGGAATTCCACAGCGCCATATAGCCTATGCCGAAAAGGAGCAGAGAGCTGAACACGAAGAACAGCGCATACCAGAGGGTGAGCCGGAAGGTGATTTTGCGGCTGAGCTGTTTAAGATATTTTAAGAACATACCCGACACCCCGCAGCGTATGGAGAATCTTGGTGTCGAAGTCGCGGTCAATCTTTCCCCGCACCCGGCAAACCAGGACATCCACGGCATTTGTCTGTGGATCGAAATCATAGCCCCAGACATGTTCCAGGAGAGCAGTCTTCGAGACCACTTTGCCGGCATTGAGCAAAAGGTATTGGAGCAGTTCGAATTCCTTGGGCATGAGATCGATCACCTCATCACCGCGCTTGACCGTACGGGTCAGCAGGTCCATGCTCAGATCGCCGAATGTGAGGCGCGTGGGTTCCGCGCTGCCGCTGGAACGGCGGATCAGGGCTTGTACGCGCGCCAGGAGTTCCGAAAATGAAAACGGTTTGGTCAGATAATCGTCCGCGCCGGTCTGCAGGCCCTTGATACGGTCATCCACCGTGCCCTTGGCGCTCAGGACCAGAACCGGGATCTTCATGCGGCGGTTGCGCATCTTCTCTATAATGCTCAGACCGTCCAGACCGGGTAACATGATGTCGATGACGGCCGCATCATAGGGTTCTGTCAGCAGCAGATCCAGACCGTCGACGCCATTTTCGGCATGGTCAACCACAAAACCGGCTTCACGCAAGCCGCGTCTGACAAAATTAGCGATCTTGCGATCGTCCTCAATCAGTAATAAACGCATGTTCCGATTCCTCTTGATCTGTCGTTTGGGACAAAATCACCGTGTTAACTTTACATGTTTGCCGGTATTCTATCAAGCACATAAAATGCGCATAGGATGTCCGGCTTGTAGTCGTGACACTCTTATGGCCGGTCTGCCCATGGATGAATTTGTCTTGACATTTTCCGGTAAAAGCCGCAAACACCACACAAACAAAGGCCACCGCGATCAACTCAGGATTCCTGTTCGCACGATACCCGGCTTCAACAGTTGACGGGTCTTAAAGGAGATACTTGCTTTGAAAATTGCGTCCATAGCTTCCGGCAGTAACGGCAACTGTTATTATCTGGGGAATGACGATGAGGCCATTCTTGTCGATGCCGGCGTCAGCGCCAGACAAATCTTGGAAAGGATGACGAGGCTCGGGCTCTCATTGTCCCGGTTGCGGGGCGTGTTCATCTCCCACGAGCATTCCGATCACGTTCGCGGCCTGGATGTCTTTTGCAGGAAACATGCTGTCCCGGTTTTCATGACGGAAAAGACGTATGTGTCCTATGGCCGCGTTGTCAGCGATTCCCTGCTCAATTTTTTTGCACCGGGCCAGCCGGTCAAAATCGGCAATATCTGTGTAATCCCGTTTCTTAAATCACATGACGCGGTGGAACCTTGCAGCTTTTCAGTATCTTCCGGAAACAGGAATGTTGCCGTGATGACGGACATCGGATTCGAATGTGAAAACGTCATCGCTCATTTCAGGCATGCCGATGCCGTATTTCTGGAATCCAACTATGATGACCAGATGCTGAAAACGGGATTTTATCCTGCCCATCTGAAAAAAAGGATCGCTTCCGACAGAGGCCATCTGTCCAATACCCAGGCGGCCCAGCTTGCGATGAAGCACGCTTCCGGCAGGCTGAAGCACATCTTCCTGTCTCATCTTTCCGCAAACAATAACACGCCCCAACTCGCGTTGGACGCATTTAAACATCTCATTGAACAGAGACGTGATCTGACATTAGAAGTCATGCTGACCTCAAGAGAAAAAGAAAGCAGACTGGTCTGCCTCGATTAGGATCATCCGCAATATCGATTCCCGGCTTCAGAGAAAAAGAAAAGTTGAGAACTATTTTTTCTTCAGGTTGCGGAAATTCGGTTTTCGTTTCTCCATAAACGCCATCATGGCTTCCATACTTGCCGGTCCGCCCGCCAGTCTGTCCATGGCCTCGCGCTCAATCTCCAGGGCCGCTTCAATACCCGCTTTATGCGCCGTTTTGAGGCATCTTTTCGTTTCCAGCAGGGAACTCAAAGGCAACTGGGCTATCTCAG
>Ga0116149_1006289_pt1 | contig 10740 bp, 16 predicted proteins | sample AD_UKC057_MetaG_FD_89787 | JGI IMG/M metagenome (GOLD analysis project Ga0116149, IMG submission 89787) | Active sludge microbial communities of municipal wastewater-treating anaerobic digesters from USA - AD_UKC057_MetaG | ecosystem: Engineered > Bioreactor > Anaerobic > Digestate | place: USA...
GAGCGTAAGGCAATTCCCCCCATCTCCAAAAAAAGCAAGGCCACCCCAAAGGGTGGCCTTACTTTTTTATCGAGAGATGGGGGGAATTGATCGTGAGATGGCGCTGAGCGAAAGCGAAGATGAGGCGCCATGGAGGGCGCCGTAAGCCATCGAGCGCGGCCTGGAGCGAAAGGGCAGGAGGCCCTGAGCGTAAGGCAATTCCCCCCATCTCCAAAAAAAGCAAGGCCACCCTAAAGGGTGGCCTTACTTTTTTATCGAGAGATGGGGGGAATTGAACGGGTTCGAACGCCGACCGGAGGGAGGAAGAGCGGCCAAGGAGGGCCGCGGAAGTGAGAACCCCGGCACGGAACGAGGAGCCAGGAGGGCTCCGAAGTGTAGTGGCAATTCCCCCCATCTCCAAAAAGCAAAAAACCACCCAGTCGGGTGGTTTTTTGCTTTTTAGGGGGGTATTCCACAGCGAAGCTTCGAGAAATTGAACCGTAGGCGCGTAGATTCGGCCAGGGAAGGCCGAATAGCGCCGGAGGCGGCCTGAAAGGAGCCGACACGAAGTCGGCGACTGGAAGGCAATTCCCCCCATCTCCCGCCGCCCTGACGGATAACTTCCTTTATTCGGAAATCGAGTATCGCGCAGCTATGGGCTTTGATTTTTACATGGGGATTTCGCGAATCTGTCGGCGTCGTTACTCGATCTGGAAGAGTCCTGGAAGAGTCGACATTCTGAGTATGTCAGGGTATTCTTGAATCAATGATTCCTTCTGGAGTTCTGTTGCCCGGTTCCGCGAATGTGCTTTTTGATGCGCAGGGGACCCGGCTTGCCGACGGCTCGGTTGTGCAGGTTGAAGTTCTCGCGAAAAGCGCCGGAAAAAACGCATCCGGGGCAGTTGCGCTCATTCGTGTCGCAGGGCGGGTAATCGAGGTAACCGATGCGGCGGGGTTCAGTCCGGGAGATGTGTTTACTGCCAGAGTCCAGGCGGGAACAGGGGCGCTGATACTAAAGCCGGTTTCAGATTCCGGTTTCGGTCCGGGTGGGGAATCAGTGTGCGTTCGGCTTGGTATACCGGAAACTCCAGCCAACGTTCAGGTTGTTTCGCTGATGACTTTAGCGGGTGTGGCACTTGATCCTGCGGTTGTTGTTTCTGTTGTACGCGCTGCCGAGAATGCTGCAGCCTGCCGGGTGTTTCTGAAAACTCGCCGCGCAGGAGAGGATGCAATTCGCAGCTTCAGTCACAGCCGGAGCCGCAACGGGAAGCTCGACAAAAACCTTCTGTTTGCGTCCTGGCTGCTTCAGGATGCGTCTGTAGAAGCCGATCCGGAGCTTCTTGAAAAAGTTGTGCGGGGGCTTGAAGGCGGTACAGAATTTTCGTCTCTGTTTGCGTATCTGAACCATTCCAGGGGTGCGGACAAACACTGGATTGTGGTTCCGTTTGAACGGGGAACAGGCGATTCGGCCATCAGGGGGTCTGTCAGAATTTTGGTGGATCTGGTGAACACGTGTACGGTGCGGACGGAAGTCTGGTGCGAAGTCGACAACCGGGTATGGGAGTTTTATTTTACAGGTTCAGAGTACTCGTTTTCGTCCGTACCGGAATTTTCCTCTGTTACTTTTGAGCGTTTACGTGTATATTTAGAGAAGCTGTTGTCGTCTTTCGGTGTAGAAAACGTTTTCTGCTATCGGCCGGAAGCTCAAGTATCTGCCGGTTCTGTCGATATTCAGCGGTGATGTATGAGTAAAAAAGCTGTTGCACTGGCCTGGACTGTCGACCTTTGTTCTCCGGTAATTATCGCGAGCGGAAAAGATGCGCTTGCAGAGCGGATGCTGGAGATTGCTCGGGAATATGGAATCAAAACGGTATCCGATCCAATCCTTACGGTTCTTCTTGCGGAGAGCAGCGTAGGTTCGTATATTCCTCCCGAAGCATGGAATTCTGTTGCTGCCGTGTTTGCTTTTCTGGATGAAGGCATTAAAAAACGATGGTTCATGTGAGCCGATTTCAAAAGGCGATTACTTTTGAAAGAGCCTTATGTAAGAGCCTTATGTAAGAGGACGAGTATGTTGAAAAAAGTGTATCGAAAAGATCTTGCTGAAGGAATGCGATTCTCCGCCAATGTGTTCTTTGATGACGGAGCGAATATGCTGGTAGCCAAGGGTGTTCCCCTTAAGGCGCGGGAGCTTGATGCGCTCGACCGATGGAAAATCCCCTATGTGCTGACTGCCGGTTCGGTCGTAACTGGCGATTTTCCTGTTTCCGATTCCGTCGACGAGGTTGTCGACCTCGAAGAAGTGGACTGTGAAGCTGAAGCGGTTGTTGACGAGATCGAAAAAGAGCCCGCTCCGGCGCACGTCAAGCAGTTTTCCTCCGGGCAGGAAAAAAAAAAGACTTCTGACGCTCTGAAAGAAACGCCGGCCATAGACGAGCTTGCCTTTACGTCCGAGCAGATACTGAAGCTTCCTGCGGTTCTTGTCCAGGATTCTGTGTATGAAGCGTACACCGGGCTGATTACCGAACTTGATGCTATTTACTCGCAGCTTAAGGAAGGCTCGGAGGGTAAAAGCCGCGCGATAGACCGCCTGGCAACGAATCTGCTTGCGCTCATCCAGACAAACCGGTCGGAAGTGGTCGGTTTTATTCTGGGCGGAGAGATCGTAGATATGGATCTTGCAAAAAGCTCCGTAAATACCGCCATTTTGTCTACAATTATTGCGACGCATCTGGAATTTCCGCGGCACCGGATTATGCAGGTTGCAATTGCTGCTTTGCTCCATGATGTCGGCATGCTTCGCGTTCCCGATGCCATAGTTCGCAAGGAGGGCAAGCTGGACGACGGAGAGCTGTACGCGATGCGTTCCCATGCGAATTACGGATATAAAATTATTGTCAACGATCTTCTGTACCCCGACGAAGTCGGCAAGGCCGCAATGCATCATCATGAACGCTGGGACGGGACGGGCTATCCGGCAGGCCTCGCAGGGGATCGGATTGAACTGATTGCCCGGATAATTTCTGTTGCAGACGCCTTTGAAGCGATGGTGTCTCCGCGCAGCTGGCGCGATTCTATGGTAGGATATCTGGCAATGAAGAATCTCCTTTCGGACAACTGCCGCCGCTTTGATCCGGAAGTAATCAAGGCGATGATTCAGTGCATGGGGATATTTCCCATTGGATCGCTGGTACTGTTGAACAATTCTGCCATTGCACGGGTTGTCGAAAGTCATCGCGAAGCGCCGCTTCGGCCGGTTCTCCGAATTCTGGTAGACGAATTCGGAACGCTGTTTCCGCAGAATGAAGGTGAGCTGATCGATCTTCTGGTAAACAGGAACCTGTTCATTGCCCGGGCTATCGATACCGCGGAGTACCGGTCTATCGCGTGAACAAAACGACAGGCGATGCCGGAGAGGAGCTGGTTGCCCGCTGGCTCGAGTCCCGGGGCTGGAAGCTTATATCTCGCAACTGGCGTTCGTACCGGGGCGAAGTTGATATAATTGCTGCAGACGGGGACTGTCTTGTTTTTATAGAAGTAAAAAACTGGCCGCATGGGGTTCAGGAGGATCTTGAACTTGCTGTGGGGCGGACAAAACAGAAAAGGATCATTGAAACGGCTAAATGTTTTTTGGACACGCATCGACAATATAGTGGTATGTATGTGCGGTTCGACGTAGTATTTGCACGATGGGATCCCGAATCGGGTCAGAAAGCAGAGCTTCGTCACATTAAAGATGCCTTTTCGGAGCGTGCAGAATGACCAAGAAAATTGTTGCTGAAAGTCCCAAGATTCGTGAACTTCGCGAGAAAATAAAGGATCACGGGTATGTTCAGGACGCAATTCAGAGAATAGCTCTTGTGTTGAGCAATAAATTGATAGAGGGTAGGAATATACATGAGCGACAACGCTGACAGCCAGCGCCGACGAGACCGGCACAGAAGACATAAAAACCGCGACGAACGCCAGTCGCCCAAGAATACGGCCCAGACGTCCAGAAGTACTGCCCAGACGTCCAGAAATTCAGCCCAGTCGCAGTCTGGTGGGACCGGGCAGAAAAACTCCGGAAAATCGTCTGCTCGCGACCGCGAACGGCTGGAGCCGGCTCCGATGCTTCCCAAATTGCCGACCCCTCTGTGCGCCAGATGCGGTGAACCGATTCAGGACATTACCTCGGCAATGAACGATCGCGACTCGGGCGCTCCTGTCCATTTCGACTGCGTCCTGAAGTTTTTGCAAGGGGCGGAAGAGCTTGCCCAGAATGAGCGGATCGTGTACATCGGGCAGGGTCGTTTTGCAGTCATGTATTTTGAAAACCCGGTAGATACCAGAAAATTCAAAATTATCCGGACTATCGAATGGGAAAAACGCGAACAGAAAGAAAACTGGCGGACAGATATTTCCGGCAGATTCAGCCAGATCAAGTGAGGAACCGGTATGTTAAAACACATTGTTATGTGGCAATTCAAGGATGAGGCCGAGGGCCGGACCAAAGCCGAAAACTGCGCATACGCCAAGGCGCTGCTCGAAGCTCTTCCTGCGAAGATTCCGTTTATCCGAAAGCTCGAAGTCGGCCTGAACGCGTATACATCCACAATGTCCGCGGATATGGTTTTGGTAACGGAATTCGATTCAAAGAACGATCTTGATTTGTACGCGGTGCATCCGGATCATGTAAAAGTAAGCGAGTACATCGGTACAGTGCGGGTTTCCCGCATGGTGTGCGACTATGAAGTGTAACCGGAATGCGCAATGGCTGCTGAAAAACACGTAAACTGGTTTGCGCTCGAAAAAGCGTGCGCACAAAAAGGCTGTCCCCTGTGCACTATCGTTGCAGACCGTTCAAAGCGTTATATCGACAACATGCTGTTTGAGCACGTCTCCGACCGCGGATTTCGGGCAAAATACCGCTCTTCCGGCGGGTTTTGCGCCGATCATGCACGGAGCCTGGATTCCTATCGCGACGGTCTTGCGGTTGCTATTCTTGGTGAAGACATCCTTGCCGATGCGCTGCCGTCGTTGAAGAAGCGCAAATTCTTGAAGTACCCCGGCGTATGCCCCGCCTGCGCCGAAACCGACCGGATCGAAAAAGAATTCCTCGGATTCATCGCCGAAATTACCGACCCCGATTTTATTTCCTTTTTTACCGCGTCCGACGGTTTGTGCGTCCCCCACTATAGAAAACTGATACAGACCGTCAAACGTATTCCCGCATGGATCGAACAGTCACAGGTCGACAAATTTGATTCTCTTCTTGCCCGCGTTCGCACTTATATCGAGTGTTCCGCATGGGGCCGCCAGGACGATTTTGCCCGGCTTTCTGATGCCGACAAGATTGTCTGGAAAGAGATTGCCCTCGTTCTTCGCGGAAAGGCCGACTGACTACTTTCCCGGCCTCCTCGATTTACAGAAAACTGAAAAACCTGTAGTATTTGTCCAGAGGAGATTTCTATGAATAAAATTGTTACCCGCGCACTGTGCGTTGCAGCTTGTTCGCTGCTCGCTGTTTCATGCGCAAAAAAGGCCGACTCCGGCGCCGACAACTCGCTCAAGGCTGTCATGGACAAAAAGAGCTTCATTCTTGGTCTTGACGATTCGTTCCCCCCGATGGGCTTCCGGGATGAAAACAACGAGATCGTCGGCTACGATATTGATCTTGCCCGCGAAGTTACCCGCAGAATGGGCGTCGAGCTGGTTCTCCAGCCGATCGACTGGAATGCGAAGGAGCAGGAGCTGAATACCGGTAAAATCGACTGCATCTGGAACGGTTTTACCATGACTCCGGAACGCGAACAGGCGCTGACTTTCTCCAAGCCCTATCTCAAGAACGCCCAGGTGGTAGTGGTTCGCGGAGACTCTGTCTATAATTCTCTTGCCGACCTTTCCGGAAAGAAAGTCGGATTGCAGGCCGGATCGTCGGCTTCCGACGCGCTTGAAGCCGCAGTTGAATTCAAGGCGAGCCTGACAGGCGTCGTGGAGTTCAAGGACAACCTGACCGCTCTGATGGATCTGGAAATCAAGGGAGTCGACGCGGTTGTTATGGATCTGATGGTTGCAAACGACAATATCAACCGCTCCGGAAAAGACTACCGCATTCTGGAAGAATCTCTTTCTCCCGAGAACTACGGTATTGGTTTCCGTAAGGCGGATATTGCCCTGATGCAGAAGGTTCAGGAAACCCTCGAGGCTATGGCTGCAGACGGCACTATCGCCAAGATCAGCGAAAAATGGTTCAAGGCTGATATTTCGATCGTTGGAAAGTAATCAATGCTGAAAATGCTGGAAGCGATGCTTCAGGGCTCGCTCATTTCAATAGAAATATTCGTGTTGACCCTGCTGTTTTCGCTTCCGCTGGCGCTTCCGGTGGCTCTGGGGCGCATGTCCCGGAGCCGCCTGATTTCAGGCGCTGTTAATGTATATCTGCTGATTATGCGGGGAACTCCGCTTATTCTGCAGCTTATTTTCGTGTATTTCGCGCCGTATTATCTGTTCAAGATTTCGTACGACCGGTTTACCGCAGTAATAATCGCGTTTGTCATCAATTATGCGGCTTACTTTGCGGAGATATACCGCGGCGGGATCGAATCTATCGGGCTGGGGCAGTACGAAGCTGCCAAGGTGCTCGGGTTCACCAAAACCCAAACGTTTTTCCGGATTATTCTTCCGCAGGTGGTCAAACGGATTTTACCGTCTACTGCGAATGAGGTGATTACTCTGGTAAAGGATACCGCGCTTGCCCAGACAATCGGAGTCGCCGAGCTGTTCCGCGTCGCCCAGAACGCGTCTGCACGCCAATTTTCCACAATGCCGATTTTTATTGCCGGCATATTTTATTTTCTGATGAATTGGCTGGTGTCGGCGCTCTTTACCCGTTTTGAAAAAAAACTGTCGTATTACCGGTAAACACAGAGGCATATATGGAAATTTTGAATGTCAGCCACCTGTCGAAATCGTTCGGCGATCTCGAAGTGCTCAAGGATATATCGTTTTCGGTTCACCGCGGAGAGGTTCTTTCCATTATTGGACCTTCCGGATCAGGAAAATCGACGCTGCTTCGCTGCGTAAACCATCTTGAAACCGTCTCCGGGGGTACTATTTCCGTGCTTGGCAGCAATATGGTTGCTGACGGCGCCTATGCAACTCCAGCCGAATTGCGCGCAATTTGCCTGAAAGTCGGCCTCGTGTTCCAGAACTTCAATCTGTTCCCCCATTTTTCGGTGCTGCGGAATATTACTGAAGCGCAGCTTCGCGTGTTAGGACGGACTTCTGCCGAAGCAAACCGGCGGGCGCTTTCCCTTCTGGATAAAATGGGTCTTTCCGACAAGATTCATGCCTATCCCTGCGAGCTTTCCGGCGGCCAGCAGCAACGGGTTTCCATAGCCCGCGCGCTCGCGCTTGACCCGGAGGTGCTCTTTTTCGACGAACCGACGAGCGCGCTTGATCCCGAGCTGACCGGCGAGATTCTCAAGGTTATCCGCGACCTTGCCGCCGAAAAAATGACAATGGTGATTGTTACCCACGAAATGTCCTTTGCCCGCGATGTTGCCGACCGTGTTATCTTTATGGATTCAGGAGTAATTGTCGAAGAAGGAATTGCTTCCGAAGTGATCAATAATCCTAAAAATGAACGCACCCGTCTTTTTCTCAGGCGTTTCAGCGAATAAAAAGCCTGAGTGTCTTTGTCTGTGCAGGACAAAACCGGCTTGACTGCCGCAGCCTGTGTTCAGCTTCGGGGTTTCAGGTTTGAGATTGCGAACTGCTCAGCTTCGTCTTCGGGGAGCGCTTTTGAAAACACCCAGCCCTGGATACGGTCGCATTTTTGGTTTGCCAGATAGGCAAGCTGCGTTTCATTTTCCACACCCTCGGCAATAACTGTAAGCCCCAGCTTCTTTCCGATTTTTACAATGTTGCCGGTTATGGACGTGTCCTTGTCGGCTTCCACAATATTGTCTATGAAGGTTTTATCGATTTTCAGTGTCGAAATCGGAAGCTTGTCGAGATAGCTCAGAGACGAGTATCCCTTGCCGAAGTCGTCGAGCGCAATACTGATTCCTTTTTCTCGAAGCTTGGTCAAGTGTTGCACGGTGATGTGCTGGGATTCCAGCAGAATGGATTCCGTAATTTCTACTTCCAGTCGAGCCGGATTGGTTTCCGTCTCTTCCAGTATTTGAAAAACCATTTGTGCAAAGTTGTCCTGCAGTAGCTGTTTCATGGAAATATTCACCGAAACATTCAGATTGGTGTACCCCTGTTGATGCAGCCGGTGAATAAACTTGCACGCCTGCCTCAGCACTTGTTCGCCAATTTGTATAATCAGATGCGTTTCTTCCGCAATTGGAATGAATTTGTCCGGCGGAACCTTGCCCAGTATCGGATTGTGCCATCGAAGCAGTGCTTCAAAGCCGGAAATGCTTCGCGTCTCCGTATTGATCTGGGGTTGATAATACAGCTCCAGTTCCTTTTTTTCGAGCGCGGTATGCAGGTGTTCACCGATGGTGACCCGTTCATGAACTGCGGCAAGCATGTTTGCATTGTACAGAACAGAACAATTTTTTCCTGTTTTTTTGGAATGAAACATAGCCATGTCGGCGTATTTGAGCAGTTCATCCGCATTATCGCTGTGAATGGGATACAGCGATATACCTACACTGACCGTACTGTGGATGTAGGTTGTATCGATCAAGAACGGTTCGTCAAAGAGTTTCAGAATCGATTCTGCTTTTTCCTTCAGACTGGATACGCGGGAAAATGTCGTCAGGATTACCAGTTCGTCCCCCCCGATGCGGAACAGCTCGTCCGGAGGGATCAGATTTCTGGCCAGTCGTTGCGAGGTTTCGATAATAAGTCTGTCGCCAACCGGATGGCCTAAGGTATCATTTATAAGTTTTATATCGTCAATATCGAGATAGATGAGCGCTTTTCCTTTGCTGGTTCCGTCATCCAGATAGTCCGGCAGCCGCTCCAGCAGTTTTCTGCGGTTAGAAAGTCCGGTCAGATGATCGTAGTACAGCATGGTTTTCAGCTCGTTGCGCTTTTCAAGAATAACCTGTTCGTTGTCGGACAGCTTTTTCAGGGCCGGATATAACAGCAGATATTGAAAGATTGTGCTGATCAGGACAAACAGGATTCCTTTGAATATCCCGATATTGGCCCTGAGTTCAGGTTCGCGGATAATAATGTTGACAACCGAATCGGAAATCAGAATCCAGAGAAGACCGAAGCACATATATATGAAGGTTAATTTTAGAACGACGGGCCACACTGGTTTGCGATCGGAAAGGAAAATGAATTTCGACTGACTGCTGTTGTGCCGTTTCATTGTATCAGTATACAATAAAAACATCATTTTATCCGTATTATTTTTTGTACGCGTGCTAAACGGCCTCTTTTTCGGATTCCGGCCAGGCACCCTGAACGGAAAATCCGGAGCAGAGAGAGGTGGTATTGACTGAAAAGTCTTGTGCGTCTTGACCGTTTCCGCCGTTTCCGGTATAAATAGGGTTCCCGTATACACAGGAATTTATGGGTGTAATCCCAGGAGGATATAGTGAGCGTAAAGATCAGATTAAAGAAATTCGGAAGCAAAGCCCGTCCCTTTTACCGCATTGTAGTGCAGGATGCCCGCGAACCCCGCGATGGCCGCACTATAGAAGAACTGGGCATCTATCATCCTATTGCTGCCGAAGACAAGCAAGTTTCTTTCGATTCCGACAAAGTACGCAAATGGATCAACAACGGCGCGCAGCCGACCGATACCGTTCGCGGCCTTCTGAACAGAAACAATTTTACCCTCTGAGTTTAGGGGAAAGGCACCGAGCGTGGAAAAAGATTTAGTTGAATATATCGCTAAATCCCTGGTCGACGATCCCGGTGCGGTAACGGTTACTGAGGTTGAGGGCGACAAGTCCACAATTCTCGAGCTCCGTGTCGCGCCGTCGGATATCGGAAAAGTGATCGGCAAATACGGACGCATTGCAAAAGCCATGCGGACTGTGCTGAGCGCTTCTACCGGAAAATCAGGGAAAAGGGTGACACTGGAAATTCTCGACTGATGGATAGACTGGTTACCGGTTATATCCGTTCATCCCATGGGGTTGACGGTTTCGTCAAGGTTGAGAGCGCTTCGGGCGAGGTTGGTCATTTTGCCGGTCTGACCGATGTCACTCTCAGAACAGGCGGTTTGAAAGGAACCGAACGGCCATTCGTAATCGAAGCCGTTGAAGGTCATGCAGGCTGCCTGCTGTTGAAATTGAGGGGAATCGATACGCCCGAACAGGCTAAAGAGCTTGCCGGCGCAGAGATTCTGGTTCCCCGCGACAAGGCTTGTCCTCTTGAAGAAGGCGAGTTCTACGTCAATGATCTTTGTCAGTGTAATCTTGTATATCAAGGTACTGTCGTTGGTTCCATAACAGATGTAATGGAAGGCGGCGCGGGAGACCTGCTCGAGGTTTCTCTTGCCGAAAGCGGAGAAAAACGGCTGGTTCCGCTCCGGAAGGAGTTTATCGGTGAAATCGATATTGGAGCCAAAACCGTGGAGCTGATGCACCGCTGGATACTGGATTGAATCCGTGATATTCCATGTGCTGACCTTGTTCCCTGAAATACCGAGGGCTTTTTTCGAAAGTTCGATAATGGCCCGTGCGGTAAAAAAGGGAATTATTGCCTACAATCTGATTAACATCCGCGATTTTGCGTTCAACAAACACAAGTCTTGCGATGACAAACCATACGGCGCCGTCAATGAGCGGCATGTGCCCGGAA
>Ga0116149_1006291_pt1 | contig 10740 bp, 6 predicted proteins | sample AD_UKC057_MetaG_FD_89787 | JGI IMG/M metagenome (GOLD analysis project Ga0116149, IMG submission 89787) | Active sludge microbial communities of municipal wastewater-treating anaerobic digesters from USA - AD_UKC057_MetaG | ecosystem: Engineered > Bioreactor > Anaerobic > Digestate | place: USA...
CTCGAGATCAAGGTCGAGGTCACGCCGGAAACCTTCAGCGACGACATCAAATCGCTGGAGAAGCTGCGCGCGCGCATCGGCCACGCCGTCCAGCGCATCATCAATATCAGCGCCACCATCACGTTGGTCGAGCCGCACACGCTGCCGCGCAGCGAGGGCAAGCTCCGCCGCGTGACCGATCTGCGCAAGAAAGCGTAAGCCAGAAGAAAGGGCTCCGACCATGAAAATCAACCAGATCTCACTCTTTCTCGAAAACAAGCCGGGCCATTTGAACGCCATCTGCCGGACATTGGCGGCGGCCCAGATCAACATCGTCACCCTCTCGCTGGCCGACACCCAGCAGTTCGGCATCGTGCGCCTGATCGTCGAGGAGTGGCAGAAGGCCAAAGCAGTGCTCGAACAGGCCGGTTACGTCGTGAACGTGCGCGAAGTGGTGGCGGCCGCCGTGCCGGACAAACCCGGCGGCATGGCCGAGATCCTCGATGTGGTCGGCCAGGCTGGCGTCAACATCGAGTACATGTACGCCTTTGCCTTCCGCCACGGCGCCGAGGCGGTGCTGGTCTTCCGCTTCGACAACCCGGACCGCGCTATCGAGGCCCTCAAGACGGCCGGCCATGACGTGCTGGATGCCGTCACCCTCTTTACCGAGGCGAAATGACGCACGCCCCGCCCCTGCGGCAATAAATCGTTGCCGCAACCGTTCTACCCGACACAACGCCGGTTCGGCGTAAACAGAAAAGGAGAGCTCAGATGAATCGACTGTGTATGACCTCGTTGCTGGCCCTGCTGGCGGCCGGCGCTTCCGCTCAGGCGAATGCCCCTGCCAAACCCGCCGCCCCCGGTGCGTTTCCGGCGCGCGTCAACATGCGGGCCGACGCGATGAAGGAGTTCGATAAGGACGGCGACGGCAAGCTCAATGAAGAAGAGCGCAAGGCCATGATGGAGGCGCGCATGGCCATGGGCGAGAAACTGCGCATGGAGCGCGAAAAGAAGTTTGACAAGGATGGCGACGGCAAGCTCAGCGACGAAGAGCGCAAAGCCATGATGGAGGCGAACAAAGCGCGCATGGAGGAGTTCCGCAAAACGCGGGAAAAACCCTTTGACAAGGACGGCGACGGCAAACTCAACGACGAAGAGCGCAAAGCCATGATGGAGGCGATGCAGAAGCGCCGCCCGAACGCAGGCCCTCAGTTCCAAGAAATGCTGAAGAAGTTCGACAAGGACGGCGACGGCAAGCTCAACGAGGAGGAGCGCAAGGCCATGCGCGAGGCGCGCCTGAATGCGCCGGCGCAGCCGAAACCCGCCGCCCCGGCCGCTGCGGCGAAATAAGGGTACGCTGGCCCCGCATGCCGCAAACCGACCGTCTTAACAGGCTCAGCGGGAGGCGGGAGCGTGATTCATAAGCCGCGCACAATGACCGTGCGCGGCTTTTTATTTTTTTTGCATTCCGTCTTGCCGCAGCGGCCGTTTCTGTGTACAGTAACGCCGTCCTGTTCTTATCGATAGAAACGAACGCGCCGCCTGCGGCCGCGTCGACAATGAAAGGTAGACTATGATCGCTGGCATTCCTGATCCATGGGTGGCCGCCGCCTATCTGCTCTCCATCAGCGGCGCCCTCGTCTGCGTCGCGTACGGCATCACCAACTGGAACAAAGGCGACGAACCCGTCGGCCCGGAGGACATCAAGTGGGCCAAGGAAGAGAAGGACGAGATCGAGGCCGTACTCTGAACCCTTCGTTGAAAGAAAAACCATGGACATCTTCACACTGATCGCCTTGCTCATCTACCTCTTCGCCATCGGTTACCTGGGGTACCAAGGGTACCGCCAGACCAAGACCGCATCCGACTATCTGGTGGCCGGCCGCAACGCCAACCCGGTCATCATGGCCCTCTCGTATGGAGCGACCTTCATCAGCACCTCCGCCATCGTGGGATTCGGCGGGGCGGCCGCCAACTTCGGTATGGGCGTGCTCTGGCTGACCGTGCTCAACATTTTCATGGGTATCTTCATCGCCTTTGTCGTGTTCGGCAACCCGACACGGCGCATGGGCCACCATCTGGACGCCCACACCTTCCCGGAACTGATGGGCAAGCGTTACGGCAGCCGCCTCATTCAAGTGCTCTGTGCCCTCATCATCTTTTGCCTCATGCCGCTCTACGCCATGGCGGTCATCATCGGCGGCGCCGAGTTCATCGCACCGATCTTCCACATCTCGTACGACGCGGCCCTGTATGTGTTCGCCGTCGTGGTCGCCGCCTACGTCATCGCGGGCGGCATCAAAGGGGTCATGCTGACGGATGCGCTGCAGGGCGCGATCATGCTGGTCGGCATGCTCTTCCTGCTGATCTTCACCTACACCCAGCTCGGCGGCTTCTCGGCCGCACACCAGGCGCTGACCGACCTTGCACCCAGCGTGCCCCCGTCCCTGGCCGCGATCGGCCACCGGGGCTGGACCGCCATGCCGGCCTTCGGCTGGGCCGCCCCCGGCAGCACGGGCGGCGAAGCCGTCCGGTATCATCTCTGGTGGATCATGGTCTCGACCATCGTCATGGGCGTGGGCATCGGCGTCCTCGCGCAACCCCAACTTATCGTGCGCTTCATGACCGTTAAATCCAAGCAGGCCCTCAACCGCGGCGTCGCGGCCGGCGGCGTCTTCATCCTCTTCATGACCGGCGTCGCGTTTGTGGTCGGCGCCCTGGCAAACGTCTACTTTGCCCAACACGAGACCATCCGTTGCACGATCGTTGAAGAACAGGCGCTGCTCGACCCCGGCCCGGACGGCAAAGCCCCGCTGACCCGGCTCCAGCCCGACGCTTCGCCGGACGTGCGCGCACGCGCCAAAACCTTCATCACCTACCGGCTGCCCGGCACCACGGAAGACCAGCCGCTGCACTATATGCTGAAAACCCCCAGCGTCACGGTCGAGCGCGGCGCGGGCGGCGACATCATCCGTCCCGGCCTGATCGCCATCGCGCGCACCGTCACCCTCGGCACCACGCTGCAGGGCAACAGCGACACCATCATCCCGCGCTTCATCAACAGTGCGCTGCCGAAATGGTTCGGCGTCCTCTTCCTGCTGACCCTCCTCTCGGCGGCCATGAGCACGCTCTCCAGCCAGTTCCACACCATGGGCACCGCGATCGGGCGCGACATTTTCGAGACGATCGGAGGCGCCCACTCCACCCGAACCGTGCTCATCACACGGTGCGGCATTGTCATCGGCATTCTGACCGCCATTGTGCTCGGCAAACTGGTGCGCGGCAACATCATCGCCCTCGCGACCGCGCTCTTTTTCGGGATCTGCGCCGCGTCCTTCCTGCCCTCATTCCTGGCCGGACTGTTCTGGCGGCGCATGACTCGGCCGGCCGCGCTCGCCTCCATTGTCGTCGGCTTCGCCACCAGTGCGTTCTGGTCCGTGTTCATCAACGCGAAGACGGCCGCCGGGCTGGGCATCTGCAAGGCGCTCTTCGGCACCCCCACGCTGCTCACCCACGCCTTCAGCCCCACATGGGCCGTGGTGGACCCCCTCTTGGTGGCCCTGCCGATCTCGGCGCTCACCGCATTTGTCGTGGCACTCGTGACGCGGCCGCTGCCCTCCGACTATGTGGCGTATTGCTTCGGGGGCCAGCGCCCAACCGACTCACACTGAGAGAACCCCTAGCGTTGCGTTGACAGATAGATGCGGTACTGATCCTCGACATGTTGGACATGCCGATGCGTATCCGCAGAAAGATGCCAGCGATGACGGAAAACGCGGCGCCGCCACTTGAGAATCTATGGCGTTCCCGTTAAAAGCGCCGAGGGAAAGGTCCGCGCACGTGCCTTAACCAAACTTGCTGCCAACTAGTGTAACCCCAGCCAGCCAGCGGCCTGAGGGGCGAGCATAAAGACCCGGATTTCGCGCGGCGCGAGATCGCCGAAACGTACCCGCCGGTCCTCCGGCATACGAAGCGGATGCGTCCCTGATGGCGTCAGGTCATAAAGGTGCCACGGCCCCCTCCCCTTCAGCCAGCGTTCCGGCTCGACACGGACATCGAACGTCTGCGCGACGCCGGTCGTGTTGACCACCGCGAGCGCGAGGCGCTCGCGGGACACGTCGCGCCAGAGCGTCCCCATGACAGCCGGCAGACGCGCCGTGTGCGGGTGAGTCCTGTGCCACAGATGCGTCACAAGCGGCACCTCATTGAGCGGACGCAGTTCGTCAACGAGCTGTCCGTCCACCATAAACGCGCGGGCCGCGAGACGGTAGCGGCAGAGCTCACGCTGGAACTGCTGCTTTTCAAGGTGCTGGGGCTGCAAGATCCACTCGCCGTTCCACCCCAGTTGGCACCCCCACAGAAAATCGCGCGCCTGTGCCGCGCAGAAGGCATCCAGCGAATCCTGCGCAGCCTGCGGGCTGGTGAAATAGACCGTGTAGCCGGAGTAGACGGCAGGCAGGAGCGGCACATCCTGCTGTTCGCGCGGATTCCAAGCGAGATACGCATCAATGGTATCCATGTACGGCTCGGCCGTGTTCTCGGTGGTCAGCACGACGTTACGGCGCGCCGCCTCGCGCTTCACCGGGGTCATCATCTTCCTGTAACCGGCGGTCCAATGGCCTCCGCCACCCAGCGGATGGCCGTGCGCGGGATCATAGCACGGCGCGGGCTTGGCGGCACCGATCTGATCCAGATAGATCGCGTTCACGCCGCACTCGTCCATCAGGCGCAGGCAGATCTCCTGAACCTTGGACTGCCACAACGGCGTCGCGGCGCACATCGGCACCAGTCTGCGTTTTGAGCCGTAAATTTCGACATAGTTGGTGCCGCTCGGCTGTTTGGCGGCGGCGGGGAACCCGGCCGCAAAACTCGGGATCTCCTCATCCCACAACCGCGCGTTGATGTACGGCATCACCGTCTGCCCGCTCGCGGTCATCGCGCGCGTCGCCTCGGCCATGCCGGGTTTCGCCGGGAAGTATTCCGGATAGGTGTGATCAAAAGGAATCTGGTGCCAGTTGTACCAATGGACGCCGATCGGCATATCCGGAAAGAGCCGGGCCGCCAGCGCCATGTTGTTGGTGACCGATGCCGGCACCCCGCCGAGAATCATCCAGAAGCCCAAGTCTTTCAGACGCGACGGAAAATCCTCGCGCGCCGCGATCGGCCCCTTGGCGGTCCACGCTTGTCGCGTAGCCCAGTCCCGATAGCGTCGCGCGGCCTGCCACCAGTCGCCGCGATAGGCAGCGACCACCACAGGATACGCCGGCGCGCCCTCCGCCCCCGGCACGCCGGCCTGTTCGGCCAGCGTGTGGAACGCGGCATCCTGCGCGGCGCTGACGCTCAGCCGCTTGGCCGTCGCGGCCCCGTCATGCGCGGCGAGATAGAGTCCGGCCTCGCCCAACTGGAAGGCCATCATCTGCAACGGGCAGCGGGCCGAAGGATACGGCGCATCGAAACGTCCGCGATGTTGACGCATCAACCGTCCGCCCCAGTTGCCGTGCGGCAGCAGCACGTCGCCGACACCCGGCGGCACCACCCCGTTGAGAAGCGGATAGGCGGTCTCCCACAGACCGAAGCGCCGGCTGCGGTTCGTCACGCGGATGCGCCACGCGCTCGCGCTCTCGCCCGCATCCAGCGACACGTCGGCCCGCACATCGACCGCACCCGGCTCGTTCGGAAGGTCAAGGCCTTCCCACACAAACTCAAGCCTGCGGCGTTTCACGACGCACCTGCGCTGCACGGCGGGCGAGCGGTTGGAGAGCAGCGCGGTCTCCTGCTGCCCTGCGGCATCCGCAGGCGTCTTGAAGGTCAGCGACCACAATCCCGGCAAGGGGTCGCGCGCGCGAACAAAGCGGATGTCATCGGCCAAACGATTCTCGATGCCCGTGCAATCGAACCCCTGCTCCGCACCGGCGAACGCCACGCGCAACGCCGCGTTCTCCAGACGGTATGCGCCGTCCGGCGCATCGCGTTCGAGCGGCACCCACGGACGGCCGTCTTTAACGAGCGAAACCTCCGGCGCGCGTTCGCGTCCCAGCCACTGGCTGTACCAGGCCGCGTCGCCCGCCGGCCCGAAATAGAGACCGCCCTCAAAACGGGCCTCTGGCCCCATCCAGGTCATGTGGCCGCTGCGGATGTAGTACACGAACTCATCCGAGGCATCCCAACACACCGCGCCCTCAAAACCGGCACCGCAGGCATCCGCCGCATCCGCCATCACCGCCCACTGCGGCCCGTTCACCGCGCGGCTGCGGGTACCCTTCGGCTGCAGGACATGCGTGCCGCCGGCATCGCCGGTGACAAAGCGTGCGTAGCGCGCTTCCTTGCGCGAGAGATGGAGAAAATGCAGTTCACGCCACGGGCCGTCGTCGGTGCGCAGGTAGCGCGCGTCCACCTGCACGACCGGCGAATGGGCGCTGTACGTGTAGCGATACACCGCACGCGGCTGTCCGGGCGTCTCGGCGGCGCGCGGTCCGAAACCGGTCCACACCTCCACCACGACACGCAACGGACTCGCGAACACCACGCGCGCGGCCGCGTCTTCACAGGCGTTCGCGCAAACCTGCATCACACGCCCGTCCGCATCTTTACGGACAATGCGATCAAGAAAATAGAGCTCCGGATCGGCATGGCCGGAGCGGACATATTCTATGTCCTGCGGAAAGCCGCCCCGTCCGCGGACCGGATGCGCCAGCCGAAAATACCCGTTCGCGACCAGAATGCGTGAGCCGTCAACCGAGACGGTCAGATCGCCGCCCGGCGCCGCGCGTAACATGTGATCCGCACGCCACTCGAAGCGCCGCACGGCATCCGGCGCGGTGGCACCCGGCATCTGCCAGACCAAGACCGGCGCCTCGCCCGTATTGTCCACCGCAAAAGGAACAGGAGAGAATCGACCGTCCGGATGCCGCTCCGCGAGACCGGCTGTCGCGGCGGACGCTGCCCATTCATGCGTCATGCGCTGGGCGACAATCACATTCTCACGCGCATGCGCGCCGTTGCGCACGCTGACCGTCAGTGTGCCGGCCATCGCCTGCACGGCGACGCCCACCATAAACCACCCTACCGCCACACAAGACCGCATGTCCTTCGCCTCACTTACTGCACGGTGATCAACGTGCCTTTGGCCCGCAGCATCAGATATCCGTCAGCGCTCATGCCAAGCGCGACCCCGTTCTGCCGCACGCCGTCAACGTAGACGGTCCACGACCCGAGATGGGCGCCTCCTTCCAGACTGCCAATCGTGAGCGGCAGCACGAGACCTGACGATTGACCGCCCGCATTCACAATGTAAAGCGTGCCGTTGGGTTCCGCGATCAGCTTCGTCAACGTCCCCGCGCTCAGCATGTCCACCCGCAGCGTGCCGATGCTCTCGAGGACCGACACATCCAGCGTCGCGCCTTCGCGGATTTCAAGTGGTGATGCCGCTGGAATGACGTCAGATCCGTCCCCGGAGTCGCCGGTGCCCACCGCGCGCTGGGCCAGGCCATAGGCCTCACCGCTGTTGTAATAGAGGAAGCGCCCCGTATTGACGTTGACCCCGGTGCCGGTGCCGCCGGTGCTGGGCGGCACGACATCCACGCGCGCGTCGATCACAACCCACTCGCTGCCGTCCACGCTGCCTTCGAGCGTCCACGTCACGGGGTCGCGTTCGGGAGCATCGTTCGCCGTACAGAGGTTGTAAGAGACGATTTCCGGGGCATCTTCCGGCAACCGCATGACCACGATCCGGTGCGTCGCCGGATCGTCGACGACGGGTATGTTTTGGGTGAGGCACCATTTTGTCGAGGTCGCCTGATCGAACAATTTGTCGGCGCTTTCGCCCGTAGATCCGAGCGGATACACCTGCGGCGTGGCGAACTGCCCCGGAGCAAGTTCGGCGACAGAAGCGCCGGCCACAAGCCCGGCGTTCTGGCGCTGCCCGTCGGCGCCGTACAGGGCGAATTCAGAAAACTGGAGCACGTTAACGTTCGTGCGGTTTTTCTTCACCGTGAAGCGGAACCAGCGGAACGGCACAACACCCTGGATCTGCAGTGTTCCCTGTTGAACGACCGTGGCACCGGTATACGTGTTGGTGCCGAACAGAACCTGTGTGCCGGGGCCGGTTTTGATGAGGCCCCCCATTCCGCTGACGTTGCCCGCAAAAAATGACTCGAGACCGGCCGGTGTCGCAACGGTCAGGTCGGCCGTGTTCAACACCACATTGCCGAACCCCGCAAGCGCACCGACCGTCTCTGCGACACCGTTGAGAAGCAACGAGGCGCCCTGCCGGACTGTAACCACCGCTGTGTCACTCACAAGATCAGCCGCATGAACGGACGTGACGGGGAAACCGCCGGAAGCCACCCACGCGTTCCGCGCGCCCGGTGCGCTGAAACCGCTCTTCACATCAAGATCGCCCCACGTCTCCCCGTCATAGCTGCCCTGCAGGCGCCACGCCGAGGGATCACGTTCTGCGGCATCATTGCCGGTTGCCCAGTTGTAGTGCGTGATGGGTTGGGCCGACGCGAAATCAATCCGCAGCCAGACACGCGCCTGATCCTCCGCGCTGCGAGACGCTTTGCTGCGGAAATCCAGCCACTTGCTCCTCACCGTCGTGTCCGGGGGCACGATGCCGTCGACAGCTTTCTCCGGCATTTCTCCCGCCGGGAACGCACTGACGTTTTCATCCGTGCCGATGCCGCCGGTCGAGTCGTAGGCGATGCCGATCCGATTCGGCGTGACATTCACCCCTTCGTTGAAAAGTGCGATCTCGGCAAGCTGCATGGCATTGGCTGTGCTCGGATTCTTGACCCCCTCAACCTTGAACCGATAGAACGGGAAGCCATCAGACGCTGCAAGCACGACCGTGCCGTCCGCAACCGTCAGATTCGCGGGCGCAGCCTGAGCGGCGGCGAGCGTCAACGTGCCGGCCCCGTGTTTTTCGAGCGAGATCGGTCCGCTGAGCCACGCGCGCTCCCACGTGTCATCAGAGCCATCCGCCAGCACGCCCAGCGTCGCGGGGCCGTTGGTACTGAGCACACGTCCCGTGCCGACCAACCGGTTCACGACATCGCTCTTGCCGTTGAGATCCAACACCGTGTTCGCCTCAAGTCGGACATGTCCCGCGCCCGATCCGTGCGGCAACCGGTGGTGTTCGCCCAAGCGCAGCACCCCCGCCGCGACCTCGGTGTCGCCGGCATAGCTGAGCTGATCGGCCGCCAAGGTCAACCGGCCACTCCCCAGTTTTCGCAGCCCGCCCTCGCCGGAAAAGATCAGCGTGCCGGGCGGATTCGGCACCGCCACCTCATATCCCTGTGTATCGAGATTGATCGTCCGGCCAGCCTCGGCCTGCAGGCGCAATGTGCCAAACGGCTGTTCCGCCTGGATGAACTTAGCGTGGTTCTGTCGCGCACGCAACAAGCCTCCTTCGAAAAACATTTTTGCGACGGGATCATCATTCTTATAGATGGACGTTACTTCAGCGACAGCACCTTCCTGCAGCGTCAGCACACCCGATTCCACGGTACGGACACTGCCGTCCGACGGCCACCACGAGTTGAACCGGAACTCGCTGCAGCGCAGCACCGCGTTGCTGACGGTGACGCTGGCCTGCGGACGCAGCGACGTGTTGTTATTGGGATTGCTGGCGATGCGCAGGTTGCCGTTGACGATGAACTGCCCGCCGGTGACCAGCAGCGTGCCGGTTCCGCCGTCCGCGCCCACATACGATTCGCCGTACAGGGTCACGGTGCCGGCCGACTACGACATGCTGCCGGCATATCCTGTGCCGCCGCCGACCTTGATGCGTCCGGCCGAAACGGCCGCTCCGTCCGCCGCAAACCCGCCGAAACCGTTCACGCCCACATCAAAACCGGAAACGACTGTAAACCGTCCGCTCGCCAGTGCCAATGCGGCAGGTGTGCCGGCATTCGGATCGGAGAGCGTGAACGTGCCATCTTGGCGGTAGCCGCCATCGGTGATGAGCAGGCGCCCGGAATCGGCTGCGGTGAAGGTGCGGCTGCCCAAAACGTTAAACGTCCCGCTGCCCTCAACCTGCAAAGCCGCCGTTTCCAGTCCCGTGTTGGCCAGGTTGAGCGTGCCGCCCAGCCCCAGCAACCGGAAGGGATCGCCCGCGCTACCGGCCGTATGCGTAACGGTGTTACTGAGCGTGACCGTGCCGGAGACCGGGCCGGCCAGACGGTCGTCATAATACAGCGTGTTTAGGGCGGTGAGATCCAGCGAATCCGTGTCGGTTGCAACCGTGTAGGCCATCCGTTCTTCCGCTTGCCCGAGATAGGTGATTTTTGCGATGTCAGAGGGTGCCTGCACCACGAAATTCGCGCCTGCGGCCACCGTCACCCTCTGATGCTCGGCCAGCGGCCGCCCCAAATCCAGCGAGCCCGCGAGAACCGTCACCGCGCCGGTAAAGGTGTTGTGCGACGGCAGCAGACGCACGACGAGCGCGCCCTCGCCTGTTTTGACCAGCCCGCCATCGCCCGTCGCCGTCTCGTTGGTCTGTCCGCGCAGGCAGACGTGCGTGTCTTCCGGCGGCGCGGCGGCCGCCAGCACGACCGTTTTGCCGTTGGTGTCGAAGACCGCGGCGGTGCCGTCCGCGATGACAAGGTCCACGATGCCGCGGCCGGCAAAAAGCGACGATGTATCTTGAAGGGCGCGCAAGGTGCCGCCGCTGAAACGGATTTCCGAGCGCGCGCAATCGTTCTTGGCGATCAGCCCGGCCTCAACCACACCGCCGTCTTCGAGCGTGAGCGTCGCCGAGAG
>Ga0116149_1006292_pt1 | contig 10740 bp, 6 predicted proteins | sample AD_UKC057_MetaG_FD_89787 | JGI IMG/M metagenome (GOLD analysis project Ga0116149, IMG submission 89787) | Active sludge microbial communities of municipal wastewater-treating anaerobic digesters from USA - AD_UKC057_MetaG | ecosystem: Engineered > Bioreactor > Anaerobic > Digestate | place: USA...
CCTATTCTTGGCAGAACAGCCTCGGTGTTTCCGTTGGCAGCAGCATATCGGTTAACAATCTTACTGCAGGAACCTATTTCGTCACTGTTACCGATTCAAACGCATATACTGCAACAAACAGTGTTACCATTATTCAACCAAATCTTTTTGAGATTAATTCAGTAAGTATTACGCATGTAAATTGTTCGGGAGACCAGACAGGAGAAATATCTGTGCAGATACAAGGAGGTACCCCTGCGTACATAATTCAATGGACTCAGCAGGGAAGCACAGTGGTTATTGGCACAAATCAGGTTGTCAGCAATCTCGCAGCAGGTAGTTACGACCTAATTGTTACCGATGCCAACAGTTGTCAGCTCAACGTTTCCTATACTATTACTGAGCCAGATCCAATAGTTGTCGATGCATTTACAGTGACAAACATTAATTGTCCGTACAATAATGGAACGGGTGCCGCTTCGGTGAATGTTAGCGGTGGTGTGGCACCTTACAGCTACCAGTGGTTTAACACCGGTAATCCCATCGGTGCCAATTCTGCAAACCTAATCAACCTTGATGCCGGTAATTATTCATTAATTATCAATGATGCAAATTCATGTATGCTGAACGAGATTTTCTTCACGATAAGCATTCCCGGCAACCTGAATATTACCGCAATTACCGACAGTGTAAGCTGCTTTGGAGGAAATGATGGTTCCATACTCTTGAACCTTAACGGAGGTACCCTACCCTATAATTTTCAGTGGAATCCGTTAGTTTCGGTTGACAATCATGCCGAGAACCTCATAGCAGGTGATTATTATGTAACCATAACCGATGGGAATGCCTGTACATATACTTCAGTGTATTATGTTGGACAACCACTCATACCACTTACAGGCGGGTTTACACAAACAGCCCCGGTGGTCTGCTATGGCTCCGATTCAGCCGAAGGTTTGCTTAGCTTCTCAGGTGGTACACCTCCATATTCAATTCTATATATCAGCAACGGCCAAACCCATCAGGTAAATAACCTGAGTGCATCACCCTATACAATCGAAAATTTATACGGTGGCAATTTAGATATCACGGTAACTGATGCCCGCGGATGTAGTTTTGAAATAAATCAAAGTATTAATCAGCCGGATGAAATAATCAGCACAATTACTGATATTCACCATCCGGAATGCTATGGGTTTACTACCGGATCGTTTACAGTAAATGCATCGGGCGGCACAGGGCTATTGCAATATGAATATGATATGAGTGGTACTCTGAGCTTCAATTCGTATATTTCGAACCTTCCCGCAGGTTGGCATTATGTTGAAATAACCGACCAGAACGCTTGCACCAGAATTGATTCAGTACTGCTTACCGAACCGTCTGAACTGATTGCATCCTTGCCCGATTCAATTTGGCTGAACTGCTTTGGCGATTCAAACGGAGCAAGCTCGGTAACAGTTACGGGTGGCAGTCCTGGTTATACAGTGAGTTGGATAAATCAAAGCGGTAATACCGTTGGGAACGGATTTGTGATTCAGTGGCTTGCAGCCGGCACCTATTATGCCCTCGTCTCCGATAGTCATTCATGTGCTGCGACCGATAGTATTGTGATAGCACAACCTGACCAGTTGATTCTGGCACTCGATGCGATTTCGCCCTTGTGCCACAACGGAAACGATGGGACAGCCTTTGCAGATGTTCATGGCGGCATTGCACCATATCAATATCTGTGGAATCCTGTACAACCGGATAACGACACAATTAACAACCTGACAGCCGGTATTTATGCACTTACGATTACCGATTTCAACAATTGCACCCTCACCGGCTCAGTAAGCCTCACAAATCCCCCGCAGATCCATTACGAAACAACGGCAACACCGGTTGATTGTTCCGCGCACATGGGTTCTGCATTAATAAATGTAAATGGGGGTATTCCGCCCTACCAATACCTGTGGAGCAATGGCACCCAAAGCCACATTGCAACCAACCTGCCGGGTGGAGAATATTCGGTAATTGCATCCGACAGTCACGGGTGCCAGGTTTACGATACATTAGAAATTGAAATAATCGGTTCCGTATCAGCCATTATCACGCAGTTAAATCAAATAAGGTGTTATGGCGATTTTACGGCAGTTCTCGAGGCAGCCAGTAACGGCCATAGTCCATTCGAGTATAATTGGTCTTATCAGAACTTCACAAACCCTGTAATCGACAATTTACCGGCCGGCACTTACAGCCTGAGTGTAACCGATGCCTGGGGATGTAGTGGATCCGCAAACTATACCATATCGGAACCGGGTGCCATTGTGGCAGATTTTATTGTAACGGATGCACTTTGCAAATATCAGTCAAACGGATCAGCACAGGTAATTGTCAGCGGCGGAACCCCGGGTTATGATTTGTTCTGGTCTCATAACGGAAGCACGGCAAACGTAGTGGGTAGTCTGACCGCCGGTACTTACCATGTTCAAATAACCGACAGAAACGACTGCGTCCTGAATGCTTCGGTTCAGGTTGAGGAGCCCGATTCGGTGGTTTCGGCCTCTGTAATTACACGCGATATCAGCTGCTATATGAGCAACGACGGAGAGGCACGCGCGTTGGGTCTGGGTGGAACACCTCCATACGTGTACCAATGGGAAGGTCCGGGTGGCTATATATTGAATCAGTCGTTTACCAGCGACAACCTGATACCCGGAGTTTATATTCTCAGAATATACGATGCACATCAGTGTTTCCACTCACAAGAAGTGATAATTTTCGAACCGGAACCAATTTATGTGGGCATTGCTGCTTCATCAGGACCCAGTTGCCACGGTCAAACCGATGGATATATTGTTTTAGATGATATTCAGGGCGGAACGCCTCCGTATGACATCTTTATTTCGAATGGCATAAATGCATGGGAACAACAACTGACTGAAATCGACAGTATTCCGGCGGGACTGTACCGCATCGATGTTGTCGATAGTCACCATTGCCACCACGAAGGAGAAGCGCTGACAGTTGAACTAAACGAAAGCTACGTGGATTGTTTACAGGTTCCGGCAGCATTTTCACCCAATGGCGATGGCTTTAATGATACATGGCAAATCAGTAATATATATATGTTCCCAAAAATTCTGATTCAGGTGTATAATCGATGGGGACAACTGATGTGGGAAGCAGGCAGCAACGATCCACCATGGGACGGAACCTATAACGGAACACCTGTACCGGTTGCACCGTATATGTATTATATTGATTTAAATAATAATTCAACGCCCTATTATGGAACTGTAACAATTATTCGATAGAAGTTATATATTTGTAACGTAATGATATTTTATGAAGAAGTTTTATCTGATTCTGGCAATAATGATTCTGCTGATTGGCAAGGCCAATAGTCAGCAGATTGCATTATATTCGATGTATTTCGACAATAACTATATCATTAACCCCGCATACGCAGGAACGATAAAAGACTATATACCTCTCCGCCTAAGCATTCACAAACAATGGATAGGCATCGATAATTCTCCTTCCACACAGGTTCTCAGCATTCACAAACTCTTGCCGAACAAGGTAATGGGTATTGGTGGGCTCATTTTTCATGATTCATTTGGTCCTATTCGTCAGATAGGTACACAATTTACTTATGCATATCACCTTCAGGCGACCAAAGATATTAAAGTATCGTTTGGCGTTTCTGCTCATTTGATGCAATACATGGTCCGGCTTCAACAGGAAGATTTTCACTCCTATGAACCCATATTAATACGTAACAGAACCAATGTTGTAGTCCCCGACGCTTCATTTGGAATCTATGCCTATTCAAAAAAATGGTGGGCAGGGCTTGCTGCCTCGCATGTATTGCAATCAGCACTGAAAATTACCAGCACATGGAGCGAAAATGGAAGAGCCAATCAAATGGTGAGGCACTATTTTTTAAATGGAGGTTATCGTTTCCAATTCCCTTCAACGTATAAACTTGAAATTGAACCATCGACACTGATAAAATTCACTGAAAAAACACCCATTCAGGTGGACATTAACTTGCGGATGATTTGGAATAAAGATCTATGGATGGGCACATCGGTTCGTCCGGGCGATTCTTTTGTGGTGATGTTTGGCGTGAAGTACCGAGATTACTATTTTGCCATTTCGCATGACTTTACATTCTCCGACTTGTCGACACACACCATCGGTTCGGAAGAATTAATTTTTGGATGGAATATTGGTGAGAAAAACTCGAAAAGTGCCAGGTTTTATTAGGCTGTATTGTTAATTTGTTAATATTCTGATTCAATTCTTTTAAAATATCCTTTTTCTTTTTAATATAATTGTTAAATAGATTCAAATACATTAAACAGAAATATTTTAAAAAATAATTGAAAAATATTTTGTTTGTTATGAACAAATTTTGTTTATATTTGACATTGTGAGAATTTGTATCGGAACAGAGCGTTATGAATAAATGAATTATATGAAAAAACTTTTACTTTTCGCCACATTATTGTTATTTTTACTGCCCATCGCAGGAGTGGCACAGCAGCTTCCGCTATACACGCAGTATTTCCTCAACGATTTTGTGATTAACCCTGCTGTAGCAGGAAGTTCGAAGTACTCTCCCATCAGGCTGAGCATTCACAAACAATGGGTTGGTATTAATGACTCACCCTCAACTCAGTCAATCAGCGGGCACACAATGCTCGAAAACAAAACGGTTGGTATCGGTGGTTTTATTTTTAACGACCATTTCGGCCCGGTAAGTCATACCGGTCTTCAGGCTGTTTACTCTTACCATTTTTGGATTGACAGAAAAAATCGTATTTCATTGGGTTTGGCTGCCATTGCATTCCAGTATAAAATGGACCAGCGTTTCTTTGAACTTACCACCTACGATGACCCTGCAATTACCTACATGATTGAAAAAACCATTGTTCCCGATGCAACTTTTGGTGTATATTTCTACGGTAAAAAATATTGGGCTGGTATTTCGGCGGCTCACCTTTTCCAATCAAAGTTGAAAATTAACCGAAACCTTGACGACAATACCATGGTTCGTCACTATTTTGCCATGGGAGGTTACAGATTTGATTTCCCCAGTGCTCCGCAATTCAAACTCGAGCCCTCACTTATGCTTAAAATGACTGAAGTTACACCTATACAAATCGATTTCAATGTGAAGTTTTACTACGATGACGATTACTGGTTTGGCATGTCACTCCGTCCAAACGATGCTTTCATTGCCGCGTTCGGGGTGAAAATTAACCGCTACTATCTTGGTTATGCCTATGACTTTACTTTCAGCGACTTGTCGAACTACACCATCGGGTCACAAGAAATTGTATTTGGAGTAAATATCGGAGAACCTGTTAAGAGGGGCAGAAGTTTCTTTTAATAGTTACGCTGATTTAACGGGAAAACCTTGTACATCGAGTGCAAGGTTTTTTTATTACATTTCGATGGAGGAATTCAGTTGCTGAATATAACCTACTATTTCGTCTCGCCCTTTACCATTCAACGAAGATGTAATAAAAACCGGAGGAAGCGATTCCCAAATTTCAAGTAATTTTTCTTTGTATATCCGCAGATTATCCTCAATTCTAACCACACCCAGCTTATCAGATTTCGTGAAAACCATCGAGAATGGAACTCCTTTTTCCATTAAAGCATTCATAAAGCTCACATCAATTTTTTGAGGAGCCAGTCTGCAATCAAGCAGAACAAATACATTGACGAGATTAGTTCGTTTTGTGAGGTACTCATTAATCATTTTCTGCAGGTTTTCGCGAACATTTTTCGGGGCTTTTGCAAAACCATATCCCGGGAGGTCAACTAAAAACCAGCTATCGTCAACAATATAATGGTTAATCAATTGAGTCTTTCCAGGCGTTGACGATGTCTTGGCCAGTTTATTATTGGCAGTCAACATATTTATCAACGACGATTTGCCAACATTCGACCTGCCAATAAATGCATACTCGTGTTTCATTTCTTCGGGGCACTCCTTATGGTTAGCCGATGATTTCACGAATACAGCCTGTAAAGCTTTTTCCATGGGTTTATTTTATCAATTCGATGAGTTCGTTATAGTCGTGTGGTTTGGCAATAATCCGGCCGTTTTCGTCAATTAGATAAAAAAATGGAGTCGCATATACCATATAATTTACCACGTTGGTTCCACTCCAACTCCTGAAATCGCACTGTACCGGGATACTAATTGAATTTTCGGCGATAAAACGCTTTAGTTCACCTGGGTCGGTATCGAGCGAAATCAACACAACATTCAATTCATCAGAGGGGTGATTCTTCAGGTAATCGTTCAGTTCAGGAATGGTCTGCCTGCAATGATCGCACCAGGTAGCCCAAAACACCACCAGCGTTTTCTTTTCGAATGCATACGGGACCAACTCAGACTTGGAATTTTTTACAAATAATATGGGAGCTTCAACTCCTTCTTTCATCTCGGTCACATTCTTGTAGCGCGTATTCATGTTATCGCTGTTTAAACACTGACTACCAAATTTAGCGAGCAGCATGTCGGCAACATCAAATAATTGAAGCGATTCGAAACCGTTAATTAATATATTGAGGAAATGTGCCTGCAGTTTCTCATTTCCTGCCACATGGGTCAGAAGGTTCTCAGCAGCTTTGGTAAACCCTGCAACACTGGCTTTGTAATCGCCATTTACACTAAACAACTTCAGATAATTAATGGTAATGTTGGAATATACCGGTGAATTTATCAACAAGGTATCATCACATGGATACAATTTAAAAAAATTATCGCGCAGGTACAGTGCCTCATTGCCTCCTGCAATAACATCGGGAGGGAATACTGGTGCTTTATAGTAGCGAATCATTCGTGCTGCAAATGATTTCGGATAGCTTGAATATATCGACTCGGTAAGCCCTTCCTGCTGCTTAAGCACTTTATTGTACTCCTTCTGTACCTGTTTATAGAGTTTTCCCTGAGGATAATTGGCCAAAAAACTAACCAGCGCATCGTTTTGCTTCTTTAATCTGGAATTTTTCTGAAGAAAGCCATAAAATATTTTATTCTCCTCCGATGTAATCACCTGCATCGATTCCATGGGAGTTGCAGCAAGGAGCGACAAACTGATCTCCGGTTCGTTTACTATGATTTCGAAATATTCCTCATCCTGCAAATACAAACGATAAACTCCATAAGTCAGGTTTGTTGGTTTATATACCACAAGACCTTGATTATCGGTTATCAGGGTATCGATAATTCTACTGTTATCGCCAAACTGCGAACAAAATGTCAGTTCACTTTCGGTGTAATCGGGAATACTAATCCTGATATTTACTGCTTGTGCCTGAGCTGCAATAACAACAATCACAAACAAGACACTCAGAAAAAACTTCTTCATGACAATGATATTTAAACGAAAACCGACTTCCCCGTCCTGCTTACTTTTTGCAGGTGGTGCAATACATTTCTTTCAGCTTTTCGTTGGCAAAAACCTGAACCGAGAACTTGTCACCTTTAAATAACTTACAGAAGCCTTTGGGGTCCTGCTCCCTGATTTTTTCCATAGCAATCAGGAAAGTATTCGAGTATATTTTATAATCGACTTTCGACGATAGCGAAACAAACGAATAAAGCAGTGATGTACTTACCACATTCTCGTCAATCCAGGGGAGTAACAGGCTGTATGCGTAATCATAATCGTAGTGGTTAATAAAGATGCCTGCCATTTTAAGGGCATTCTCCCAGTCAATAGGTCTGTAACCAACAATTTGCTTGATTCTTTCTAGGCTGGCAACCACAATAGGATGGTCGAATCCCAAAGAGTCTTTATAGATATTCATTACCTGATACTGCAATTCGATGTTGAGTAAATCAACTGCATCTTTGTTAAGTGGTGTCTGATAGAGGTTATCGATTCGCGTTTGCAAACCATCAACAATATCAGCGCGTTTCAAATCTTCCATCATCATTTCGCAGAAGATATCGTTGTAGCGAACATACAGGTTGGCACCATCAAGTTTTGCCAGATCATCAACCCTTTCGAGATACGACGAGTCGATGGGCTCATAGTTGTTGATAATGCGTTCCATGCAAATCTTGTTCATGTTCAGTCCGACATATTCCTTACCATTCGGTATTCTCATTCCCGAAACTGCCTTCGAATTATACCTTCCGTCGAGAATACGGTTGAACATATATTTTTGTTTTGCCAGTGCATCATCCAAGCGTCCGGCTTCAACATCTTTATTAAACTGATCGAGTACGTAAGCCTGTTCCTTGTCACCTTTTACATCGTAGGTAACCCAAACGGTTACATCAGCATAGCGGTGGTTTTTAAGGATTGATTCCATTTCGCGGGCATGAGCGTTCACATACTGAATTGCCTGTTGATAGTTCATTGTGGCCACGGCTTCATAAGGAGTTCCCTTTACATCGCGTTTGAGATCTTCGAAATTGGGAGCCGTGGTTATTGAATCGATAATGCTCGCATTTTGATTTTCTTCGAGGGCACTTACAATGCTATTGGCGCGTTTTTTCTGTAATGCACTGTTTTCCGACTCGGTACCTTCGAGCGACGAATAGGCTGCTATGTGAATTTTGTTAATAATAAAAGCCGGTTCGTTCAATGCTTTGAGTACGGGAATCATATCGTCAGAGTCGTATTTAAACTTACCCTGTTCGAATGGAATTCTGAAGGTAAGCTTATTTGACGTAGCTTCAGGGAAGTAATTCTTTTCGCGTAAATCGGGTAGCAATCCCACTTTTTGGGCAAAATTGTAAATTTCTTTATCAATATAGGTGGGATGAATATTTTTGCAAGCGCTCTTCTGCTGAATGAAAACCAGATTCAACTCAACATCTTCGGCACTTAAACCTTCGGGCATGTGGCCCAATACTATTTCAATCTTTTTCACCTTATTTCGGCGACCTTCACCGGGAGCCTGGTTTTTCTTCAGAATTTTCTTCGAATACACCGGCTTGAGCAGAATACCACGGCTGGCACCGCCAAAATCTACAATATTCGTTTCACCACATTTATCGAATTGCGATTTTTGAACAATATCAACAGCAAGACCGTCTTTTCCGTTTCTCATAACTCTCTTGAATCCCTTCAAATCGGGATATTTAAAAACGATTTCTCCGGTGGGGAGTATTTCGAGACCTTGTTGCCAATCGAGCAAATTGGGTGCTTTGCGTTTTGCCTTGGCAAGTAGTTTCTGATCGGGTGGTTTCAGACCATATTTCTTTCTTGCAACCGGGAAAGGAAGTTCTTCATAGCGTTCGCTGCCTTGCTTGAACGATTCCCAGTTCCCCATATAGAACGATATGTATGCACGCCTTTTTTCCTTATCGAGTTTGGCACTTACCCCTGCAAAATAATATTGCTGTGCCAGCATGGGTTTACTCGTTTTACCAGATGTGAGCCAACGGGCAATACAATAATCAGCAAGCTGACGGTAGGTAAAGTTTTCGTCTCCGTTGCGTATCGATGCACGTAACACAATTTCGTCACCACTACCCGTTCCTCCGGCCATTTGGAGCCGAGAGCGAGGGTCTCTGTATTCGCCATCGCCCTCAAGGGTGGCATCTTCAGCTTCTGCCATCATGGTGGCATGCTCCTGGGCAACACCAATAAAAAATTCGTGCAGCACGAAACCTTCAAGGTGCAGCGAATCGGCCAGCAAATAGTTTAACTGATAAATAAGTACCCTCGAGAACAGTTCTTCGTCGAAGCTGGCCACATCAATGATTTCATCAGAATCCTGAATATTGCCAATCATTTTAGTCTGAGCCTGCGACACTGAGCCAAACATCAGTAATACTAAGGCAAGGAAGATAATGTAAACATTTTTCATAATACAGAGAATTAGTTATGAGTTATTTCACGAAAGTAATATTTTTATTATTATTTTGCTCGCCTGTTGAAAAATTGTTGAAACAAAATATGGACAACGATATACGTATTGATAAGTACTTGTGGGCAACAAGGGTTTACAAGACAAGGACGGAAGCCACTGAAGCCTGCCGCAACGAAAAGGTTATAGTTAACAATTTGATTGCAAAACCATCGAGAATAGTCAGGACCGGTGACATTATTGAAATCCGTGTAAACCCGATTATTAAAAAATTCCGCGTATTAAACCAGTTGAAAAACCGGTGTTCTGCAAAACTGGCACCCGAATTTCTTGAAGACCTCACCGACCCTGCCGAACTGGAACGATTGAAAACCACAATGCTGGCCCGTATGCAAAATAAAGGCTTAGGCAGGCCCACCAAGAAAGACCGAAGGTTGCTGTCGAAAATCGATATTACCGAGCCTGATGAAAACAATGAGCATGTTCAGTAAGCACATATTACGATTAAATAATTCCGCATTTTTTTTCACAAATTTTTAATTGTTAAAATAAAAAATGTAATTTTGCACTCTCTATTTGGACCCGTAGCTTAATTGGATAGAGTATCTGACTACGGATCAGAAGGTTGGGGGTTCGAGTCCCTCCGGGTTCACTCATACAAGAGACCGTCTCATAATGAGTCGGCCTCTTTTTTTTTTAAGATAAGTCTTTTTTGGATTTTGGGGTTCTAAAAATCAAAAAAACCAATGAAGTGATTCACTTTGTTAGTTTTAATGTTTTCCGGTCGAAAAATAAGCCTTATAGAGCGTATTATGCCGGTATTTTGGTTGAAAAAAAGTAAAAAACAAGCAATTTTGCCAGTTTCTTCAGGTTATGTGACATAGCAATCAAACCAAATTCAATACTTGTCAAATCAAG
>Ga0116149_1006295_pt1 | contig 10736 bp, 10 predicted proteins | sample AD_UKC057_MetaG_FD_89787 | JGI IMG/M metagenome (GOLD analysis project Ga0116149, IMG submission 89787) | Active sludge microbial communities of municipal wastewater-treating anaerobic digesters from USA - AD_UKC057_MetaG | ecosystem: Engineered > Bioreactor > Anaerobic > Digestate | place: USA...
CTGGGTGGCATTGATGAAACGGACGGGGACAATCTGGGTGACGATGTCGTCCTTTTTGGGGATCTGCTCCGGGTCGCTGCCGCTGACCACGGGGATGTCGCGCTTCTTGGCGTCGCCCTGGCTGATCACGGTCAAGATGCGTCCGTTGCGCAGGGCCGCATATCCGTTCTTGTTCAGAACCGTGCTGAGCAGGGTCAAGGCCTCTTCCTGGTCGAGGGGCTGGTTGCTCCAGACATCCACTTTGCCGCGCACGTCGGTCTCGAGCACAATGATGAACCCGGCGGCTTCGCTCAGGTAGTTGAGCACCATTTCGAGGGGGACGCCGCGGAAGTTGAGGCGCAGTCCCTTCTCGCCGGGCTTGACGGGTTGGGCGGGGGCCGAAGGAGTGTCCAGAGAGCCCGAGGCTGAGTCGGCGGAGGGCGAGGGGTCTGTGTCCTTGGGCTTGGGCTGGTCCGGAGCCGGGGCAGCCGCGGGCGCATCGGGCGGATTGTCCGGTGCAGCGGGCTCGTCTTCCGGGGTGGCGGGTGGCGGTTCATCCATCGGCGGGGGATCCATGTCGGCATCCGGGTCGTGACTGTCCGGATCCGCCTCCTCGATTCGAGCTGGCGGCGCGGGTTGTGCTTGAGGTTCGACCTGGGGGGGCGTCATCTCAGGCGCCGGTTGGGCGTCCGGGGCGGGGTCCTCCCCTTGCGGTTCATCGAGCTGGGCTGGCAGGGTGTCGGGCGGCGCATCTTGAGGCGGGGCGTCGGGCGCCGGTTCGGCGCCAAAGAGGGCCACAGCCAAGGCGAGGCCGGCGAGCCCGGGGAGGGCGAGGAGCACGGTGTCAAAGGTCTTCATTACATCTCCCTTTCTCGTTTCTCGAGCAATCGTTTCAAAGCTTCACTCGTATCACTGCTGGAACTGCCGGAACTGCTGGAACCGCTGGAACCGCTCTCGGTTCTGCTGCTTGCAGTCGTTGTTTCAGACGCGCTGTCGGAGCTGGCGGCGGCGGGCCGGGCGGTCCAACCCCCGGGCGATTCGTCTCGGGTGGCGACTTTCCATTCGCCGTCGTCTTCCCGTCGCAACTGTGAACCGACCTTAAGATCGAGCTTGTTGCCTTTAACGTCCAGTCTGACGTGATTGGCACCGATGTCGAGGACCTTGAGGTCGGCGATGGTTCCCCCTGGTTTAAGGGTCGCGCGGTACTTGGGGTCCGAGCCGTCGAAGAAGGCGAACAGGCCCTTTTCGTAGCTCATTGTGCCCAGGAGGGCGAGCGTGTCGACTCGCGAAGGGCGGGGCGTTTCGCGGGGGCGGCGGGATGCGCGTCCGGAGCGATTGGCATTGAAGATGTTGCGTTCGCTGATGATGCGGAACCCCCCGTAATTGTCTTGGGAGGCGGCATCGGCCTCTTCGGCGGCCCGGACGCCCGGGCCGCCCCAGGCGATCAGCGCCAGGATCCCGACCGACATGGAAATCGATTGGAGGGCTTTCATGATCCGGGGGTTTTCAACAGAAGTCCGCTCACCTGGAGCCCGAGCGTCAGTTGTTGGCCATCGGTGTCGCGGGCGGTGAGTTCGACGACATCGATCTTAAGGGCGAGCGGGTCGGCCTCGGCTTGATAGAGGAATCGGGTGAGGTCCGACAGGCTCCCGGCGGCGTCGGCCCGGCATTCGTAGGTCATGGAATCGCCCGCCGCCCGCTTCCATTGCGGGCGCAGGGAGCTGATGCTGACTCCGCTCGTGCGGGACCAGCGGTCGAAGGCCTTGAGCACCTGGCTTTCGGCGACCGAGATCTCGCTGTCCAGCGTGTTGGTCCGCATCGTGTCCCAGCGGCTTCGAATGATGTCGTCCCTTTCGATCAGCGCCATGCCCTGTGTGACGGATTGTTTCAACTCGGCGATCCGCTCCGCGCGGGCCTTCCATGTCTTGGTCAGCGGCGTCAGCAGCAGGCGATCGCCGGCGAGCAATGCGACGCTGAGGATGGCGACAATGGCCAACCCCTGCTGGCGGCCTTTGACCGGGCCTAGATTCATGATCCCCCTCCTTCCACCCAACGGAAATTGAATTTGAATTCCAGCGGCGATCGCCCGCGCATCTGTTCGACCCGCATGTCCGAGACCTGCTTTGCGGTCTGGAGGCGTTCGAGCGTTCGGATGAGCGCCTGATGATCCTGCGCCGTGCCCGAGCAGGTGACTGACGTGGCATCCCGGATCTCGACGGTCTTGGCGGAGACGGCTCCGTCCTCGGGGAACGCTTCCGTGAGCTGGCGGAGCACGGTTAGCGATCGCATGGAATCGTCAAACCAGGGTCGGTACTGCTTGATCTGCTGTTGGATCTGCTCGAGGGCCGTCGCGCGCGTTTTGATGGCCTGCCATTCTTTGTCCCAGGACCACAGTTGCCATTGCTGATAGAGAAAGCCCAATGCGACGCACCCGGCCGCCGCCCCGGCCGCCGCCCCCGCCCAGACCACCTTGCGCGAGCTGTAGCGCGAGGTCAGCCGTTGCCAGGCACTGACGCGCGGAGGCAGAAACTCGAATCCGGTCTTCGGCTCCGTCAGGCCCTGCACAGCGAGCGCCAGCGCCGCGGACACGGGTGTTCCCGGAGGCAAGCGCAAGCCCGTGTCCGATGCCGAGTAATCCCGAACCTGCTCGACGACGATGCCCATTGGCTCGAAGCGCGGGCGCAAATGCTCGACGAGCGCGTCCGCCGAGTTGTCGCGTCCGAAGACCCGCAGGCGGCGGACTGCCTCGCGGAGATCGGCGGGCAACTGGCCCAGGGTGACCCGTGTCTCTCGGGCCACCTGGTCGGCCTGCAATTGGGGTGTGCCGCCCTCGATCTCGAACACGCCTTCGAGAGTGCGCAACACGGCGACCCCGCCGCCGCAAGAGACCTGCAGGCCGATGCTGTGGTCGCTGGGGGCAAGGGCCATGACGCCCTGCGACGCCTCGGCCTCCGCGCGCTGCAGGCCCGCGATGCCGAGCGAGAAGCTCACGGGACGAAGCTGGGCGGCCTGCAGGACAGCTTCGAGCCGTGTCACGTGGTCGCGCGGGATGGCCACCAGCGTGGCACAGTCGGTTCCGCCCGGGGTGCGAAACCGGGATTGCGCCATCAGGAGGGCTTAGGGCGCGTACGGGAAGCCGCGCTCGGCCTCGATTTGAAGGAACCCGTCGACATCGGCGGGCGGCAAGTCAGGCAGCGGCACCTGGATGGTCAGGGCCCAACCCAGCGGGAGGCCAACGGCGCATCGCCGCTCGCGGATCCCGGCGGCATCGAGGTGTTTGCGGATCTCGCGCCCGACGAGTTCGGGGGCGTCCGTTAACAGATCGAGCGAGAGGGCGGCGCCGAATGCGGCCTTGACCTCGCCGGAGCCGTTCGTGCGCCGGACCAGCACACCTTCGAGGCGGCCGGCTTCGAGGGCCAGGCCCAGCAGGGTGCCGCCCGGGCCGCGCTGAAAGGGAACATGCTTAAGCCAGGTCTTCATCGCATTCGGTTCGCAAAGAGGGCCGGATCGTAGGCGGTCGTCCCCAGCGCCCAGCCCAGGTGGGTCACGTCCAGGCGTCGGATGAACATGGGCGTGCCGTCCGCCGTGTCGCACAGCCAGCGGGCCCGCCGGAAGCCGCGTCCGTACCGCCCCACGGCCGCGACATCGACCGTATATTGAAAGGTGCGCGATGTCAGGTAAGGGCCCGCCTGGACGAGATTCGTTTGCTCGAGGACGTCGGCGACCCAGGCCACCGTGGGCAGGGTGGTCGCGTCGGGCTGGCGCTGCGAGACGAGCGTCGGGGCCAGTTCGGGTCCGATCCCCGGGACGCACGCCAGCACCGCTTCGCTGGCGGTGTTGACATTGATCAGGCCCGCCTGGCTGCTGTTGGTCGAGACCGTGAGGTCCCCTTCGATCTGGCAGAATTCGTCCGGCGTCATCCCGCTCTTGACATAGAACTCGAGCAGGCTGCCCAGGCCGCTGTTGTTGGTGCCGACCTGGCCGAGGATGGTTCCGGCGCGCTCTTCGCCCAACTGCTCTTCGAGCAACGTCCGCAACTCCTCCTGGCTCGAGCTCGCGACGTTGATCCGCGCGGAGCCGTCGCCGCGCGTGCCCGGCTCGCGGCTGACCACGGTCAGGTACTCGATCAGGCCGGGATCGAGGCGTCCGTCGCGGTTATCCGCTGGCGGGGAGGCGTCGCCGTCGTTCTCGTTGGGATCGAGGATGCCGTTGAGGTTGGCGTCCTCGCCGTAGAGGATCTCGAGCGTCATGCCCGCGACCAGGCGCAGTTCCTCGACCGACTCGAACGGGCCGTTTTTGCAGCGGTAGGCCGGACGGAATCGCTGGTAGATCTGCGTTTCCGCGCCGCCCGTGGTCACGTCGTCGTCGGTGTCGCGCCAGTCGATGATCGCCGCGGCCAGTTCGGGTGTCATGCGGGGCAACTGTTCGAGCATCTCCTGGGTGGCCGTGTTCAGATTGAGTTTCGAGGCCTCGTCCACCAGGTCGAACACCGGCTCGTCCTCGACGATCGGCTGGCCGCGTCCGAGGATCCACACCGTCGCCTCGCCGATCGGCACGGCCTCCCAGGTCCTGAGATCGACCTCGGGCCAGGTTCCCGGCGTCTCGACCTGGACAAGCACATTGCTGACGTAGTAGGTGGCGCCTGCGATCGCCTGCTCCGCCTGCGCGCCCGCGATCCGTTGGTCCACCGCCCGCAGCTCGAAGAGCATCGACTGCGCGAAGTAGAGGGCGACGGCCACCAGGCCGAACGCAATCCAGAGGACGATGATCAACACCGATCCGCGGCGCGGGGCGGACTGACAAGTTGAGAGTTGAGAGTTGAGAGTTGAGAGTCGGACATTGACTGCTTCGGGTACATGCCTCCCGGGCAGTTCAAAGGCAATCAGGGGGCTGCCCCCGAGACGACCGGATGAGGCGCGTGTGGAGCTCATCATGATCCTCCCGAGCCGCCGGTCCCGCTGGCGGATTGGCTGGCCTGGCTGGTCGCGTTGGTCGAGGCCTGGACCAGGAGCGGCACGACCACCGAGATCACCGGCTGATCGTATTGCTGGTCCGGCTGGGGTGTCAGTTCCAAGTCCATTCTGACGCCCCGCGGCAACGGCGTGGTCTCGGTTGTCGAGTCCCACGTTGTGCGCCATGCGCTGCCGTCGTGGAACCAGAACTCGATGCGCTCGACTCCGCCCATCAGCCATTGGTCCTCGGGCTCGTCTTCGACCAGGACGGGCACCAGGTTGCGAGTCACGGCGCGGTGCAGATCGAGACCGAGCCCGGAGGTGCGGTTGGTCGGCTCGGCGAGATAGTAGGTGACTTTCTGAAGCTCGGCCCACGGCAGCGTGTCGTAGAGCTGGCCTGTGGCGGTGCAGAGAGGAGGGCCGCTCATGACGCGTCCCCGGGGGGCAACGGCATTGGTCGGCGAAGTCTGGAGTGCGCCGGTCAGGGTACCGCCGGGCGGGGCCAACCCCTCGAGATCGCGTTTGATGATGGCGAGGGCATGCTGGAGCGGCATGACCTTCTCGACCTCGGCGGTCGTCTTGTTTCGCAGGCGCAGGGCGCCATAGAACACGCCGTGCATCGACACCAGCACAACGGCGAACACCGCCGTCGCGATGAGCACCTCGATCAGGGTGAAGGCGCCCCCTCGGCTGCTGGAGGATGGACGGCGGGTTCTCATCGCGTCTGGCCGGATGTGGAGGTCGAGGTCGGGGTCGAGGTGGCGGTCTCGACGGGTATCGAGTTGTCAGCCAGGGTGCTCAACTGGACGTCGTACTCCTGGCCTTGCACCGGGAAGATGACCTGCACGGAGACGAGCTGCAGGACCCCGTCGGTCCATGTCTCGGCCCGGACCCGCCAGAAGAACTCGAGCGGGCCCTCCTCGATCGCACCCTGCTGCGAAGTCTGCTGCCATTGTCCGCTGACAATCAGCTCGTTGAGGATGTTCTCGGCCAGGCGCAGGGCGATCGCCTTGCGGTGGGCGACCTGCCCAACCTGGCTGGCCAGGCGCAGCCCCTCGACCGCCACCGGGATCACGATGGCCATGAACACGAGCGCGGCGAGAACTTCCGCCAGCGTGAAGCCGGCGCAGCGTCGCTTAGCGCCGGACAGCGGGCGGCGGTTCTTGGGGAATCTCATAGCGCAGCCGATTGAGGCTCTGCACAATCCAGATCTCGCCTTCCTCCGGCCGGCGTGGCCGGCCCTGCTCGTCCTGCTCACGCAGGCGCAGCCGCGAAGGGCTGATGTCGCTGATCGAGCCGTCGGGGAGGAAGTAGATCCTGACCATCCGATCCGACAGCATGGTGGAGGCCTGCCACGGCATAACATTGGTGGCGAATTCGGCGACACCGGCCTCGATCTCGATCTGCTCGCTCCAGTCGAAACAGAGCGCGTTGGTGTCTTCGATGCGGAACCGCGGATCGATCCGCAGTCCATACTGATTCGATTCGGCGTTGAGCCACAACACAACGGGCACGCCCTCGGACACCGCCCGGCTTTGGCCGTAGCGCGTCATGGCCAGCAGGCGCCGCGCCTCGCCATCGAGGAAGCGCCCGCGGAAGAACTGGGCCAGGGACGGCGCCGCCACCGAGAGGACGATCAACAACAGGGCCATCACGAGAATCAACTCGAGCAACGTGAAGGCGCGCCCGGAGGCCTGCGATCCGATCGCAGCCGGGGCCCGGCGTTGGAGTTGACCATGCGTGTGCATCGCGCAAATCGTCTCGTGTCTAGCGTTGCCGCTGGTCGGCCCGGAGCCAGTTGCCGATGTCATCGTCGCCGCCCTCGCGGCCGTCGGGTCCCAGCGACATCAGGTCGTAGCCGCTGGGGTTCTGACGGCCGGGGCATTCGTAGATGTAGGCATTGCCCCACGGATCCACCGGGACCTCGCTCTTGAGGTACGGCCCGCGCCAGTTCTTCGCGTCGCGCGGCTGCACGACCAGGTCCTGCAGGCCGTCGCGGCCTTTGGGGTAGTATCCGTTGTCCACCTCGAAGGCATCGAGCGCGGTTCCGAACGTGGCGAGCTGCGACCGGGCGGCCGTCTCTCGCGCCTGCTCGGTGCGGCCGGAGAACTTGGGCACCACGATCGCTGCGAGAATGCCCAGAATCACCAGGACCAGCAGCAGCTCGATGAGCGTGAACGCCCGCTGCCCCAGCGCGTGGGCCGTCCCGGCGCCCCCCTGTTCGCCCGGTCCGGCCTCACAGGCCCCGGTCCGGGACCCTTGGGCGCCTGTTTGCGCATGGGAAGGCACAGTGAACTGCCGGGGGGGCGAGCAGAGATCGCCGACGTCGCCGGCGGGCGAGGGTGCGCGCGCGCCCAGGGGACGTCTGCGGGAAGCATTTCGAGTTGGCAATATCATGGAGGTGCGAGTTGAGGTTTATTTGATGTAGTCCTGCAAGGTGAAGATCGGAATGACCATCCCGATGAAGATCGTGCCGATGAGCGCCGCGATGCCGAAAAGCATCAGCGGTTCGGCCATGGCCACGGCGGTCTTGAGCTGGCGATCGAGGTCGGCCTCCGTCACGTCGGCAATGCGAACCAGCTCCTGATCGAGTTTGGCGCTCTCTTCGGCCACGGAGATCATCTCGAGCACCGAGCCCGGGAACAAATGACGGCAATCGCTGAGGCTTGGCCCGAGCTGTTTGCCTTCCTTCACGCGGTCGATCGACGTCGCCACGGCGTCCACGAGAACCTGGTTGCCGATCGAGCGGCGCGCGACATTCAGGCCGTTGATGAGCGGGACGCCCGCGCCCAGCAACGTGCCGAGCATTCGGCAGAACCGGGCCATTGCGAAGCGCGCCACCAGCGGCCCGATCACCGGCATGCGCAGAATCCAACCTTCCCACGCCCGGCGGCCCTGCTCGGACACCAGCCAGCTTCGCATCCAGTAGACGCCCAGCACCACGCCCACGGCGAGGATCGGGCCGTAGCCGCGGAGGAGGTCGCTTGCCGAGACGATCAGTTGGGTCAGAAGCGGCAACTGCGCGCCGAAGCCGGTGAAGATCAGTTGAAAACGGGGGATGAAGAAGACCAGGAGGAACGTCAGGACCGCCATCGCCAGCACCAGCAGGATGGTCGGGTACAACAGGGCGGCCATGACCTTCGCCCGCAGTTCCTTCTCGCGCGACTGGAAATCGGCAATCTGGCCGAGCACCACGTCCAGAAAACCGCCGGTTTCACCCGCCTCGACCATCGCGACATAGACGCGCGGGAAGGTGTCCGGCGACTTCGCCATCGCGTCGGCCAGCGACATGCCATCGACGACGAGGTCGTACACTTCCTTCCACTTGGCGCGGGCGGCCGGCGACGAGGTCTCCTTGTGGAGGATCACCAGGGCGCGGCTCAGGGGCACGCCCGCGGCCAGCAAGCTCGAGAGCAGGCGTGTGAAGTTTTCGAGGATCCGGGGCGTGATCCGCTGGCCCCCGCCCCAGAGCGCGCCGGACGCGGGGGGGGCGGCCGCGGACGGCGACATCTTGCCGTTGGGCTTGCCATTGGGTCCGCCGGCGCGCTCGGTGAGGCTGATGGGGCGCAGCGCGCGCCCTTCCATTTGGCGAAAAGCGTCGTGGCGTCCGCCCGCCTCGATCTGCCCCTCGGTGATCGTGCCGCTCGGCGTCATCGCGCGATAGGAATAGGTCGGCATGGCGTTGGGCTGGGGCTCTACAGAGTGACACCGACGATGCAGCGCCGGATCACGCCGCCGCCTCCGCCGGGGCGGGAGCGACCGGCGCATCGGCTTCGACCTCGCCCGCCGGGGATTGTTCCTTGGTGACGCGGAGGACCTCCTCGGGCGGTGTGACTCCGAGCCGCACCAGACGCCAGCCGTCCTCCGCAAGCGTCCGCATGCCTCCGCGCCGCGCCGCCTCGCGGATTTCGTCGCTCGACCGGTTGTTGAGGACCATCCGGCGGATCTCCTGATTGGTGTCCATCCACTCGAAGATCGCCCGGCGCCCATGGTAGCCGGTATTGCGGCAGGCGCCGCACCCGACCGGGCGATAGATGATCGTGTCGGGAGGGAACCCGAGCTGGGCCTTGAGGGCCTGGGCGGTCTCGGAGGTGTCGGGCTGCTTGCACTGTGTGCAGAGGACGCGCACGAGGCGCTGGGCCACCACGGCTTCGAGCGACGAAGCCACCAGATAGGGCTCGACACCCATGTCGACCAGGCGCGTCAAGGCGCCCGGGGCGTCGTTCGTGTGCAGGGTCGAGAAGACCAAATGCCCGGTGAGCGAGGCCTGCACCGCAATTTGCGCCGTCTCCTGGTCCCGGATCTCACCCACCAGGATCACGTCGGGGTCGTGACGCAGAATCGAGCGCAACCCGCGGGCGAAGGTCAGACCGGCCTTCTCGGAAACCTGGATCTGGTTCACGCCCCGGAGCTGGTACTCGATCGGATCCTCGATCGTGATGATCTTGCGGACCGAGTCGTTGATCTCCTGGAGCGCGGTGTAAAGGGTCGAGGTCTTGCCGCTGCCGGTCGGGCCTGTCACCAGGACGATCCCGTGCGGGAGGCCCAGGACGCGCCGGAAGCTGCGCGCTTCGTAGGTGTCCATGCCCAATTCCTGCATTCCGCGCAGCGTGGCGCTCTGGCGCAGCAGACGCAGCACGACAGCCTCGCCGTGCAGCATCGGAATGACCGAGACCCGGATGTCCACCTCGCTCTCGTCGACGCGGATCTTGATGCGCCCGTCCTGGGGGAGGCGTTTCTCGGCGATGTTGAGGTGGCTGAGAATCTTGACGCGCGACACGATCGCCGGCTGGAACCGCTTGACCTGGGCCGGCACGGGCACTTCCTGCAACACGCCGTCGATCCGGTACCGGATGCGCAGCTCGTCCTCGAACGGTTCGAGGTGAATGTCCGAGGCGCGCAGCTCGATCGCATCCCGCAACACCTGGTTGACGAAACGAATGATCGACGCGTCCTCGGCGGCGGTGTCGAGATTCGTGTCCTCCTCGTCGCCTTCCTCGACGACCTGGAAGCTCGTCTCCTCGTCGAGGGTGTCGATGGTGTCGGCCCCGACGCCCAGCCGCTTCTTCATCTCGCGCTGGATCGCCTCGCTGGGCGCCAGCACCGCCTTGAGCCGCAGCCCCGTCATCGTCCGCAGGGTATCGAGTCCCTGCGTGGCAAAGAGCCGGCTTGTCGCGACCTCGACGCACCCGTTCACACGCCGCAGCGGCAGGAGGCCGTCCCGGAGCAGGATGCGCGCGGGAAAGAGCGAGAGCACCTGTTTGTCCGGCTCGACCTCATCGAGCGGGGTGAACGGGACATCGTACTCCTCGCCGAGCCAGCGCAGCACATCCTCCTCGGATCGGACCGGCGAGCCATCCTCGCGGGTGGGCTCGCTGGCGATGAGCTGGGCGTCGACGGGCGAGAGTTGCTTGGCCGCCACCATGCGGTCGAGCAACTCGCGCAATGCCGTCGTTTCTGTTTCGGAGACAACCATGGTGCGGAGCCCTGAGAAGCCGGGCCACGCTCCTGGACTGGGCCGGGAGCATGGCCCGTCCGTAACCCACCCGATATTACTTGATCAAACCCAACTGCAGCGCCAGGGCCTCCTGCCGAACGGAGAGCACCTTGCGCAGATCTTCCTGAGCGGCCTGCAGTTTCGCTTCCTTCGCTTTGAGCGAGTCGCGATACGCAGTCATCTTCGCCTTGAGCACATCGTTCGAGGCCTTGTCCTCGATCGCCTTCACCAGCTCGTCAGCCGCGGGATCAGGCTCCGGTCCAAACCGCCGCTGACGATCCTGGCCGGCTCGCGCCTGGTCTCCGCCC
>Ga0116149_1006296_pt1 | contig 10734 bp, 7 predicted proteins | sample AD_UKC057_MetaG_FD_89787 | JGI IMG/M metagenome (GOLD analysis project Ga0116149, IMG submission 89787) | Active sludge microbial communities of municipal wastewater-treating anaerobic digesters from USA - AD_UKC057_MetaG | ecosystem: Engineered > Bioreactor > Anaerobic > Digestate | place: USA...
GAAGTCCAGAAGTCCAGAAGTCCAGAAGTCCAGAAGTCCAGAAGTCCAGAAGTCCAGAAGTCCAGAAGTCCAGAAGTCCAGAAGTCCAGAAGTCCAGAAGTCCAGAAGTCCAGAAGTCTGGAAGTCTGGAAGTCTGGAAATCGGGGAATTCGGGAGGCCTTATTTGCGGCGGGTTCGGATAAAGTCGATGAAGGCGGTCGCCTGTTTTTCCAGGTAGGCGCGGCTCGCCCCGAGGTCCCACTTGCCTTCCTTATCGAGCATCCCCATCGCGTTGGGAATCGTGAGCCGGGGAACGTTCATCACGTCCATGTTCAGGAGGCTGATGAGCGTCACCAAATGATCCTGAGCCAGCCCCGTGCCGCTCATGCCGATCGTGATGCCGCTGAGGGCTGCGGGCTTGGCGGCCAGGACCTGCGGCTCGGTTTCGCTGATCGGCCGCGAGAGCCAGTCGATGAGGTTTTTCAATACGCCCGGGAAAAAGTGATTATACTCTGGAGTAAAGAACCAGAGCCCATCGGCGGATTTCACCTGAGCTCGGATGCGTTTGACCGGCTCCGGCGCCGGGAATTCAATGTCCTGGTTCATGTAGGGGATATCCTGATATTCAAGAATTTCGAAATCAGCCTTACCCTTGAGGATTTCTTTGGCCACCAGCGCCAGCCGGCGATTATAGGATTCTCTGCGAAGAGAACCGACGATTGCAACGATTTTGATTTGGTTCATAGCAGCTACCGTATTTTTGTATTTTGTTTTCTGTGTTCAGGTTCAGGTTCAGGAGTTCAGGCGTAGATCGGCCGCGCACTCCACGTGCTGGGTCTGGGAGAACATATCCATCGGCTGGATTTGGCGCATCTCGTAGAGGCCCTCGGCGCAGAGGTTCTTCAGGTCGCGGGCCAGAGTCGCCGGGTGGCAGGAGACGTAGAGAATCTGCCGGGGGCGAATTTCGCGCAAAAGGGTGAGGATGCTCGGATGGCAACCACGGCGAGGCGGGTCCAGGATGACGCAGGATTCGCCGGCCGGGTAGCGGTTGATGTACTCGGGCAAGACTTCCTCGGCCGAGCCGACGACGAATTCGCCTTTGGTGACGCCGTGGCGCTCGGCATTGACGCGGGCCGAGGCGATGGCCTGCTTATCGACTTCGATTCCGACGAAGGATTCGACCTGCCCGGCCAGCTCGATCCCAAGGAAACCGACCCCGCAATAGATATCGTAGAGATAACGCACTCCGCTATCCGCCAGGCAATCCTTGAGGGCCCCTACCATCCCCGGGAGCATGTGAAAATTATTCTGGAAGAAGGAATCCCTGCCGACCTGCCAATCCTCGGGCTCTTTGCGCAGGACGACTTTGAGTCCGCCGCGCGGAGGCGGGTTCTGGCGGACATGGGTGATGAGGCGGTTGATCTCGGGCTCGACGATGGCGCACTCCTCGATATCGACCACGAGGCCGCAATCGTGCTCGATGAAGCCGATGTGGAGGCCCTGTATATGCTTATTCCACTGACTGCGGATCATGATCCGGTTGCGGTAATTCCAAGGACTGGGATTGGGCATGACCGGGAGGATTTTGCTCTCGGCAAAGCCGCCCAGGCGGCTAAAGATATCGCTGATCTGCTTGTGCTTGTATTTGAGCTGGGCCTCGTACTGGACATGCTGATACTGGCAGCCGCCGCAGACGCCGAAATATTTGCAGCGCGGCTTCACCCGCTCCGGGGAGACCTCCAGCACTCTGAGGAGCTTCGCCCGCGCGTACTGGCGCTTGACCTCGGTGACCTTGGCCGTGATTTTTTCGCCCGGAATGGTAAAGGGAACGAAAATGACGAAATTCTCCACACGGCAGACTCCCTCGCCGCCAAAGGCCAGGTCGCAGACTTCCAGGGTCAGTTCTTCCCCGACGCTGACGGCGCCGGGAGGTCCCTCGGCGCTTTCAGGCAGGGGGATATTGGCCCGTACAGAGGCCGGTGTCAGATGTTTACTCACAACAGGTATAAAAATTTCGCCGGCTAATCGACAAATTGAGCCAGTGAAGGCGGCACAGGCCGATAGTTCGGCTTGGAGGGATCGCTGTCCCAGCGGCCGATATCGCCGCCGAGATTGCGCAGTTTGACGTCCATTTTCTCGTAGCCGCGGTCCAGATGGTAAATGCGGGAGATAATGGTCGTGCTTTTGGCGACCAAACCGGCGATGACCAGCGCGGCCGATGCCCGCAGATCGCTCGACATGACGTGCGCTCCCTGCAGCTCAAAACCGCCTTCGACAATCGCGCTCACTCCCTCAAGCTCGATATGCGCCCCCAGGCGGCCCAACTCCGGGACGTGCATGAAACGGGATTCAAAAATCCGCTCCGTGATGATGCTGATGCCGCGCGCCTGGGTCATGAGCGCCATGAGCTGCGCCTGAGCATCGGTCGGGTAGCCCGGATAAGGCTGCGTGGCGATAGAGACCGGCCTGAGCTCGCCCTTCCTCTTAATAGTAACCTCTTTGCCCGAAACCGTACAGGAAACATTCGCCTGGCTCAATTGGTGAAGGATGGCCTGAATATGGTCCGGCTCGGCGTTGAGGAGCGTCACTTCGCCGTCGGTGGCCGCGGCCGCGATGGCATAGGTCGCCGCTTCGATCCGGTCGGGGATCACCGTGTGCTCGGCACCGTGGAGCTTCTCCACGCCGCGAATCCGGATGGTCGGGCTGCCGGCACCCCGGATATCGGCGCCCATTTTGACGAGGAAATCGGCCAGGTCTTTGATTTCGGGCTCGCAGGCCGCGTATTCGATCACCGTCTGACCTTTGGCCAGGACCGCCGCCATCATCACGTTGGCCGTCCCCAGAACCGTGGAGCCGTTGCGGCCGCCCATGAAGATGCTGGCACCCTCCAGTTGAGGAGCCTTGGCAATCACGTAGCCCTCCTTGAGATCGATCAGAGCGCCCAGGGATTTGAAGCCCCAGAGATGCAGGTTGATGGGCCGCGCGCCGATCACGCATCCGCCGGGCATCGAAACCTTGGCCTCATGCAGCCGCCCCAGAAGCGGACCCATGATGCAGACCGAGCCGCGCATCTTGCGGATGATATCGTAATCGCCAAAGGGATTGATCGATTTGGCCTGCACCGTAACGGTGCCCGCTTCGAGCACCACCTCCGCGCCGAGGGTCTGCAGGATTTTGGCCATGTGCTTGACATCGCTCAAATCCGGTATTCCCCGAATGACGCATTTTTCGTCCGTCAGTAAAGTCGCCGCCAGAATCGGCAGTACCGCATTCTTGGAACCGCTGATCCTGACCTCACCCTTGAGCGGATTTCCGCCCTTGATCTCGAGATAATCCATCGCCCCTTAAGGATGGGAATTTCGGGCGGACTTTCCAACAAAAAAAATTATTTACTCCCGGATCGCTTTTCGCTTGCCCTTTATTCGGATTGAAGGCAGCCCTTTCGGGCTCTTTCCTACAAATCCCCCTTGAGCAGGTTGGAGACGGGCCCGGTCAATAGTCGGGAGAGTGCCTCCATGGCCTCCTGATCCACAACATCGAAGCGGTTCTCGACGGGGCTATCCAAATCCAAAACGCCGATCACCAGGTCCTCGCAAACCCGAAGCGGAACCACCAGCTCCGAACGCGAAGCCGGATCGCAGGCGATATGGCCGGGGAATTTCCTCACGTCCGGGACCAGAACGCTCTCATTCCGGAGAGCGCAGGTGCCGCAAACACCCTTCCCCGGCGGGATGCGCGTGCAGGCAGGCTTGCCCTGGAAAGGCCCCAGCACCAATCCTTCGGGCTTGAGCCGGTAAATGCCCACCCAGTTGATATCGGGCAGGCAATGCCAGAGCAGCGAGCAGAGATTGGCCGCATTGGCAATAAAGTCGAGCTCCCCGGCGATGAGCGCCCGGGCCTGTTCTTCCAGAAACCGATAAAGCTCGGCCTTGGAAAGATTTTTGGGTATTTGGAGACGAAACATGGACAGCTTGCAAGAGAACCCCAACCGCGCCCCCGCCGTCGGAAAACGACGGGGCTCCCAGCGGGGAGTCAACCGGGTCAGGCTCACTCCCCGTCATGGATTTTTAGATTAACTCTAAGCGCCCGAAGACTCAGCGCGGACCAGTTCCACCATCTTCTCCAGACGGTTGGAAATATCCTGAACCACCGCTTTATCGCCTCCGCTCACTTCAGCGATCAGCCAGCCGCGGTAATTGACATCCACCAGTGCCTTGGCGACCGGTTTCCAGTCGAAATCTCCCTCGTCCTGCATCTTGACGCCGAACCCGGCCCATTTGCCCTTGCTGTCCGCCTGTTTGCGGTCAAAGCCTTTGATGTGAAGATTCACGAGGCGGCGATTCAAAGTGCGAATCCAATGCTCGGGCCAACCGGTGTTGACGATGTTGCCGATATCAAAGAGGCAACCCACCCAGGGACTGTTGATCTGGTCCAGATAGTAGGCCATTTCCACCGGACTGAGCAGGAAGCTGTTCCATACGTTTTCAACACCGATCTTCACCCGGTTTTTCTCCGCAATCGGGGCCAGCTTGACCAGCTCCTCGAGCGAATTCTTCCAGGCATCCTCGTAATTCATCCCCGCATTGACCACGCCCGGCACGACCAGTACGTGCGGAGCACCCAGCTCAGCGGCCTGCTCGAGCGCCTTGGTGATCACCCCGGCAGCGGCTTTGCGCTTTTCCGGGTCATAATCGGTCAGATTGTGAGACCAATTCCCGCCGAACATGATGCCGGCAATCTGAACCTGCGTGGCATCCCGCGCAGCGATCAATTCCTTCAGGTTCTCATCCGACGTGGGGCAGGTGACTTCCAGTCCTTCAATCCCGCACTCTTTAGCCAGATTGAACTTATCCATAACGGAGCTGCCTTCGGAGATCATCCCCAGACTGATCGCCTTGCGGATTGGAGAACGGCGGGCGCCTCCGGGTCCTCCGCCCATACCGCGATTACCGGGAGCGCCTCTCCAGGAGAGAGTCCCCTGCGCCAGAGCGGAGACTCCGCTCACAACACCTGCAGCCGCTATTGCGCTGCCTGCAATAAATTCTCGTCTATTCATAATTTCATGGGGTTTATGCCGCAATTGCACCCGATACAGGAAACCGCTCTCAATCGCCTCTGCCAAAAGCTATTCATCGGGCGAATCACCGCATTCACGTTACTCGGCATTCTATCTCTTTGGCTCAAGAGGTTCAATTCTTTATTTTGAAATCCAAGCCGGTCCTTTTTGGGGATTATGGCGCCTCAAAACGGGACGGCCTCAGACAAATGAATCGGAAAAATTGACAATCAGAGTAAATATCGGTAGCTTTTTCTCGAAATCAGGATAGAATCCGTCTGTTGAACGTGAGCGAGTGTGACCGAAACCGAAAAAAGTTGAGAAATGAAAACAAGATTAATCTCGTGGCTTGCAATATGCGTGGTGGTGTGCGCGGCCGTAATCATTGCGCTTTGGGATAACGTGCGGCGCAGGGATGCTGCTCAGCAATATGAGCGGGCACGACTGAATCTTGAAACCGAAATTGAAGCAGCAAAGAATTCCCCGGACTATCGGCTGACCGAGGCAGAATCTGTAGTCTGGGAGACGATAGAACCGGAGACCTTAATCACTCGGCTTATCTCCATCAAAGAAGCGAAACAGGAAACAATATGCGAGGCGTTCTTCTGTTTCCAGGGGTTGGTCGATGCCGGGACGAACGCATTCCCCTCAATTCGAAACTATGCGACCAACGGCCACAACGTCACTTTTATCTCCGCTATGATGGATGAACGGTTCAATCACAACGAGATTTTCGGGATATTGAAGTTACCGGGGCAACACATAACCAAAGAACCTCGCAAGACATCCAACGCGTATATCCCCGCCACCACTCGGATTGGAATTATTGACGTAATACGCAGCATCAAGTGTCCCGGTCCAATACAAGGCGGAAGTTTTAAGATATTTTCTGAATTCACCCGCCAACATTTATGAGCTGGTTTATTGCGCAGAATCCCTTCTGGAAATCGACCCCGTTGCCTATCACGATATTATCATTGCCGCCGTTCGCAATGGGTTGGCAGCTCCGAAAACAGACTCCTTTTCTGGCCATATCGACCGCCTCTATCTCTTCTCCTTTCTCGTCAAAGTGGGCGATCCGGAAATGGCAGAGATTATGAGTTTATACCTCTACGAAGATGGAAAAGTGGATTACACAAACCTCAGCTTTGTCTCTGCGGCATTGGGCGAGAAGTGCGTTCCCCTCCTTGCCGACCTGCTGGATAATCCGGACTTGCCCCCGTCAGACAGGAGACTGGTGGTTTCTGAATCCATGAAATACGTCGGAACCAGTGAGGAAGCGAACAAAATTTTCCGTGATACATTTTTCTCTGCTGAGACCGATGATGGCTTGAAGAGAGACATGATCAGAAATCTGGCCGGCTTTTATAAACAAGTCACGATCTCGGTCAAATATGGGGGAATCACAATGACGGAAGAATTTCAAAAAGGGGACGCTCTTTCAAAGGAGAATGCCCAGGCACGACTCGCCCTTTTGGAAGAGATGCGCGACCGTTGTACGCCCGAAGAAATAGGACGTCGGAGGGCAATGGAACAGCTTTTTGAAATCATAACCGCGGAGATGAATTACGCGATCAACCCCGGCGCCTATTCAGAACCGCCAAATTCAGCACTCAGAGGAATCAGTCTTCTGGCGTCCACATGGCTGAATCCTGTGGAAGAGGGCGTCGTTTGGGATGGTTACGAGGATTTCTAAAACGAGATGAAGACAATAATACCCATTGGAATCTTAAGCGGAGTGATTGTTTTGGCCGTGCTCTGTGGCCTGTTTTATACCAACAAAAATTTTCAGAGAGCTTCCGCTCAACGGGCTGAAGCGATCGCACAATTGCAGGCGGAACGGGATGCCCTGCAACAACAATCAGCTCAGGAAAAGACCCATAGCGGTCCGGGAAAAGTTCGAACCGTTTCCACTCTGGAGCCCGGAATGCTGATTCAACGACTGAGCGCCCTGCAGGGTGCCTCGCAGGACCGGCGCAACGAGATTCGCGAGGCCGTATACTGTTTTCAGGGATTGACGGATGCAGGCACCAATGCCCTTGCGCCCATTCGCAAATACTTTGAGAGTGGACACAATGCCATCCTTGCCGGTGCGCTTTGGAAGACCTTGGAGCCTCCGGCCAGGAACGCGGGAATGCCGGAAATGCCGGAGTTTTTTCGTGCTCCCGTCTCTACTCGAATGGGTGTTGTGGAAGTGCTGGAGACGATTGGCGGTTTGAAAGCTATCGAACTCTTGAGCCAGGTTTTGCCCGTCTCACAAGATGCGTTTGAAGTCGTAAAGATTTCTCAAACTCTCAGAAAATATGACCCTAACGCTTTCAATGAACGCATCGCAGAAACAGCTCGCGGCATGATTCCCAAAACCGAAGACAGGGAAGGCCGTCTCCATCTTTACCGACTTCTGGGAGATATTGGAGACACCGGTTGGGCCGAGCAATTGCAAACCGAACTGGTTGTCAAAGGGCGCCTGGATCGCGACATTCTCGAAACACTCTCCGCAGTGCTTGGAGAAAATATCATCCCCATGATCTCACCGATGTTCTTTGATCCCGCCACTCACCCCTCCGATAAAAACAGGCTTTTGCAGGAGACGATACGTTTCGTGGGGAGCAATCCCACTGCCGATGAAATGTATCTCTCCATATTCCGGGCAGTCTCCCAAACGGGCAGGTACTCCAGCGATTCAATAAGGTATATTAATTCGTTTCTGGTGCAACTGGCCCAGGAAGGAAGAATCGCGCGATCATTCGAAGTTTCAGAAACCATCGGACTTGTGGGAGCAAATAGCGTGAGCGACTACGGAACCCTGACCCCGGCAGTGGCTCAAGCCAGGCTGAATCTCCTGGAAACAATCAAAAACACAGACGCAGGCAAACGATTGTATCCGGCCGAATTGCAGGCCGTGGAAGAAAAACTCCGTTGCAAAGCCGGTCTAGAGCCCATGCCCGAAAATTCCAAATTCAAAGCCGACAGCCTGTTTTTTTGACACAGGCACTCCCCCCTCGGCAAAACGGCGTACCGGACGAAAATCCGGCACGCCGTGTTCATAAACCCTTATGGAAAGGGTCTGTTTCAGCCGATTTTATTCACCGGCTTTGAGTCTGAAGAAGCTGGCAGCTTCGCCCAGAGAGGTCTCGTAGCGGCTTACGCCATCCATATCAGTGACGTCTCCTTCGACCGCCGCCCAGGGACCCTCGGCCGTCGGTGCCCACTCCAGAGTCACCCCCGGAGTCGTGGGCCAGGTCAGGACGAGATTCTCACCCAGGGTGTATCCCAGATCAGGCACATCGACGGGCAAGTCTCCGCCCTCCATTCCCTTCAGGTAAACGGCCTTGATCTGCTCGGCGCTCAGAGCGTATCCGAAGACGGCAATTTCATCCATGTCGCCCAGGAAGAAATCTCCTGTCGGGTTGCGGACACCGCCGCCGCCGATATTGAAGAAGTAATTCCTGTTGCTGAAGTTGACGGTGCCGGTCGCGGTTCCCCAGTGTACTTCATTTGCATAGAACCTGGCTGTTGAGCCATCGTAGGTGATCGCGAAGAGACTCCACTCATTATCCGGATGAGGAACGGTCGTGTACTGCGAACCGCTCAGGCCGGAAATCCAACCGCCCATGCGCGAATCGGAAGCATCACCCGTTTCCACAACGTCGTTTTGGCCGAAGTATCCGCCCGCTGAGCCGTAGGGACCATATTCCAGACTGCGGCGAATCCAGCCCAGCACCGTGAATGAGGCCGCCAGATCATTGATCTGATAGGGCGTGCCCACGTAGGTCTCGGTGAGCGGTCCGGCAAAATGCAATGCCTTGCCGTCCGTATCGCCAAAGATGCCTGTCGGTATCTGAGTGTTTTCGGTCACGCCGAAGTAACGTCCATCCTGTGCGCTGGCGTAGTCCTTAGCCACGCCACCGGTAGCGGCTTCTTCCTCAAAGCGGTAGTATACGACCGGATCCAGAGCGACGATGAAATCCTCATAGCTTCCGGGTTCAACCGCGCGCATTTTCACCTGAACCGTTTCAGAAACGGCCGAACCATAGGCGTTCTCGACGACCGCATGATATTCGCCGGCATATTCCGGAGTCAGAGGAACATGGAGTATTCTGCCCTGGCTGGCGAGAGTGGTAGGATTGCCATCCTTGAACCATGTCACCGTGCGCGGCTGGGTGCCGCTGGCCTCGATGCTCAGAGTCCATGTTTTGGTATTGCTCGGGTAGAGCTCGCAGCCCTTGGGCTGAACCACGACTGCAGGAGGCGTATTATCCGGATGCAGCTCGTCGAAGCTGAAACCGTTTCTGCCCGCCGAATAGATACCGCGTGCATCCAGATCGCTCAAGGCTTTTTTCCAGATGCCCATATCGTCCATATCCCATTCGCTGGCGTAGACATAGCCGCCGGCGCCATCCTGGCCGATCTTCATCGTGCCGAGGGAATCAAAGCTCCCGTTGGCAAAATCAATGGCGCTGATATCCACCACCGTGGGTACCTGCCCGTCCAGGAATACCTTCATCGTCTCGCTGACCGGGTCCATGACAAACACCAGGTGATGCCACTCGCCCGACGGCAGCGTATTGGCAGGTCCATTCATTGTGGCCTGTGTAAAATTGATTCCGTCATCGGCCTTCAGGAAGAAGTGCCATCCGTTGGCTCCGGAGCGCGGAGCAAGCGAAATACCGCTATCGAGCCCCGAACCGATAATCCGGTTACAAAGCCAGGGGACATCCGCCGGAGATCCGTGGAGCCTGGTCCAGAAAGCGACCGACAAAGGCTCTTTGCCGATCTCGAAACCATTGTAGAATGCAAGGCTGTTGACCAGACCCTGATCCGGATCGGTAACGAGTTTCACACCGCTGCCGACCACGCCTTCCACAAACGGCACCTCGCCCTCAGCGGTCAGGTCATTGCCGTTGCCCGTAGAATCGTTGTAGGTATTATCGAACTTCAGGTGAGCGAAGAGCCCTTCCTTGAGGTCCACCGAGTAGGGAGGATAAGTCACGAGAACCTGAGCGGTTCTGCTCGTAGCGCTGCCGGCCGGGTTGGTCGCGACTACCGTATATTCTCCGCTATCCGCTACAAACGCGGTAAACGAATATGTCGGAGAGGTGGCATCCTGGATCGCTTCGCCATCCTTATACCACTGCCAGGTGATCCCCGGAGACCCCAGAGCCGTTGCTCTCAGAATCACGGTGTCTTCCTCGTAGCCTTCAAAATCAAGCGGCTGGACCGTGAATTCGGGCGGCATTTCGAAACCCGCCAGGCCGACCAGGTAGATCAGCTTAATCTCTTCGATGCTCAACGCGCGGTTGAAAATGACCGCCTCGTCGATATCGCCCTTGAAGCGGCGTGCGGCGATCAGGTCGCCGCCCAACTGCATATCAGAGTTCAGGCTGGCGGCCACATGAGCAACGCGGTTGGTCGCAGAAGTGAAGTTCCCCTTGCTGTCACCCAGGTAAACGGTGCCGGCCGAGGGGGTGACCGTCAGAGCGACCATATTCCAGACATTATTTTCCGGATAGAGTCCCGAGCGGAAGCTGTACTGCGTGTCGGCCCAGTGATAACAAACCTGCTCATTGGCAATATCTATACCCGCAGCCGTACCGGAGCCGCCGCGGTTGAAGATCACACCCGCATAGTGAGGAATGACGCCGTCGGATTTAATCCAGGGAAGCATCGTCGCCTCTGTGGTACTGGCAATACCCATA
>Ga0116149_1006302_pt1 | contig 10731 bp, 10 predicted proteins | sample AD_UKC057_MetaG_FD_89787 | JGI IMG/M metagenome (GOLD analysis project Ga0116149, IMG submission 89787) | Active sludge microbial communities of municipal wastewater-treating anaerobic digesters from USA - AD_UKC057_MetaG | ecosystem: Engineered > Bioreactor > Anaerobic > Digestate | place: USA...
ATTCATCGGCTGCACACCAGCCATCTCCCAGGGAACGCATCCAACTCGGCATGGCCCGCGCAAAGGCGACTCCGACGCCCTGTCACGCTGAGCCACACGTCCCGCGATGCCTCGCTGGGGATTCTGCCCAGACCGCGGACGGGCAGGCCCAAACCGTCAAGGCCCCGCCAGCGGTTGATACGATACTGAAGCGCGTTGTCATTTCAAAGGCGAAAAAATCCACCGCCACCCACTCGCCGGCGGAACCGATCAACGTTGCGTTGCGCGCCCACCAAACCGGCGTGACGAGATGGCCCTGGCAAGCGGCGGCCGCGGACCTCCACCTTTGGGCGGAGCGGTTCATCGTGGAGTTTAAACTCGAAACTGCGGTGCCGGCCTTGCTCATCGCTTCCCTTCGCGGAGGCCGTCTCGGTCACTTTCATTACGGACGAAACGGATTCGGGCTGACCGACGAAATCGCCCTGGATGAGGAGCACGTGCGCCACAGCCCGCCGTGGCGCGTCTATGGCACGGTGCTACACGAGTTGTTGCACGCCTGGCAACAGCAACACGGTACGCCGGGACGGCGGAATTATCACAACCGCCAGTTCCGACAAAAGGCCCGCACTCTCGGGCTGATCATCAATCATCGCGGCTTCACCGAGTACGCTGCCGGCGAAAGCGCCTTCATCAACATCTTAACGAAGTACGGCGTTTCTCTCGCCGGTTTCTCTGCGACACCCTCGACCACCGTCTCCCGACCCGGCTCCAAGCTCAAGCTCTACCAATGCCCGTGTGGCGTCAAAGTTCGAATCGGACGCTCCCGCTTCAACGCAAAGTGTCTCGATTGTGACGGCGTCTTCGTACTCCAAGCGCCAACGCTGCCACAGCCCTCGAGATCACCGGTCCTCTGAGCGTGTCGCTGGCCTGCCGGAAAGAAGCGGCCCGCTCCTCGCCCCGCGCTTTTTCCTGGCGCCCGTTCTCGTTCTGATTCTCAGCTGCTTGCACCAATACGCGGGCGGCCGCCGCGTCTCGCTCCCGGTCCAGGGCGGCCAGTTCGGCGCTCTGGCCGCTCAGGAGGGCTCCGAGCTTCTCCACCTCCGCCTGCGTGGCGGCGCTCTGAATCGCCGCGAGCGTCGCCTGGATCTGCTGCCGCAACAGCGAGCGTCGCTCCTTGGTGTCGGAGTCCACGGCTCGGAAGGCTTCCGACGTTGCGGCCAGCGCAGCCTGGGGCCGGTAGCGTTTCTCGTCACGCGCCACGGTCTGGCCGTCCGGCGTGAGGATGCTCTCCTGGATTGCTTGGTAGAGTCCGTTGCCGTCGTAGTAGAAGGCGTTCAAGCCGCTGGTGGTGATCTGAATCTTCTGGAGGCTCAGGCCGAGACCGGCGTTGCCGAGGCTCCGGGCCAGTTCTTCCATGCCGGCCAGTTGCTGGATCGCGGCCAGGTCCCCCTCGCGGGCGAGTTGAAGCGTCAGTTGCGCGATCGCCCAGGGGTCCTGGACGATGACCGGTTGCGCGAGGGCGGCCATCGTGCCGCCCAGGATCGTGATGAGGAGAGTCGTCTTCATGGCATTTAGGTTCGTTCTGTAGCTGATGTGGTTGATGAGTGGGCCAACAGGCTGTGGTTCGCTCACGGCTTGGTCGGCAGCCGCTGGGAGTTCCTTAACTCGTGATACCAGAGCTTCACCGCGTCGCTCTGACCTTTTTGGTAGCCTGAGTTAAACGCCTTCTTCTGGCCGCTGGATACGAGGGCTTGGGCCCCCTCTGCAAGGGCGACTCCGCCGAAGGCACTGGCGCCTGTGATAAGAGGGTTACCGTCGCTCAGCGTGTGACCAAGGATGGCCGCGCCACCCCCTGCGGTTCCATCGAGGAGCGGTCGGCCGAGGCCGCCGCAGCCGACGATCAGCGGAACAAGTAGTGTGATTAAGATGCCTTTCTTCATGTGTGTGCTTATCTGTTTGGGGTTGTGACCGATTTGTCCGAGGGCCCCGCTTCCTCAGGCGGAGCGAACTGGATGTGACGCGCGGTCCCGCAGATGGTGCGGAGCGGGTTGCGCTGGAAGTAACAGAACTCCGAGAACATCTGACCTGTGCGCTGGCTGGGACGCGCGTAGCGCAGAATCTCGGCCTGGGCGGTTTTGGAGAGCCCAGTCGCTTCAGCCAGTGTCGCGAGATCCGCGGGATCGGACGGGTTGAAAATGAGCAAGTTGGGACTGTTGCTGAGGATCGCTGCGCGCAAGGCCGGGTCGGCGATCTGCGCCAGAAGTTGCAGCACGGAGATGATCAGGACATTGGCCTTGCGCATCTGGGAGTAGAGTTCCTTGACAATGCCGGCGGCCCCGGGCAGGTCGTCGAGCAGTCGCCCCAGTTCCTCCAGCAAGAGCAGTTTGGCTTGTTCGCGGGGTAGCGTGATGAGGTGGTGGCGGATGAAGATCAGAATGAGAGCGGCAACCAGCGACTTGAGGTGGCGGTTCGCCGCCGAGATCAAACCCAACTCAAAATGCACCACGCGGCTGCTCAGCGAGACATTGGTCGGACGGTCGAACAGGGCCGCATAAATGCCGTCGCCGCAGAAGGGCGACAGGAGCGTGGCCAGGCGCGCCCCGAGTTCGCGCTCCGGGCCGGTGGCATTGACCTCCAGGTATTCCTTGAAAGCGGACAAGCGGGGATACTCGTCGCGTGCAAGCGTGCTGAAGAGGACATCGCGCACGACCTGAGGGTGGGTTGCCTGGAATTCCCAGAGCGCAGCCGGGTCCGCCACTGCCGTCGCTGGAAAGTCCTCGCGGCGTTGCCGGAATTTCCCGAAGGGGTCGGCGAGGGAGATGTCGTGAGCCAAGGCATGCTCGTGAAGCCGTTTTGCCTGGAGGATGAGGTTGCGACGGCGTGATTCCGGCAGGTGCTTCAGGGTGTCATCGGCAAAGTCCCGGAGGAACTGCTCGACGCGCTTGGCCAGGAAGGCCTGCTGGCTGCGCGCCTGGCTTTCGTCGGCGGGGAGCCCCACCATATGGCCCAGCATCGCTACGATGTTGGCCAAGTGCTCTGCGGTGAGCACGTGCCCGTGGGTGTCGAATTGGTTAATGGCCTGCTGTCCGTCGAGTCGGAAGAAGATGGTCACGCCGCCCAGCGCACGGGTGGTGTTGATGTGGCCTTGGCCCTCTTCGACCAGGAAGATGAAACTGAAGAAGCCCGCGATCTGGAGGATGAGGTTGCTGGCGACAACCGATTTGCCCGTGCCGGGAGCACCCAGGAGCAGGACATTGAGAGGCATAGCGCCAGGACCGGTGCCGGCGAAGACCCGGATCGCGATGATATTACCGTGGCGGCCAGGATAAATGGCGTGCGGGGAATCGAGGTCCCCCACGAAGGTGCTGGCAAAGGGGACGAAAGCGCTCAGGACCCCGTCTTCAGCGAACAACTCATGGCCGCGGTGGCGGCTGAAGAGGTTGCCCGGCATGAGCTTCAGGAAGGCGTTCTTGGCGAACGCCGGTAGGCCCTCGACGCAGGCGGCCCCCTGGAGGCTGTGCACAGCGGACTTGCGAGCCAATGCACGGTCGGAGAGAAGCTCCTCGGTGGGGGCGCGCTCGACGAAAATCATCTCGACCATGAAGGGGAGTCGATCGCCTTGGGAGAGTCGCTGGATGCGCTCCTCCAACGTGGCCTTCGTGACCATGAGCCGCTCGTTGGGCTTTGCGGCGAGTTGCTGGTTGACCCGGTCCAGGGCGCGTTGGGCGGCAGCAAGCAACGGCTCGAGCGGGAGGCGGCGGATTTGGACCGCTATGGTGTGGTCGCCAGTGGCCGGGTGCGTGAACGCGTGCGCGGCGTTGGGAAACGCGGTCAACGGCCAGTGCTTGAGTCCCAGTACCCGATGGTGGAGTTCATCGAGAATGAAGCCGCCCAGGCCGCGTTTGGTGCGGATTGGGCTGTGCATGCAATTCTCAAGGATGGATCGGTTGGGATCGAAGCCCGCCCCAGCATCGAAACCGAAACGCCGCGCGAGGGAGGGGTTGAGGGTCTGGAGGATGACTTTGTAGTGGTCCAGGTCGGACATGGGCGTGGCGCCGCCGCCCAATGGGGCGAGGAGGGCGTGGGCCTGCCGGGCGAATTCCGCCAACTGGGCGGCTGCCTGCGCCAGGAAGGCATCATAAAGTCGGGCGGCTGCCTGGGTCCGCCAGGGGCTAGAACTCTTGCCGTCGGCGGGCAATCCGGCTAGCAGGACCACGCGTTGGCGGCGCAGCCGGCCACGGCGCATTTCTTCCCGGAAGTGCCGGGCTTGCCGTTCCCGGGCGGCCTTGCAGGCTGGCTCCGTGAATTTCGCCGTCTGGGAATCGAAGCCACGCAACTCTTCCTGGTAATCTGAATCCGCCCACCACAGCACGTGCAACCGCCAAGACTCAGGGGCCAGCTTCATCAGCCGACGCACCTGCATATCGAACCGGTTGCGCTCGGGTTCCGAGGCATACTGAAGATCCGGTATGTCAAGCCAGAGCCCCTTGGCCACCCAGCCGCCGGGCCTGAGGCCGTTGAAGACGAGCAGGCCGTTCATGAAGAAGCCGTCGGGGATGTGGGGGAAGAGCCGGCTAAACAGGGCGCCGCCGGTGCCTGGGGGAGCCGCGTTGCCGCCGGTGAGAATCGTCTCGGCGACGTCGCTCGGAAAGCTGCCGTGGCGATTCTGAGTGAAGAACGTGAGGAGCACGCCGGCAAGGGCGACGGGAACCACGATAAGCCAGAATGCGGCCGTCAGCCCGACGCCTTGTTTGGCTTGAAGCCAGCCGAAGGCAGCCAGGCCAGTGGCAAGGATCAGGATGATCCAGCGAACCAGCGGCAACTCGACGCCAAGGATCCGGCCTTGCGTCTCCTTGGCGGAGTTGGTTTGGGTCGTCGTCAGGGACTCGTTATCCATGGCACGAGAAGGTGTTGGGGATTAGAGGCCAAAGAGAATCTTGGCGATGGGGACCGCCAAGGCGAGGATCAGGGCTCCGACGATGGCGAGGACGCCCTTGCTTACCTCCCCGTTATGAATACACCAAGCCCCGTAGATTATTAAGCATACTATTACTGGCAATAATAGTAATTGGATGAGCTTCAGAAACGACTCGATCTGGGGCTCGATGCTCGCTTGGGCAAGAAGCGCAAACGGCACAGAGAGGGCGGCCGCCATGCGAGCGCTGAAGGGCGTCAAAAGAAGCGAGGGCGCGACGTTGCGAGCCCGGAAGCCTGGCAGCGCCCGCGTCGCATCGAAGCGGTCGGCATGGAAGTTCAGGCCAAAACCTCCCTCGGCGGTGCCCTGGGGATCGCTGGCGTAGTAGGATTGCGCCGCCCTAGCTTGGCCAGGGAAGTGGTGTGACGAGCTTGCCCTCAGGGTCAGGGGCGACGCGACTTGGATCAAGAGACCCAGTACCAGCAAGTGCTTGGTAATTTTCATGTTGTTGTCGGAATTCTTCGGTTTTCGTTCTACGAACTCTCACAAACGCAATGCGGATCAGCCCGGTAAACCGTCGCCGCATTTCTTGCGCGGCGGCCGAATCGGGGTGATGGGCAGGCGTCTGCGAGGTGGGCATTTGCCCGGCGGACTTGTCGGAACCGTTGGTCGTCGGTGGCGGCGGGAGGTACGACCCCGCCGGGCAGATCGTTCGATGGACTCGGCTACGGACTTCTCATTACGGGCGTAATCTGGCAGATCGAGGGCAAGCTGGTGTGCGGCGTCCCAAAAGCGGTTCTTAATGGTCGACTCCTTCGCGCCAGCTAACTGGGCAAACTCAGGCCAGGTGAGACCGTGACGGAAGCGCAACTGGAGCAGAGCCTCGAACTCCGGGTCTTGCTCCCGGAGGTGCTCATGGATGTCAATCCACAGATCGAGGGCTTCGGTGTCGAATTCCGCCACAAGGCAAGTCGGACTGGCGTGCTCCGGCCAGGGGACGGTGCGGATTTCCTGCTGTTCGGCATACGCAGTAGCGATCCGCCAGCCGAGGAAGGTTGAGAGGCGGCCGGCAAACTTGCCGCGAGCGGGGTCGAAGCCCCACATAGCGCGCACCATGGCATCGATCACGACCTGCTCCGGGTCCTCCACTCCGGCACGGCTGGCACGGGCATATGCCCACCGCCAATTGCAATTGTACAAGTCGTCGCTGTTCGGTGGCCAACCCGTCCGGCACTGCGGGTCTGCATTTTGAAGGTCGGGGCCGCGCGTGCGACGAATCCGGCGGATCGCTCGACGTGCTTTGGGCCGGATGCCGATAGGCACCGTTCTGCGAGGATGATGGTTGGGTGAATTCATGGATGCAGTTGCTTTGATGGAGAGGTCAGGAGCGGGCTCGTGGAGTTCTGGGGCACATGAGTGGGCTGCGGCGGCCAAGCTGAGCTCTCTTCTCTAGCCAAGTTCTTCCAGGAGCGCCGTGCCCTGCTTTGGGTCTGCCAACCCTATGACCTTCTGCCCGGCGAACGACCCCACGAGTACGACCTCCCGAAGAACACATTGATTTCTGTGTGCTCCTCCGCCGACTCCACGTATTGCTCCAACCGCCTCCCGTCCACGACCAGATCTGGCCGAGCATTGGCGGCGAGCTTGGGGCCGTGATAGCAGAGGTAGTAGCGTTTGCCGACGCGGCGGGACTGGCGCAGGACGTCGGCAACCGGCCCTTCATATTGGGTGCTGCTCGCAAAAATCACGACCTGGGGCGCCAGGCTCGGAACCCACTTGGCGACACCCTCCCGGAATTGCAGGCTGAGTTGCCCGAAGGGGGAATCCATTACCATCGGATACTCAGCCCCGCTCAAGCCCTTGAGGATGGTGGGGATTTCCGCCCGACGGCGAGCCAGTGACACGAGGCTGGCGATAAACACCAACGACGTCACTTGCCGTTGCCCGGTGCTCAGCGCCACGTCGATCTCGATCGGCTTGCCGGCAGTGCCTTCCACGGCTTCAAGCCCCACTGACTTCTTGATCGTCAGCTTGAAATCCTCTGTCAGGTGCGCCCAATAGCCCCGGTCAATGATCTTCTTGAAGTGGTCATCAATCTCGTCGTTCAACACGGGTCGGAGATCCTCGATTTCAATGCGGAGGATGCTATCGAGCAGCTTGACACTCTCTTCGACCGCATCCAACCGGCGCTGCGCCCGACGGGCGTCCGCTTCGTTGTCCTCGATGCGCGCGATCTCCTGGCGCAGTTCCTCGCGGCGGGCAGTAAGCTCCTGGGTCTTGCCGTCAATCTTCCCAATCTCGCTGATGCACTCGTCCCGCTTGAGCTGCCAGTCGCGCCGAGCGCCTTCCAGGGAAACCACTTCTTCGTCGTCCCGGCTGCCGAGTTTCTGGTGTATTTCCTCAATCGATTCGTCGACGCCAGTAATCTCCTGGCGCAGATCGAGGCGTTCCCGGCTGGCATCCTGGAGGCTTTGGCGCGTGCGCTGCATCGTGCCCTCAATAACGCCGATGGCATTGTCAAGTGCGCCAACGGCATTGTTGAAGTGTTGGTCGCCGGCAATGGTCAGGAGCTGTTCCACGGCTTTGTACTCCGGGGTCTCCTTGGCGAGATGGCGCGTGCAGATGCACTGGCCGCGCTCCAAGAGGTCTTGCAGGAAGGTGTTGAGCACGCGGGCCGGAATCTTGCCCTCGGCGCGCAGGCGGTTGGCAATGTCGCGCCCACGCTTCACCAAGTCATCGGCAAACAGGGTATAAGCGTCTTCAGAAACCAGTTGTCCCAGTCGCTTGGTCACGGTCTCGAGCCGTTCAGTGAGATCGGCCTTCTGCTTCTCCAACTGATTGCGGCGGGACTGCAACTCTGCGGCGGCGCGATTGGCTTCGAGCTTCGCGTTGACCTTCTCCAGCTCGGCGTCGATGGCAACGAGGTTGTCCTGTCGGGTCTTCTTCTTCTCGGCATTGTCGGCGATCTTCTGATCCACTTCCGCCTGTTCGTCCAGAAGCGCAGCCTTTTCCTCGCTCGTGCAGTCGCGTAACTCGGTTCTGAGTTTGCCCCGAACGTTCTGGTGTGACAGGTCGTCAATGGCCGCCTGGAGCAGCTTCAAGCCGAGCATCTGCTTGATGGCATCGGTGACCTTGCCCCTGGTAGCTGCTCTCGGTGACGATGATGATGTTGGCCTTGCCTGGGGTCTTCGCGGCTGCACGAAGAGCCTGGTTTTCGCGCTCGAGTGCCTCAATCCTCATCTTCAGTTCCTGTTCAGTCTCCATGGCGTTCTCATTTTCAGGCAATACCTCGGAAGTTCTCGTCCTTCACAGCCTGAACTTTCTCTTCCTGGGGAACCGTGCTGAGGGGGTGTCTAGCTGTTTGAAGGACAAGCCAATCACGCACACCCCCGCGCTGGAAACGGACCAGATCGAACGGGGCCGTGGGGCTTGTACCCGCACAAGCTGAAGATGATGCGATTCGGCAGCCACTCCTCCGCCGTGAAATTGCCGTGATCCCGGATTGCGACGGTCTCGGCACCACATTGGCCTTCGGGGATAGGCTCCCCGACATCGGGAAGGTAAGGGATGGGGCCGTTCCACGTGAACGGCCAACTCCCTGATGCCGTGCATTTTCTCCAGCGACTTCGGTGCGTCCCATGCCCTGTCCACTCCATCCTGCCGGAGGCCGAAGTGGAAGCGGTGTGTTCGCACTTCATTTCGCTGGACCGTATCATCCACCATAGCCAACGAGCGCGGCGATCTTGAGCCCAAGGGGGGCGATTGCCCAGCAAAATCATTTTGGCCCAATGGGCTGCGATTCAGCGAGAAGCGTGTTCGGGTGCCAAATCGCTGCTGAAGGGACGACGGCCGCGCCGGACGATGCGTGCCGACGAAACACGAGCAGCGCTCCAAGACGAGGTCCGAGTTTACTTGGGCGGACCTGCTGGAGCAGAGCGGGTTGCGCCAAGCGGTGCGATCTTGGACCTGGAGCAATTTCACTTCGCCGGCCAGTCTGCGGTTCTGGCAGGCACGGCTCGGTTTGGTTCCGAGGAGTCGGGTAAACCAGGGACGCCTTGCCGCCCTGCAGCCCGACCTCCCTGTAAACGCCGCGGTCATCGTTGGTGCGTGAAATCGTACCAGTCCCAGCGCATGTAGCTGAAGCGCGCGATTTGCTTCACCTTGTGCCCTCGCGCACTTCGCAGCCGCAGGTACGGATTGTCGTGTCCGTACGGATGGACCGCCAGCCCGGCGTTGGGATCATCCATCGCGTAGACCAGCACGTCCCATTCTCCGGCCCCACGCCTGCGCTGAATCTCTTCGGCCACTTTGATGAACTGCTCAACCGAATGGACGCCGTCCGACACTGGAGGCCAGCCGTCGATGCTGTTGGCCACCAATGCAATCGCCTTCGCCCATACCGGGATGAGCGCAGCCTTGCGGGCGACGAAGCCAGCGGGGAGCATTCCGCGGGGCCTGTAGACCTCGCCTTCCCGTACGTAACCCCTTGGGGCCCTGGTGACGACGGCGTCCCAGAGCGAGCCACTCACCGGACGCTTTTCCGCATACGCGTCCTTCACCAAGTCGTACGCGCCAAGCCGCCAATCACCGCCACGACGGGCTACGTAGAAAGCTGCGATGTCGTCCGGTGAATAGCAAGCGGCCTCCCCCCTGACGAGTGGGGTCTCCGCCTTCTGTTCCGCGTCCGTGTACTGGCCCGTGGCCTCGTGAACTTGCCCGCGCCTGAAGGCGGCCTGGAATTCGTCAGGCGACATCAGCTCCACGGGTTTCGCACGTCGCGGCATGCCCACCCTTGGCAACGCTGCGCCAGCGGCTGCATCACTTCGAAACGCCGACGCGTTGAGTGAAGGAATGTCGGGTTTCTGGTTCTTGGCGACGTGTTTGGCGGACGGCATGCACCTCCTCTGCGTCAATTCGGCCTCAGCCCCCCTATGGGGACCGGCTCATTGCGTCAGCATCGTGATCTACCGCACATGCTCGCGCGCAGTCAACCAGCGACAAACACCGTTCTACGGCGACGACGTAACAGCCTTTGATTCCGAGCATTTATGCCCCCACACCAGGCCTGGCGCAGCAGTTGGCGCGCGGCCTGCCGGCCCGGGGGCACCGGGGGAGAGGAGACTCGAATCCTGCCGTGGCAGCGGCGCCACCTTCGTAACATGCGGGCGCTGGCCGCATCATGGTCCCCTTGATGGCGCGGATTCAGAACGCCCGGAGGGTGCTGTTGCGGTTTCCTGAGTCGTGGTGGTTCGAGGTGTGGCGACGCTGCGGTCTTGGCTCTGCGATGGACCACCGCACTCGGCGCGCGGCAGGTGCGCCGGGACTGCTTCGATTCTGAGCCCTACAGCAAGGTCAACTGCTGTGTCGCCGGCTCGCGCAGGTTGCTGACGCCCAGGCCGAGGAGCCGCAGGGGGCGTGACACAAGTCGCTTCCGGGCCAAGAGGTAACAGCCCAGTCGGTAGATGTCCTTGGCTTCGGTGATCGGGTCCTCGACGCTGAGTTGGCGCGTCAGGGTCCTGTTGGTTGATGGTCGATAGCTGATGGTTGATGGTCGGAGGTTGAGCGTTGGAAGTTGAGCGTTTCACGTTGAACGTTCATTCGCCTGGAGCTGAGCGGACGGTCATCCTCGCCCAGGGCGGACTGCTTCAGCTTCGGTCCGAATGATCCTACGAGCGCCCGCAGATCGCCGCCGTAGTCCTGCAGGTCACCCACCGTGCGGATGCCGGCTCCCAGGAGGGCCTGCTCGGTGACCCGGCCCACGCCGTACAGGACGCGCGCCGGCAGCGGACGCTAGTTGGTTGATGGTCGTTGGCTGATGGTTGATGGTTGCGAGTTGA
>Ga0116149_1006307_pt1 | contig 10726 bp, 17 predicted proteins | sample AD_UKC057_MetaG_FD_89787 | JGI IMG/M metagenome (GOLD analysis project Ga0116149, IMG submission 89787) | Active sludge microbial communities of municipal wastewater-treating anaerobic digesters from USA - AD_UKC057_MetaG | ecosystem: Engineered > Bioreactor > Anaerobic > Digestate | place: USA...
AACCCCGTGATCGGGACCAAGCCTCGCGTAGGCCTTCCGGAGCATGGCCTCGACCCCCGCTCTCCGCAGCAGCGCGTTCTCGTACCCCGCCTGCGGGTATCCAGGCACGTTTTCGATGTTACATATCTCTGCCTCTATTTTTGTTAGGTGGAACTCTAAGGCTTCGATGTCACTTTCATCCGGCAGGACCTCCATCAACTCGCGCTCGGTTAGGCCGAGCTCTTTGGCCACCTGCTGTATCGTCATCTTCTTTCTCCTTGTTTTTGAGTGGGCCCGACCTTTCGGCCGGGCCCCATTGTTTTGTCCTACTCCTCGCGACCCCGCATCTCGTCCATGCGGGCCTCCGCTTCGTTCGCCATTTCCTCCTCTATCCATTCCGCCATCAGGCGGTCCCGATCCGCCGGGTCGGGGTGCGCGTCGATCCACGCGCCGCGGTCGGGGTAATTTGTTGGGTTCGGCCCCGCGTCGCAGTACACCGGCCCCGCGTCCGGCTCCACCGCCACCGCCGCGTCCTCCGCGAACTCGCAGCGGAGGGGTTCGGTGAAGCCGTCCCCGATCATCGTCCCGCCGCACTTCCTGCAGACAAATGTCCTATCCATTTTCTTTCTCCTTATTTAAGCGGGCCCCGGCGTTGGCCGGGGCCCTTGGTTTCTTTACTGCACCACGAATCCACCGCAGGCGAATTCTTTTTCCAGTTCCCGAGCGACGCCGGGTCCGAGGTCGGCCCGCACCACGTCGAACAGGTAGCTCATGCGCCCATCCAGCGCGTTGAACTCGGCTTGCACAGCGCGCCGCACTTTGTAGCACAGCAGGGCGTCCGGAGGACACTCTTCGCCACGGTCCATGCGATTCAGGGCGTCGATCTCCGCAAGCAGGAGCTCACCCGCTCGCATCGCCGTATCGACGGCCTTGAGCGCCACCTTGACCCGCGGCGTGTAGGCGCGAACGAGCTTCCGCGTCACGGTCACGGGCATCGTTATTTCTTCGGCATACCTGTAGTTCAGGCATGCCAGCCTTTTCCGTAATGTCCTAGCCATTTTCTTTCTCCTTATTTAAGTGGGCCCCGGCGTTGGCCGGGGCCCTTGGTTTCTCTTCTACTCGGCCTGGTAATGGCCGCACGCGTCGCAGCGCACGGCGTCGCGGTACTCGTCGTACCGCATCGTTCCATTCAGCGAGCCGGCGCACGCGGGGCACGGCCCGCAGTCCGACTCCGGCAGTTCGCACGGAAGCGGATCCGCATCCGGCTCCTGGTCCTGCGGGCATTCGATGCGCTCGCAGTGAAACGGAACGGTTACGCCGTCCCCTTCCATGTTTCCACCGCAATTTGGACAGATCATCTCCACTCCTTCCGGATCGTCTTCACGATCCATGTGCCGCCTTCCAGCAGCAGCCAAAGCATCGGCCCTATGGCCATGCTCACCACGATCCCGTCGATCAGCGACGCGATCATTGCGGCACCTCCTCTCCGGTTAGCGCTCGATCGCTGGGCTGCCCCAGTTCGCGGGCTTCGTTCTCCACGTCCGCCAGGCTCACGCCCAGCAGCTCGGCAACTTCCTTAGTGCTCATCTCTTGGTCTCCTTCCGGCCCTGTTGGGCCTCGTTTCTTCTCTCGCAGGCACACGCCTGCCTTCAGCCCGCGCGAACACGAGCTGAAGGCAGACGGCGGGATTGCTCCCGCCGCTGCTGTCTTGCCTAGTCGGCGAGCCCCGCCGACAACAGGGCCGCCGTCGTGCCTTTCGGCACCTCAACGTTTGGCCGCGGGCGCCGCGGCGCCGGCTTCCGCGGGGTCGCGGGCGCCCCCTCGTAGCGCAGCCACAGCTCCCCGGAGACAACCTCTTTTCGCACGGTTATCTTCCCCGGGAAGTCCAGATCGAACTTGTCCCCGAACGCCCGGACCATCGCCGCGTGGGCGCCAGATACGGTTTCAACCTTCGCGCCGGGGGCGTCCGGCACGAAGCTGCTCGCCGCCCATACGGGGTCCCCGCCGACGGGGTCAAACCAGCCTCGGGCAATCACCCGTATTCCGCCGGTCTTTGTTTTTGTTTCTCCGGCCCATTGGCAGGCCAGCCGTCCGCCGTTTGGATAGGTCGCCACCGTTTCGTACCCGGCAGAACCCCGCGGCGACTCCGTAACCGCCGCCACCGCCGCCACCGCCGCTTCGTTTTTGATCGTTCGCTTCATTGTAATGCTCCTTTCAAGCATAGAGCGCTCTCTTACGTTTTCCACGCGCGGCGCTCTCCCACGCATGCGTCGGCCGCGCCCCTCGCGCACCTCGCGCTCGGCGTCGCACGGCCGTGCCCCTGCGGCTCCGCTATTCGTAGGGAACCGGATAAAAAAGGGACACGGGATTTCTCCCGTGTCCCGTTGCGGTCGCGGCGAGGTTCGAAGTCCCTCGCCGCTGCATAGCGCTCGCGCTACGCATGCGTTTCCCGCGCGCGAGGCGAGGACGAGAAAGGATTCTTTCCCTTCCCATCCCCACCCCAACGCCAACTCCCAGCGACCTCCGCCTGTGGACCAGGGGTCCACCATATAAACCCGCCCCTCCGCCACTAGGCCACCCACGGCCCAGAAAAAAATTTTCAAAAATTCCGGTTGACAGATTTTTCGCATAGGCATACATTGTTCGCATATTAGAAGGTGACCAGGTGCCCAACCGGCCCAGGTGCCCAACCGGCCCAGGTGCCCAACCGGCCCAGGTGCCCAACCGGACCAGGTGCCCAACCGGCCCAGGTGTCCAACCGGCCCAGGTGTCCAACCGGCCCAGGTTCGACGCAGCCCTTCAGACAAGGAGACCAAGGATGAAAAAAGCAGAACAGATGACCATGGCCGAGGTGGACGCGGCGTGCCCGCCAAGAATCAACCTCGTGCGCCACACGCAGTACGTGCGCAAGGCCGACCTGGAAAAGGCCGCCAAGGTCGCGAAGGCGGAGGAGACGAGCCTGTCCCGGGTTGTCCGGGACGCGATGCGGGACGGGTTGGCCGGGCGATGCTCGAAGTAGCCGGGCTGTTCGCGGCAAGGCGAAGGACGCCGTCGCCGAGGCCAACAGGCTGGCGAAGCGCCTGGGTTGGGAAATGAAAACGCCGCGGGAGAGAGTATGAGCACACCTACATATATCCCGTTGCCGCACATGTGCGCCGTGTTCGCCCGCGCCCACGCGGCCTACGAGGCCCATAAGGCCCTGCCGTGTCCGAAGGACGGCTTCTCCGGGTGGGGAGAGGTGAACGAGTTCATGGGTGAGCTGGCGGCGCTGCTCTCGAAGACCGCCGGTATGGAATTGCGTTGGGACGCGACGCCGAACCTCGAGGAAAACATCCTCGGAGAATTAGGGAAGTTTGAAGTGAAGGAGAGACGATGAAACTGAATTGGAAAATCGTCAATGAAAACCTGGAGGCGGAAACCGACTCCGGGCGCGTGTTCAGGATTGCGGGAAACCTGGCGGACGGGTTCGCCACGTTCTCGTGGAACAAGTCGTCGAAGGAGGCCGGGTCGTTTGTCAGCGCATCGAACTCCGGAATCCCCACCCTCGAAGAGGCCATGTCCCTTTGCCGGCGGGACGCCGAGGAGCAAGAGAAGCGGCGCGAGACCAAGTTCCCGAGCACCATGGACGCCACGGAATGGTTGGTCGGGTTTGTCGACGCCAACCGGAAGCTCGTCGCCAAGGCTGGCCCCGGAGACATCCCGCCAGCGCTGGCGAAGTGGTTCCGGGCGGCCCTGCGCTTCGGCTACGACAAGGGTCTGGTCGACCAGGCGAAGAACTACGCGAACGCCAAGGCGCAGGAGCTGGGAGAGAAGACGAAGTGGAGCTGCGACTCCAGGCTCGTGGAGGAGCGCCTGAACGAGTTGGAGAAGCGCCTGAACGTCATCGGCACAACGGCGGCCAAAGCCTCGACCCGCGTCGGGCAGCTGTGGCAGAAGCATGTGCATGGGCTCCGGGAGGCCAACAAGCGGATCGGCAAACTGGAGGAGTCCAAGTGAGCCCGTCCATACTGGCGATCGACCCCGGGACGGAGAAGTCTGGCGTCGTTTTGTACTCGCAAACGGAAGCCAGGCCGGTTGTCCTAGCCGAGGTGATGGACAACTGGCATCTGCTAACCCAGCTCCGCGACGGCGCGTTCGGGTTTTCGAGCTTCGCCATCGAGCAGATCTGCTCATACGGGATGGCTGTGGGAAAATCGACTTTTACCACAGTTGAATGGAGCGGCCGGTTCATCGAGGCTTGGGTTTCCACCTGCCTGGCGCGTCGGGGTCTCGGCCCCAAAACGCCGGCGGAGGACCGCGTCCTGCGTCTCCCCCGTCTGGACATCAAGGTCCACTTGTGCGGCACGGCCAAGGCGAAGGACGCGAACATCCGGCAAGCCCTGATCGACAGGTTGGGCGAGCCCGGGACGAAGAAGAATCCCGGCCCCACGTTCGGAATCAGCTCGCACATGTGGTCCGCGCTCGCCGTCGCGGTGGTCGCGGCGGCCAGGATCGCCGGGAAAGAACGGGGCCAGTCGTGAGAAAGTCCCAAGGCGCCCAAGGCGCCCAAGGCGCCCAAGGCGCCCAAGGCGCCCAAGGCGCCCCAGGAGTCCAGGAATCCGACGTGCCGGCCCACTTCGCCCGCAAGGGTTGTCCCCGCTGCTTCGGCCGCGGGTTCGTCGGCCGCTACGCCGACGGCCGGGTCGCCCCGTGCCGCTGCGCCCTTTTGGCGTCGCTGCGCGAGCTGAAGAAGGAGAAGAAGTGAATGGCGCCCGGGGACCGGGCGGCCTGGCGGACGCTGGCTGCGGGGCTCGCCCTGTCGGTTTTCCTCGTCTGGTGCCCCCGGTTCCGGGAGCCGGCCGTCGTTCCGGGGGCGGCGCGGGTCCTCGCCGGATGGCAGCTTGCGCGAGGAGATCCTCCGCCCGGCCCGTGGAGGGCCCGCGGGTTCTACGACTCGCGCTCCGCCTACTCCGAGGGGGACTGCGTCTTCGCCCGGGTGCACGGCGCCCCGGAGTGGCTGCGCGCGGTGAGCGTCGGCGGGGGGTACTGGGTTTTGGCGGACTTCCCGTCGTGCTCGGAGCCGTAGTCCTCGCCGCGGGGCTCGGCGGCTGCTGGCTGCGGCTGCGCGGCCCGGACAACGCGGACCCCTGGGGGCCATCCTGGGAGTCCGAGTGGCTCGGGAGGCCGGAATGAGGAGGGCCGCGGCGCTGTGCCTGGTTTGTTCCGTCGCGTTCGGCGCCCCGCTCGACCCGGGGACGGCGGAGGCCCTGTTCCGACGGCAGGTGCTCGCCGAGCTCGCGGCGCAGCGGGCCGCCCTGGAGGAAATCCGCGCCCAGAACGCCCGGCTGATGCGGGAGTCCGCGGAACTGCGGTTGCTCGTCGTGACGGGCCGCGGGCCGGTTGACCCGGCCCCGGCTCCGTAGTAGTATTCGGTGGAGTAGTCGCGGGGGTCCCGCGACTGAACCAACGGAGCCGCACTCGATATGAACAAACATTTGTCGCGCATTCTTTTTGCGCTCGCGCTTTCGGCGCTTCCGGCGCGGGCCCAGCTTTCGTTTTCCGAGCTGCGGGATCGGGTGGACTGGCTTACGGCGCAGATCCAGCTGACGCAGGCGGAGGTTTCCGAGCTGCACGCCGCCACGTCCAGCCTGGCGGGGATCGCCGTACCCTACACGGCCTGGGCCCCGACGCTGTACCCGACCGGGGCGACGCTCGTTTCCAGCGCCGGGATCCTCGTGTCGTACGCGGGGTCGACCTACCAGCTGCGGGCCCTGCTGAACCATTCCAACTATTACCACGGGGCCGGCGGCGGGCTCGCGTCGGCGCCTTGGTTCGACAACACGGCCTACTGGGTCGCGTTCGCCACCAAGGGAACGGACGGGGCCCCCGGGGCCGACGGCGCGGCCGGGGCCGACGGCGCGGCGGGCGCGGCCGGGGCCGACGGCGCGGGGCGCCTCTTGTACGGCCCCTGGCTTTCGACGAAGCCCTATGACCACGACACGAACGCCTGGCCGGTCGTGTACCACGACGGGGCCTGGTGGGCGTCGCTGCAGTCCTCGTCGAACCAGCCGCCGGCGACGAACAGCGCGTACTGGGAGATGTCCGTCCGGCCGGGGCGCGACGGCCTCGACGGCGCCGACGGCATCGCGATAGAGTTTTCCGGGTGGATGGACCGGGGGGTTTGGCAGCCCGACGTGTCCGACTACGACACGAACCACCTCGTGCGGCACCTCGGAAACGTGTTCATCTGCGCTTCGAACGCGCCCGCCGCGGGCGTCGCGCCGACGACGGACGCCGACGGGGTCGGAACGGACGGGTTTTACTGGGACGTTCTCGTGGCCCGGGGCGCCGCCGGAGTGGACGGAGTGGACGGAGTGGACGGCGCCGACGGGGCGCAGGGCCCCCCGGGCCCCGACGGCAGCATCGTGTACGTCACGCGCATTTCCTACATCGACGATCCGGCGCTCAACCGGGTAACGAACGAGCCGTCGGCGACGGACGACGTCCCGCTGTTCGTCGAAACGGTGGACGGCACGAACTACTTCCGGTACGGCCAGCTCGCGACGGGAGAGCCCCTTTGGGAAGCGGCCAGCAACTCCGTCATGCAGGTCGGAGACACCACATGGATCGGAGAGGGGCTTTCCTGGGCGGCCGGGAAACTGAGCGCCGAAGGAGGCGGGGGCGCTGGCGGAGCCGGCACCGTAGCGATCGGCGTTAACCCGTCAAACCTAGTGGCCGGGGCAACCAACGTCGTCGCCGACTCGACGAACACGCTGTTCTATCTAAATTTGACCGCGCCGACATGGATCGACATTTCCTCAGACATTACGAAGTCGGCCCTGTGGTCCTCATTCCTGCTGGCCATACGCGGGACGAACGAACTGACGATCACGGCCTCCGGTGGCTCCGTTACTGGCTTCCCGGAGCGGGTATGGATGCGGACCAACCGGACGGTGCGGACGATATGGGACAAGGCTCCGGGAGAAACGATATGGCAATGCGACGAGCTGTAGCAATCATCGGGCTCTTGCTTTCGTCTGCCGCTCACGCGCAGAAGGCGCTCTACGTCTCCACGAACGGGGCGCACCAAGCCCCGTATACGAACTGGACGATGGCGGCGACGAACATCCATTCCGCGCTGAACTCCTCCGTAGCCGGGGATACCATCATGCTGTCGAACGGCGTCCACTATCTGCCGGAACAAGCACGCCTCGGATACACCGGAGGCATGACGACGAACGCGAACAAGAATATCCGGTTCACGAGTCTAAACGGGGCGGAATTCACTTCGATTCAACTTATTCCAACCAACCAGAACTTCTTTCCGATTGCCGCAAACGCAGCGGCTACCGGGGGAAGGTATATGTTCGACAATTTGACCTTCGGCCCTACTGCGCTTGCCGGAGATAACCTGGTTGTAATCCAGCCCTGCGGTGGATTCACGACGATCTCGAATTGCGTTTTCGACCGCATAACCAACAGCGGAAAACCGAGCGCGATCGGGTTTCGGTGGAACTATTTAGGTTTCCACGCGACGGTGCAGGTTGTGAATTGCGTGTTCGACCGCGTCGGGAACGTCCCGATTGGCGACATCGGCTACAGCGGCGTCCCAAACGCGCACAGTTTCGTTTCCAACTGCGTTTTCAGATCGTGCTACTCCGGCTCATATGGCGGGTCAGTCCGGTACATGAACGTGTTCAACAGCGAGTTCATCACCTGCTCGAACAGCGGAGGCTGGGGGGCGGCGACTACACAATCGTCAAACATCGCAAACTGCATCGCCTACTATTGCAAGGGTTCGTCCGTTTTTTACCTTTTGAACACCGCGTCGAATTGCGTGACGATAGGCGGAAGTGGTGGCCAGGCCGCTTTCTATGGGGGACAAACTCCAAAGGCGTACAACTGCATCTCCGTTGGGTGGCACACGCCTGGATTTAGCGGGTTCAACGTGGATGCCCGCAACTGTCTCAACCTCTTCGGGAATATCTACGGGTTTTATGGAAACGGCATCAACTCCGCGTTCGCTTATTGTGCAGCGGACGTACCCTCCTGGGAGCGCGTAAAGCAAACGAATCTGTTTCGCGGAACGTTCGCGACCGTCACCAACTCTCCGCGCTTGGTTGACTCCGACTACTACGACGCGAACTGGCATCCCGGTCTTACCGGAACCAACTTCGTCCTTGGTCCCCGTGGCCTTCGCGGACTCATGCCGAGAGGAGATTCCCCGTTGCGGAACATGGGGCTGAATGCTTACGCCCCGATCGGGGTGGACTGCCGAATGCTCCCTCGAATCAACGAGGACGCCGTGGACATCGGCCCATTCGAGTTTTACCCGGCACAGAAAAGAGCAAGGGCGCACATGGCGTCCGGAAGGAGATAGGCATGAGCAAATTCGTTCTGATAATCCTGTTGTGCGCCGCATCCTCCGCGTTCGGGGGAGAGGCGTGGTTATCGCCTTCGCGGGATCTTGCCCCCCGCCCAAACTCCCTTCCCGGCGTGGCGTTCCCCTCCGACGGAACGCTTGAATCCCGTGGCTGGCTGAAGGTTTCGGTTCCGGCTTGCGACGCGAAATACTGGTTGCGCGACGGCGATGCGTTTTCGGAAATGTCGCAGGAGGAGAAGGACGCCGTAGACGCGGCGGAGGCGGAAGCGGCGGCGGCGGCGACGCTGGCAAGCCTTCCGCAAGTCTTTCCAACGGGTATCGCGGTTGTGGACGACGAGGGACACCACATCGAGCTGGTCCCCGACATGGAGGACGCCGTGGTTGTCCCTGTGCAAGTCAGCAATTCCCCGCTCACGCCGGAGCAGCGCCAAGCCATGAAGGCGGATGCCAAAGCACAGCGCGACGCCAAGAAGGCGGCGAAGGCTGCGCTCAAGGCGGAAATAAAAGCAGCGAAAAACGACAAGGCCAAAATGGAAGCGATCCTGAAATGGATCGAAGCACAGTAGGAGACACCATGAGAAAGATCGTCAACGTCATCAAGGTTCTGGCCGTCATCTCCATCGTTTTCATCGTAACCATCTTGTGCGGTGGGTGCGCCTCGCTTGGTAAAGTGGGGGACGGGAAGCTGGAGCCTGTTACGAAAGGCGCAGCCAAGGCCGCGCTTACCGCAGCCAGCGTGGCCGCGCCGGAGTACGCCTCCGTGCTGAAACGAATCCAGGCGCAGGTTGAGAGCTACGGCGAGACGAAGGCCGAAGCCGACCGCTTGGCGGGGTTTGCCTTTACGCGCACCTATTTTATTGACGGAAACCCGATCCCCGACCCAGCCCGCCTGACGTGGGTGGATAAGTGGGAGCGCACGGAATCCGCTGGCGACAAGACCCCGCCGAAGGAGTCCAAGAACACGGCCAGCGTCGAGGCCGACGAAGCAGACGATGCCCTTGCCGCCGCAATCGCCGCGCTGCTGGAAGGCGAGGAATAGGCGTGGCCGCTCCCGTCAAGCTCACCGTTTCCGAAGGCATCGCTCTGGCGATGGAGCTTGCCGACGTTGTGGGCTATAACCAGCTATTGACCGTCCTGACGGCCACCCTTGGCGTCCAGCGTGCCTTTGCGCTAGTCGAGGACCACACGGGCAGGATAACCAAGGCCGAGACGGTCGCGCTCATCAAAGCCGTCCTTCCGCTCGTGCCGGGCGACACGCTCAAAGCCAAGATCAAGTTCGCCATTTCTGCCTTGCGACGGGCGATACCGGACAAGACGCGGCAGGACGCGATCTTTGCCTACGTCGTGAAAAAGATCAAAGAGTACAAATATGGGCAGGAGTCGCAGCCATCGGCCTCATCCGCCTACCAGACAACAGGAACCGTTTGCGGATACGGGCCAGTCAACAACCATTGGAAGCTGCCGGATCATGTCGTTGACCAAATCCTCAATAGGATGCAGATGAAGAACGTCCGCGCCTACAAGGTCGAAAGCGTAGGCCACGCGAGCGAAGACGTGCTGGGCACGCCGACGAAGATGGAGCAGATGAAGCGGGCCACGCTCTACGCGGCGGACGGGTGCGCCAGGCGCGGGATCTATTATCATGTGACGCTGTTCAACGACAACGCCGGGAAATCGAACTGGAAAAACGACGGGCCGAGCTTGGGCGAACGGATGAAGCAGGCAAAGGAGTTTATCGACTGGTTCGCCTCGACCGTTAGCCCCAAGGGTGTATTTGTCGTGATCGTCGGGGAGACGCGCACCACAGCTGGGAAAGAGCTGGAGAAGTACGGCGCAAAGAAACTGAAGGCGGCAGGCTTCAAGATCGGGAACAATAACGGCAGCAGACCGCAGGAAACAACGAGCTTCGGCGGGATTCGCACGGACTTCTTCGAGTACCACCCCGTCAAGACGACCATCTGGCCAAAACACAAGGCAGCGCACGTGACCAGCGACACCGGCGCGATTCTCGCCCAGCTGAACGAGGCCGGGAACGTCTACGGTCGAGGGAATCCGGCGGCCATTTCCGCATGGCGGGCGGCCGGCGTGGCGGCGGGATATGCTTTCGTGATCTATTACGGGTTCGACGTGGCAGAATACGACGAGGCCGCCATCGACGCGATGGGAAATCTGACTGCGAAACCGTCGGACGGCGGATCTTCCGACTGGCCGGCCGAGCTTGCCGATGTCGCATGGCTCCACGCGAGCGTCCGCGACTGGCCGGCGACGGCGAAGCTGACGGCTAAAATCGACGCCAAAAACATTCATTTTCCCTACGATAAGGCGAACGTTTGGCCGGTGGCTACGAGCGGGACGGGGAAAGACACGAATGCGAATGTCTGGGCG
>Ga0116149_1006313_pt1 | contig 10721 bp, 10 predicted proteins | sample AD_UKC057_MetaG_FD_89787 | JGI IMG/M metagenome (GOLD analysis project Ga0116149, IMG submission 89787) | Active sludge microbial communities of municipal wastewater-treating anaerobic digesters from USA - AD_UKC057_MetaG | ecosystem: Engineered > Bioreactor > Anaerobic > Digestate | place: USA...
ACGATCAGCCCCCAATCCGCCAGGGTGGCTTGGAGAAGCTGGCGCAGCACGATTTCGAGCAACTGATCGAGCGCCTTGAATTCACCAATCGCTTTGCCAATCTCGTCGTATACGACCACCTGAGCGTTGAGGCGGCGAATGCGGTCGCCTGCCGTGCGGATCATGGCGGAGAGCACACTCAGGCCCGCATGTCCGGCGCTGATGTGGAGTTCGCCAAACGATTCGGTCGACAGCCGGAACGTCTCCGTCGCGCCGGACGCCACTGCCGAGGCGGACCGGGGCTTCTGATCAAAGAGCGCCATCTCTCCGAAATAGTCGCCCGGCTCGAGGATGGTCAGGGTCTTGACCGCGCCCGCATCGGCGCCGGTGCGCTTCTCGATCCGCACGACGCCGGACGCGAGGAAATACATGGCATCGCCGGGGTCGCCTTCCTGGAAGATCCGCTGGCCATCGGCAAAGGCGCGGGGTTCGAGGACGGCAGCCAAGCGGGCCAAGGCCTCCGCGTCCATCGTTTGGAGCACGGCGATGCGTTTGAGGGTGTCGATCTTCATTGGGCCTCCTGGGTGTCCTGGCCCTCGAGCCGATATTCCTGGTGGGGCTGGATCAGCGCCCGCACCTCCTGCGGATGGTTGGCCTTGCTCAAGGCGTCTTCCTCGGTAATCCACCCGGCGGCCTGCAGGTCGGCCAGCGATTTCTCCATCGTGCACATGCCGTCCCGCGTGCCGGTCTGGATGGCCGAGTAAATCTGATGCGTCTTGCCTTCGCGAATGATGGCGGGCGTAACCACCATGATCTCGCGTGCCGCCACTCGCCCTTCGCCGTCCGCGCGGGGCAGCAGGATTTGCGAAACCACCCCCTTGAGACTGGAGGCTAACATCACGCGGATTTGCTCCTGCTGGTAGGGCGGGAAGACGTCGATGATGCGGTCCACCGTTTGCGCCGCGTCTTGCGTGTGGAGCGTGGACAGGACGAGGTGCCCGGTTTCCGCGAGGGTGAGCGCCGCCGCAATGGTCTCCAGGTCGCGCATCTCCCCGACGAGAATGACGTTGGGATCCTCGCGCAGGACGCTTTTGAGCGCGCGCGGGAATGAATGGGTGTCGTGTCCCAGTTCTCGCTGATTGACCGTGCAGCGGAGGTGGGGATGCACAAACTCGATGGGGTCTTCGATCGTGACGATGTGCGCTTCCTTCTGTTGGTTCACCAAGTTGAGCATCGCCGCCAGCGTGGTCGATTTGCCCGAACCGGTGGGACCCGTCACGACGACCAGGCCGCGGGGGAGCAAGGCCAACTGGCAAATCGTCTCGGACAGACCGAGCATGTCCACGGTCGGGATGTTCTCGCCGATGGCGCGGAACACACCGGCCACGCAACCGCGTTGCATGAAGACGTTGACGCGGAAACGTGAAACGCCCGGGATCCCGATCGACAAGTCCAGCTCGTGCTCTTCCTCGAACCGCGCTTTTTGGTCGTCGGTGAGGATGCTATAGACGAGGGCCTTCGACTCGTCCGGAGTGATTTCAGTTTCGTAGCCGCTGGCGATGAGTCGGCCCGAGATGCGGACCATCGGGGGACGCCCGACCGTGAGGTGCAGATCGGAGGCCCCGTATTGGACGGCATACTTGAGAAGTTCAGCAAGGTCCATATAAGACGAGTTTGGTTTCGGTGACGATTGAGGTTCAGGGTTCTGCGCCAACGTCTCGGGACATGCCTTAGCTCACGAGTCCGGACGTGCCGGAGAAGACGCCTTTGAGGTTCATGCGAAGCTCATCGGGTTTGGGGGAAACACGGAGGGCCTCGGTCTCCTCGACCTTGCCGGCCTTGACAAGGTCTACCAGGGCCTGATTGAACGTTTGCATGCCCTCCGCGCGTGACGCCTGGATGGCCGCCGGGATTTTGGTCGTGTCGCCCTCGAGGATGAGCTTCCTGATGCGGGGTGAGTTGATGAGGATTTCCAGCGCCGCCACCCGTCCCCCGCCCGCACGGGCGACGAGCTTCTGGCAGATGATGGCCCGCATCCCGAGGGAGAGCTGCATGCGGATTTGGGGGGCGCGATCGGTCGGGAACATGTTGATCAACCGCTCAAGCGACTCCGGGGCGTCTTGGGTGTGCAGGGTGGCAAAAACCAGATGGCCTGTCTCCGCCGCCGTGAGTGCCACCGAGGCTGACTCCATGTCGCGCATCTCACCGATCAGGATCACGTCCGGGTCCTGGCGGAGCACGTGTTTGAGGGCGCTGGCGAAATTGGCCGAGTCCACCGTCATCTCGCGCTGATTGATGAGCGCCAGTTTGTTCTCGTGCACGAACTCGATCGGGTCCTCGAGGGTCATCACGTGGACAGCCTCGTGGGCGTTGATGTGGTCGATCATCGCCGCCAGCGTGGTCGACTTGCCCGAGCCGGTGGCGCCCGTTACCAGCACCAGCCCGTCGTTCGCGCCTGCGATGTCTTTGAGCGCCTGCGGTAACTCGAGCGTATCGAGGCTGAGAATCTTCGTGCCGATGGTCCGCAACACCAGGCCCGGCCTGTCGCGCTGGTAGAACAAGTTGGCCCGGAACCGGCCCAGCTCCGGGATCGCCACGGCCGCGTCGCAGTCGCGGGCCGCCACGAACTCTTTGAGTTTCTGTTCACTGCCCAGGACCTCGCGCGCCAGACGCAAGATGTCGTCCTCCGTAAGGGCCGACATCTCGAAGCGGCCCAACTGGCCCCGAATGCGGCCGATGGGCACTTCGCCTGTCTGCAGGTGCAGGTCGGAACCTTGGTGCTTGACGAGCACGTTCAGGAGTTCGGCGAGCGAGACTGGGTTTGACATGGAAGGATGTCCGGGACGTTCCATCGGGGCCTCACCGTTGAGCGGGGGACGCCTCAGCGGGCACTCCCGCGGGCGATTCGTACGGCGGCACGGTGATGCGCTGGCCGAGCACGATGCAGTTGAAGAGCGCGCGGCCAACCTGGTAACGCGTGAGGAATCGGTTGCTGCCAGGGGCTTCCTCGTGAGTGACAACCACCTGTTGGTCCAAGTCGAAGATGCGCACCATCAGCGTCTGGTGCTGCCAGACGACCGGATTGGCCAAATCGATGTCTGAGGTAAAGTGAAGCAGCTTGTGACCGGCCTCCCAGAAAACCCAGGTGTCGTTGGCGACAGGCGAGAGTGGCGCCAAATGCACGATCTGTTCGCACTGGCGTCGTTCGCCGGTGCCGGTAATGACGTCAATGATATTTGTGGTGCGCATGCCCGCGACATGCTGCTGCGCATAGCCCTTTGGGATGAGATGGGTGCGCGAGTGCAACACCCAGAGGATTTGCATCATGGCGGCCTGGGAAGTGGCCTCGCTTTGGTAGGCGCGTTCACCTGGGAAAGGCACCTCGTCAATCAGCAACCGAGCCAGGTAGCCGCTGGTGGTGTTGGCCGGGTCCACTCGGGCAAACACAGCCGCGCTCTGCCCCTGCGCGGTGGCGAGGCAGAACAGAAGCAACGGGAGGAGGCGATTCGAGGGGTGACTCTCGGTCGCGGTGCGAGATTGTCTCATGTGGAGTCTGGCGAGGCGCGCCGCAGACCAATCCGAATCCCCAGCTTCAGGGGCCGTCCCTGGGCCTCCGTGCCACCCCGCTTCCGCACCTTGATGGGCACAATCCAGGAAACAGGAGAGGGGAGGAGGAAACCGACTCTGACATGATTACACTGAGTTCGGAGTATCATACTTCTCAGCGACATTGCGCGACTCGACGGTGGCGAACCTATCATGGGGCTGATCTGCTGTGACCTGGGAAAACTACTGGGTTGTCTCTTGAGGATTTTCGAGGGGTTCAGACCGCCACAACGCGTCCGAGGGCGGGGATCGGGCATCACCCGCGGGTCTCTGACCGATGCGTCGAGGCGAGACCGCCGCGGTGATGCCAAATCCTCGTTGCCATCAGCTTCGTTGTGTTTACCGTTGCGGGAGACAAGATCGAATCGAAACAGGGGAAGCAGCGCGACGGCGGAAGTCAGGCAAGCAGCGGCGAGACTGTTTCCTTCATGGCAGATCGGCATGGTCAGCAGTCCGCTCAGCGTAGCCAAGAAGACGATCGCCGTCAGGGAGATCATCCCCCCGGCGATGGACGAACACACCGAAATCGCGGACGAGGCGCTCATCCTGGATGCCCGACGCGGCAGGAAGTGGTACTCCAGACGTGGCAGCGTTTGCCCCGCGGTCAGGGCCAGCACGGCGTATGCCAGCGGGACAGTCCATCCACTCAGCTTGAGCCAGCGCTGGCGCGTCAGTTTCATAGCGCGTTTCAGAACTCCAGGCTGACGGCCACGACCACCGTCGGACGGCAATCGTCCGGATTGAACAGGCAAGTCGTCAGGCTGGCCATGCGATAGGTGAATTCGACCAGGACCCCGCGTTGGATGTCACGGTCCGAATCGTAAAGACGCGTGCGTTGCGTTACCAAACCAAACCGGAACCACTCGACCGGGGCGAGCGTCAACTCGGACCAGTTGTAGAAGAAACTCGCCGAGGTGTCTCCGGTGTCGATGACATACTCGCCTTCGCTGTACAGTTCGAGCTTCCACCAGCTCAACGACCCTTTGTAACCGGGGGCGATGCCAGTGGTGTTACCGAACACACCGCCAAGCATGGGCGTGAGTTCCCATGCGAGCTTCCCGCCTCCGCCGAAGTTGGAACCTACCCAGACCGAGCCCGTCTCGAGGTCTTCGTAGTTGTAGCGCCCCTCCAGATGCAGCCAGCCGCGGTCGGCGGTCACCGTGGGCTGCACATAGTCGTGGCTGTCCGGCACGAAATACGCGTAGGCCGAGGCTGAAAAGGACCATCGCTTGTCCACCTCCTGATCGACGCCCGGAGGCGCGGCATCGGTCCCCGGCGGCTGAGCGCAGGCGAGGGCCGCCACCAGGCACGACGCAAGAGGAATGATGAAGGAAGAAGGAAGAAGAAAGCATGAGAGCCAGAGCCAAGGGCCGAGAAGCCAAGCCAATCCGACGTTGGGTACCGCGCCTTCCCCAGGATGCCACCAGACGGGCCGCGCGGGCTTCGCACCTCGGACTTCCTTGGGCGTTCGCACTGCAGATGGACGGTTCATGGGCGGAAGTGGTTTCACGGACGGGCCCAGGCGCTGCCGACTTGGATGGCCCACGGCGAACGAACCGGCGAGCGCCACAGCGAGCAAGATGATCTACAACGCATGCAGAGGCTTATCCTCCCAGCGCGATCGTGAGGGCCACGAGCACACCGCCCAACCCCACCATCGACAGGCCCACCAGCCAAGGCGACCGTCCGACACAGTGAGCATAGGCAAACCCGGCCAAGAACAGCATGGCGATGGCGATGGCGTTGGAAACCCGCATTGCCACCGGGGCGCTCCGCAGGAAGAGAAACGGCACGGCCACGGGGAAGGTCGTGACGAACACCCAGAAGAACACTGCCAACGCCCCAAGCCACTCGTCCCGGTGTAACCGCGGACGGCCAGGCGGCTCGGGCAGCCGATTCAACTTTTGGCGCAGCCGCTCGAGGTCCGCCGCGTCAAGAACGTCGGCCAGGGGCGAAGGAACCGCGTCGGCAATCAGCCGATGTGCCGCCTGGGGATCGCCGGCTTGGCGCACGGCGCGCAGGGTGTCCAGGTTCTTCCCCTTTTCGGCCAAGCACCCCATGAGATAGAACACGCCGTCAATCATGCCCCAGGCCAGATTGCATCCGATGGCGCCGATGAGCATCGTGCGCACGTCGTCGCGCCCCGCGTCGGCGACGCTCAGCGAGCCGGTGAAGGTGAGGACCATGATCAATCCGAAGAGGACCTCGGAGATGCGTTCGTTCGGTTCGAGAACCCGCTTGGAGGTCTGAATCGGTTCGTTCATCATGGGCGGCGCGAGTTGGGGAGTGGTGAGATGCAAGCGAGTGTGCGTTCATGGAGATCGCGGCGGCAGGAGGTAAAGCGTCAGGGCGAAGATGGCGTAGACCATCAGCAGTAATACGCCAACGAACCAAACGGAGCGCCCGGTGTTCGTGACGAGTGCCGTGGTGAGCGTAGCGATGAGGATCATGACCACGGCCCCCGGCCAAAACTGCAGGTCCATCGGCGTCGGGCCGATGACGTAACTGAGCAATACCAGCACCGGCGCGACAAACAGCGCGATCTGGGATGCGCTGCCCAAGGCGATGCCCACGCTCAGGTCGAGGCGGTTCTTGCGAGCACCGGAGAACGCTGAGGCCATTTCCGCGGCGCCGCCGACCAGCGCCACCACGATGAAGCCCACGAACGCCGGCGTCATCCCGAAGGCTTCCGCCGCTTTCTGCACGGACTCGACGAACACTTCGCTCACCAGGGCTACCAGGACGGTAACGCCGGCCAGGGTAGCCAGCGCCAGGCCGATTGGCCACGGCGCTTCGCCAGTCTCACCAGCCTCGGCACTGGCAAACAGCTCGCGGTGGGTCTGCAGGGAAAGCAACATGCCCAGCCCGTAGGTCACGAGCAGCAGCACCGCCAGTCCCACGCTCAACTTCTGAGTGGTCTCCGCTACCGCCGCACTGTCGCCGCGAGCCACCGCTGAGGGAATCAACAACGCGACGGTGGCGAGGAAGAGCAGGGCCGCTTGGAAACGGGCGCTGACGCGGTTGTATTCCTGCACGTGGTGTTTCAGGCCGCCCAGGAGGAACGACGCGCCCAGCATAAACAGCGTGTTGGTGACAATCGCCCCTGCGATGGAGGCTTTCACCAGCGCGTATTGCCCGGCCCGCAACGCCGCCAGCGCGATGACCAGTTCGGTTAGATTCCCCAACGTGGCGTTGAGCAGCCCGCCGACCGCATCGCCCGTCTTGGCCGCCACCGACTCGGTGGCGTGACTGAGCAGCCCCGCCAGGGGCACGATGGCGAGGACGGAGAGCACGAAAAGCAAGGTATGCGCTTCCGGCTTGAGTCGCTGCGCGGCGAAAACCGCCGGCACGAACGCCAGCAGCCAGAGCAGCGGATTATGACGGATTTCCTTGAGCAGGTGGTTCATGGTCACTCACGTTGTGCTCGCTTGCTGATGAATCTCCACCGCGTCCGCGACGGTGGTCAAACGGTTCACTCCGCCCAAACGAGTGTCCACACCCTCCGTCCGCAAGCGAGCGCGCACGGAGGAGCGGGCCTCGACTACGTGCAGGCGCACTCCTGCCGCTTGGAGCTCGTCGGCCAACCCCGCGAGCGCGTGGGCGCTCTGCATGTCCACATACGGCGCCGCCGAAAGGTCCAGCACCACGAGCCGGGGCAGGGCAACTTGGGTGCGGACGCGATCCTGGATGGTGTCGCATACATGCTCGATGTTGAAATACATCAGGCTGGCCTCCGGTCGGAAGATCAGGACGCCGGGAATCAGTTCGTTGTCCGGATGCCGCTCGCGGTCCGAGAACCGCCGCGTGCCTGGGATGCGTCCGAGCAGCGCCACGTTAGGGCGGGAAGCACGCCGGATCAACAGCACCAGGGAAATAATGGCGCCGATCAGGACGCCCTTCAGCAGCCCAAAGCACAAGACGCCGAGGAACGCCCCGCTCGCCACGATGTACTCGGTGCGATTGGTGCGTCGGAGATGGCGAAGCACAGACATCTGGAACAGGCCGGTAACCGCCACCAGCACAATGGCCGCCAGCACCGGCTGGGGCAGGTAACGCAGCATGCCCGAGAGAAACAGGACAACCACCAGGATGATCAACGAGGCGACCAGGCCCGAAAGCGGCGTGCGCGCGCCGCCGCTCTCGTTCACGAGCGATTGCGACATGCCACCACTGACGGGAAAGCCCCGGCCTAACGCGGTCGCCAGGTTCGCGGCGGCGAGCGCCAGGAATTCCTGGTTGGCGTCCAGCCGGCCCCCGTGTTTGGCCGCGAACATGCGGCCGATGGCGGCAGTCTCCACGGCGCCGAGGAGAAAGCACGCCAGGGCCAACGGCAGGAGATTATTCAAGTCCCGCCACGCAGAGGCCGGGTTGCCCCAGTCTAACGCGTGGGGCAGTCCGAGTTGCGGCAGGCCCTGGGGCACCTCGCCCAGCAGTTTCACCCCGTGTCGACCCAGATCGGTGCAAGCAGCGACGACGATACTCCCGATGACGACGAACAAGGCGACCGGCCGGTTCTTGAGATACACCTTCCCCAATACCAGCAGCGCCAGTGCGGCGAGTCCAAGGCTCAGGGAAGCGGCGTTGGTTTCATCGAGGTGCGAGAGGAAGCTGCCGGCTCGTTCCCAGAAACTGCCGTGACCACCTTTGAACCCAAAGAGCTTCGGCAATTGGGTACTCGCCAGGAACAGCGCCACGCCGCACTTGAACCCGACCATCACGCTCTCGGAGATGAAGTTGACGATCGAACCCGCCTTGGCCAACCACGCGACGAAAGCGATGAGCGCGACGAGGAACGCTGTGCCCGCGGCGAGCGCGCCGAAGCGCGCCGGGTTGCCGCCGGCCAGCTCTCCCAGCGATGCCCCCACCAACAGCGAGATGGCCGAGGTGACCGTGATCGCCGTGTGGCGCGAGCTGCAAAAGAGCCAAAAGACCAACCCGGAGCAAAGGCAGGCGTAAAGCCCCGCCTGCGGCGGCAGGTTGGCCAGCGAGGCATCCGCGATGCCGGCAGGCAGCAGGTAGGCGGCGAGCGTGATGCCCGCCACCACATCGCCTCGCAGCCAGCTCTTGTCATAGGTGCGGAGCCATGTGAGGGCTGGGAGTGGGATGGGCATGAGGCGTGCGGTTGGCAATTGGCAATTGGCAGTTGGCAATCGGCGATTGGTCGTTCGTGGTTGACACCGATCAGTCTTTCATGATCGCAACTTAGCCCAGCATCGAGCCGACCGGCAGGTTGGCCACTGGGCAGCGCGCCTGACGCAAAACGCGTTCCGAGGTGGTCCCCCGCAGACCGTCGAGAAATCCGTCCGGACCGTCCGTGGTCATGACGATCAGGTCAGCCGCGAGTTCGGCCGCAGCCGCCAGAATCGTGTTCACCGGATCGCCCTCCCGGGCGACCCGATTCCAGGTCCAGCCCGTTCCCTCCGGCAGCTTCACCGAGGGCATTTCGCCGGACGGCCCGACATGGAGCAGAGTGACGGTGCCGTCGGACAGGCGCAGGCTGCGCACAATTCGCGTAGCAGCTTCCACCGCGGGCTGCGGCCGTGGTTTCGTCGTTATGGGAATTAGGATGCTCCCAAGAGACACGGAGCCGTCCGTCTGCGAGACGAAGCCTGCCATGCCGTGCGGGATGAAAAGCGTCATTTGGCCCGCGCCGCGCGCGATCGGTTCGCCCACGGATTTTTCGAACCAACGCATCCGCCCCTGGTGTTGGTGCACCGCCAAGACGACCAGGTCGGCCGGGTGCTCGGCCAGAAAGCCGAGGGAGGCTCGGACCGGATCCTTGGCAGCGGCGATGACTTTGCTCACCTCGAGCCCGAGGTTGCCGACCGCGCTCTTGGGACTGCCCGGCGGGATAAGGCGCCAACGCTCGAGCGTGTCGCGCACTCCAGGGAAATCGCTCCAGTCAGCACTCCCCTCCGTCGCGACGTGCAGCATGGACAGCCTGGCTTTGGTCAGAAGCGCGATCTTGAGTGCGTGGGCGAAGGCGACTTCGCTGGCCGCAGAAAAGTCCGACGGGTGAAAAATCGACTCGATGCGGAATTCTGCGAGTGGATCGGTGAGGTTCATCGTGAGGGTTCGGGAGGTTCTTGTTCTTCGAGAGGAGTTGCGAGCCGACAGAAGTCGGCCACGACCTTGTTCGGCAACGACTGGCGGGGCGCGCAGCGGAGATTGGCGGTTTGTGTCCTTTCGTCGGCGCTGTCGGCTCGTTCAGCCCTCGCTTGAGGCTGGAGCTCGGGGCGGGTTCGAGGGCATCCGCGACGACGGTTGACCGGTCGGCGAGATGGTGTTCGCCATCGATCACTGTCCTGGTTGACACGACGCACCGCCCTGCCCGAGGCCGCGGCGGCGGTCATCTCCTCGATCATGCTATTCACTGGGACACCCTGAATTCGGTAGCCGGCATCCTCCGTCAGCAGGTCGTAGGAGCGCGTGATGCCGTGGCGAGAATTAAGGCCGATGACTCTCCGGCCCGCGATGGTGTGCCCAACTCGGATGTCGCGGGCCCGAATCCCGGCCAGGCGGTGCATGCCGCAGAGGTCCACCGCGTTGCCGCCGGCAAAAGTGACCTGGAGAAAGACGGTTTCGAGACTCTCCAGGTAGGAGTGTTTCTGCAGGATCAATACGGGCTTGCCGGAAAAGCCAATCACTGCATCGCCCGGCTCCAACTTGTCAATGGGCTTCGGGCCGGATGGGGTGTCTACCTGGGTACGCTCGGGAATACAGGAGAATGCCAATTTCACTCCGGCGTAGGGCATGGCGACGCCGATCAACGGGCCAATCAGATTGCAGCCGCTGAGAGCCGCCGTTCCCAGAAGGAAGGCGAGCAGGAGAGACTGCGAAGCCTGTCTCATGAATGCTCCAGCCCGAGTGCTGGCTGTGGTGGCTCTTCGGGCGACTTGCCTGCTGATTCGGATATGTAGATCTTCACTGGCGCCGACCGATTCTTGACCAGGACCGTCTTGCTTTGCCAGGAGTCGCTCGGTTCGCGCAGCCGGGCGTAGGTCGCCTCGGAGATCCCCAGGCACATTGGATCAGTCACCGATTCGATGCGAGCGGCGGTGTTGACGACGTCGCCGATCACCGTCACATCCTTGCGGCTGGAGGTGCCGATCTCGCCCTGGATCACGGAGCCGGAG
>Ga0116149_1006323_pt1 | contig 10705 bp, 7 predicted proteins | sample AD_UKC057_MetaG_FD_89787 | JGI IMG/M metagenome (GOLD analysis project Ga0116149, IMG submission 89787) | Active sludge microbial communities of municipal wastewater-treating anaerobic digesters from USA - AD_UKC057_MetaG | ecosystem: Engineered > Bioreactor > Anaerobic > Digestate | place: USA...
CCGCGCCCCAGGGGATGCCGGTTTACAATCCGGCTTTCGACGTGACGCCGGCAACACTCATCACCGCGATCATCACGGAATATGGCGTGATCGCCAAACCCACCCGCAAAAATCTTGCCGGGCTTCAAAAGGAGAAGCGCCGACGATGAAACTGCTCCTTTTTGACTTCGACGGCGTGTTGGTGGATTCGCTCGACGTTTACGAAAAAACTGTAACGGATTGTCTGGCGGCCATCGGCCAGCCGCTTTCGCGCGGGCGGGAAGAATTTCTGGAACTCTTTGAGGACAACTTTTATACGTCGCTTGCCGCCAAGGGCGTGGACATGGACAAATTCATGAGCGCCTCCATCGACATTCTGGCAAAAGTCGACTATGCCCGGATGAAGCCTTTCGACGCCATTCGTCCGGTCTTAAGAGAGCTCAAGAAGAATCACCCGATGGTTGTGATCTCCTCCAACGACACGCCCACCATTCTAGAAGCCTTGCGTCTGTACGATTTCGAAGGCCTTTTCGACGAGGTGCTGGGCTCGGATTTCATGTTCAGCAAGAAAGATAAAATCCTTCACGTCATTAAAAAGTATTCCGTGGACCGAGAAGATATTTACTACATCGGCGATACGGCCGGCGACATCAAGGAAGGCAGACAGGCGGGCGTGAAGACCGTGGGCGTTACCTGGGGCTGGCACCCCAAAGACCTGATGGCCGCCGCGGCGCCGGACTATCTGTTTGACCGGCCGGAAGACCTTTTGCGTCTCGACGGGTAAGGTCCACCCGGCACAGTATCAGGATTTCAAAAAGCCGCGGATATCCGAACTGAGCTGCCGGGGTTTTTCCAGGTGGACGGCATGCCCGCAGTTTTTATAAACGATCATTTCGGCCGCAGGCAGCGTCCGGCGAAAATCCTCCGCAAGCGCAATCGGAAAAATCGGATCGGCCTCGCCCAGAATGATCAGCGTCGGATGCGCGATGCGGGAGGCCCGACCATACGAATCAAATCCGGCGCAGGCTTGCTGCTGCCGCATAAAGGCGTGAAACGGCTGGACGTGGCGCAGTCTTAAAGACACGGCTTTTTCAAGAATCTCCGGAGAAGACTCGGCAAACCCCGGCGCCGTCATCATCGTCAGATCCAGGCGGTAGATCTCCTCGGCCGTTTTGCCCTTCACATCCGCAAAAACCCGGTCCCAGAAAGGCTTGCCCAATTCCCGGGAACGGACCCCGCCCATGCTGGTGGCAATCAATATCAACCGATGGACTTTTTCAGGATGGCCGAGCGCGATCTCCTGCGCAATGAATCCGCCCATGGACAGGCCCGCGAAGTGCGCTTTTGCAATGCCCAGCGCGGAAAGCAGTCCGACCGTGTCGGAGGCCATCTGCAAAACGGAGTAAGGTTCGTCGGGTTTGTCGGATCGGCCGATGCCGCGGTTGTCGATGGCGATCACCCGGAAATCTTGCGAGAGGTCTTCGATCTGCGCAAACCACAAATCGTGCGGAAAAGCCAGGCCGTTTAGCAAAACCAGCGGTTCGCCGCGGCCTTGTTCTTCGTAATAAATGGACAGTCCGTTGACGGTTTGAGAAGGCATGATGACAACGTCTTAAAAAAAGACGGCGCGCCCGATGAGGCGCGGGCGCACCGTGGTTTGAGGAGAATTAAACCGCTTCGACAGCCAGTGCCATGCCCATGCCGCCGCCGATGCACAAAGAGGCCATGCCTCTTTTCACTTTGCGGCGCTGCATTTCATTGACAAGCGCCAGAACAATGCGCGCGCCCGAGCAGCCGATCGGATGCCCGATGGAAATGGCCGATCCGTTGACGTTGGTGATGTCCCAGGGAATCTGAAGCTCGCGCAGACAGGCAATGGCCTGAGCGGCAAAGGCTTCATTGACCTCGAACAGGCCGTAGTCTTTGACCGTCGTGCCGGTAAGCCGCAAAAGCCTGCGCACCGCCGGAATCGGCCCCAGCCCCATGTAGGCCGGATCGACGCCGCCTGAGGCATAGCCGATGATTTTCGCCAACGGCTTCAAACCCAGGGCTTTGGCCTTGTCTTCGCTCATAATCAGCACGGCCGCCGCCGCGTCGTTGATGCCCGAGGCATTGCCGGCCGTAACCGTGCCGTCTTTTTTAAAGGCCGTGCCGAGTTTGGCAAGCTTTTCCATACTGGTTTCCATCGGACGCTCGTCCGTGTCGAAAATCTTCGGATCGCCCTTTTTTTGAGGAATGGACACGCCGACAATTTCATCTTTCAAAATGCCGCTTTTGATGGCCGCAAGGGCCCGGTTATGGCTTTCGAGGCTCAGGCGGTCTTGCTCTTCGCGCGAAATGCCGTAGCGGGCCGCGATGTTTTCCGCGGTGATGCCCATGTGGTAGCCGTTGAAGATTTCATACAGGCCGTCAAAAACCATCAAATCGAGCGTTTTGCCGAAGGGCATGTCCATGCGGTGGCCCCAGCGCGCTTTGGGCAGACCGATGGGCACATCGCTCATGTTTTCCATGCCGCCGGCGATGACGACGTCGTTGTCGCCCGACTTGATCGACTGCGCGGCCAGCGCGATGGCTTTCATGCCGGAGGCGCAGACTTTATTCACGGTAATGGCGGGGGTTTCCTTGTGCAGACCTGCGCGAATCATGGCCTGGCGTCCGGCATTCTGTCCCTGGCCGGCGCCCAGCACATTGCCCATGATGACTTCGTCCACGGCGATTTCTTTTAGTCCATCGTTCCATTTGGCATATTGCTGTTCGACCGGGCAAAGGCCGTCGTTTTTGGCCGTATCCGGAGCGTCTAGAGCGGCATGGGCGGGAAGCCCCGGCTTGAGCCCCGCTTTGATTAACGTCTCGCGGATCACCAGCGCGCCCAGATCTTTGGCGGGAACATCCTTTAAAGAGCCTCCGAAGGCCCCAACGGCGGTGCGGACACCGCTGACAATGACTGCGTTTGGCATAATGTGAATACCTCCTTGAAATGATCGCGGAGTATTCCACAAATGGCAGGTTAAGGCAAGACGGATTTCCCCCAAAAGGTCGCCGCCCGGGCGGCTATCGGCCGTCGATGACCCGGCGGACCAAAGCGGCCAGCATCTTCCGGGACAGCGGCTTGAGGACGAAGGCCCGAATTCCCATTTCTTCGGCCTTCTGGCTGTTCATAAAGTCGCTGTATCCGGTCATCAAAATGATCGGCTGATCGGGCCGGCGGGCGAGAATTTGCACGGCCAGCTCGCTTCCCGAGAGCTTCGGCATGTTCATGTCGGTGATGACCAGATCAAACGCTTCCGGAGAACTCAGATAGGTCTGAAGGGCCGCCCGGCTGTCGGCCAGCGCGGTAACCTCGTAGCCCAGCCCTTCAAGCATTTTCTGCCCCAAATCGGCCAGTTCCACCTCATCGTCGACAAACAGAATTCGCTCGTTGCCGCGGGGGATGGGGGTTTTTGCCGGTTCGGCAGTGACCTGGGGCTTTCCTTCAACCGCGGGAAGATAAATATGAAACGTGGCGCCCTCGCCCGGCCGGCTTGCGACTTTGACCGTTCCTCCATGGTCGTGAACGATTCCATAAACCACAGACAGGCCCAGACCGGTTCCCTCCCCAACGCCCTTGGTCGTGAAAAACGGATCGAACAATCTCTCGACGTGGGCGGGGTCGATGCCTGATCCCGTATCGGAAACGCTCAGCCTGGCATACGCGCCGGGCGAGAGGTCCGGTTCGCCGGACGCCTCTCCGTCCGAGATTTCTACAGGACTCAAGGCGACCGTCATCACGCCGCCTTTTTCTCCCATCGCGAAGGCGGCATTGGTGCAGATGTTCATCATCACCTGATGCATTTGCGTGTAATCAGCCTGGACGGTCAGAGGGGTTTGAGGGAAGCTTTTTTTGATTTCTATGGTGGTGGGCAATGTGGCGCGCAAAAGCTTCAGAGCCTCTTCGGCGACCGTTCGGAGATCGATGAGCTTTTTGTCCTGCTCCCCATGGCGGCTGAAGGCCAGGATCTGCATCACCAGGTTTCTGGCGCGCTCGGCCGCTTTGAGGATCTGCTCGATATTGCGGCGGCGCAGGCCGTCATCGGTCTGCATGGCCGCAAGTTCCGCATAGCCGATGATGCCGCTTAGAATATTGTTGAAATCATGCGCGATGCCGCCGGCGAGCGTGCCGACGGCTTCGAGTTTCTGAGCCTGATAGAGTTGTTTTTCGAGGCGCGCCCGCTCTTCGAAGGCCTCTTTAAACGCGGTGATGTCGCGGCCGCTGGTCCGGATGCCCAGAAATTTTCCGGACGCGTCGTAAACCGGCTGCCACGAGACGCTCAGCCACAGGCGAGATCCGTTTTTATGCCTGATGCGGATTTCGAAATTGTCTCCTCTCGTGCCGGTCAGGGCCGCCTTAAAATAGCGCATGAAGGGTTCCCGGTCTTCCTCGGCAAACAAAACGGAAGCGAAATCCGGCATCGACAGAATCTCGTCGGCTGAATAGCCCGTGATGCGCAAAACGGCAGGATTGACCCACAGATAGGTTCCGTCCGGTGCGTACCAGGATTCCCAGTCGACCGTGTAGTTGGCGATCGTTTTAAATCGTTCTTCGCTGGTCAGAAGCGCGGCTTCAGCCTCGCGGCGTTTCGCGCGGGACCGGGCTTCCAGCAGTTCCCGGTCGATGGCCGGACATAATCTCGACAGATTGTCCTTCATGATATAGTCATTGGCGCCCCGGCGCATGCACTCCGCGGCCATTTCTTCGCCAATTGTGCCCGAAACGATCAGAATGGGGATATCGAGGCCCGATGATTTTAAAACGGAAATGGCGCCCAGGCCGTCAAATCCGGGCAGCTTGAAATCGCACAAAATCACATCCCATGGACGGTTTTTCAGGGCTTCCGACATCTGGGCGGCCGTCTCCGCACGCTCATAGTCCGGTTGGAAGCCCCCTTTTCTCAGAGCGCGGACCAACAGGAGGGCGTCGTCTTCGGAATCTTCTATAATCAAAACGATCAGCGGCTTGAGCATGTTGCCTCCGGAAAACGTGAGGGCGGGCGGTCTGCCATTCTTCTTTTGTCGGGCAATCGGTTCATCCCGGCCAGCGAATTATTCTTTAAAGGCGAAATGCTGCTTTTCAAACAGGTTCAGACAGACATCAACCACTTGCGCGTCGTAGAGCGCGCCCCGGTTCTTTCGGATTTCATCGAGCGCCGCGCCGATGCCCAGCGCCGGCCGATACGGACGGTGAGAGGCCATGGCTTCCACCACGTCGGCCACGACGAGTATTTTCGATTCCAGAAGGATCTTTTCCGATGTGAGCCGGTTGGGATAGCCGGCGCCGTTGATCTTTTCGTGATGTTCCAAAACCATGCGGGCGATCGGCCAGGGGAAGTCGATGTCTTTAAGAATCTCGTATCCCGCTTGCGCGTGTGTTTTGACCAAGTCGAACTCGACTTGCGTCAACTTGGTCGGTTTGGTCAGAATTTCCGAGGGAATGGCGATTTTACCCACATCATGAATGGTTGCGGCCATCCACAAGCCGTCCACCTGCGAGACGTCGAGCTTCATCTCCTGCGCGATGGCGCGCGCCAGTTCCGCCACCCTTTTTTGATGACCCGCCGTATAAGGATCGCGCGATTCGACCATAATGGCAATCGCCCGAATCGTTGCCGTCAAGCTCTGACGCAGACGCTCCAGGTATTCCTCACGCTCTTTCTCCAGTTGTTTAATCTGCGTAATGTCGCGGACGATGCCGCTGAAGCCGGCAGGATGGCCGTCATCGCCCGTAAGCAGGCTAAACAACGATTGAACCGTTCGGCGGGTTCCATCCTTGCGAATAATTTCATAGTCCAGCAAGCCGCCCGGCTTGCCGGTTGAAAAAACCCTGTTGTGCTCCGCGTACAATTTTTTGGCCGTCTCGGGATCCGTATAGGCGCGGCTGTTCATGCCCAGGAGATCCTCTTTCGGGTATCCCCAGATTTTCACCAGGGCGTTGTTGAAAAACGTGAAGTTTCCCTTGAGATCGACTTCATAGTAGCCGTCCTGGATGTTTTCCAGGATGGAGCGATATTTTTCCTCGCTGCGGCGCAAGGCTTCATCAGATTCCCGCTGCCGCAGGCGCATGTCCTTTTTTTCCAGTTCCCGCCGCACGGACAGACCCAGGCGCGCCGGATTTCCTTTCATGATGTAGTCGCTTGCGCCCCGGTGAATGAAATCCAGCGCGGTTTCCTCGCCGATGGCGCCCGAAACGATGATGATCGGGATGTCCAGGCCGGTTTTTTTCAGAAGCGCAATGGCGTGAAGGCCGCTGAAGGCCGGCATGTGGTAATCGCTCAGGATCATATCCCAGGGTTTCGTCATAAGCGCATAGGCCATGTCATCGGCCGTTTCCACTCTTTGCGCCGAGGGTTCATAGCCCGCTTTTTTGAGTTCCCGCAGCAATAGAAGCGTGTCGTCTTCCGAATCTTCAACAATTAAAACCCGCAACGGTATCAACATGGTTTACCCTTTTTTGTTTTGTGCAATCTTTCGGTTAAGGCTTCCATCGGCAACCAGGCTCGATATAATCCGGTCCATCAGGCGTTGCGCGCCGGAGCGGGCTCGTTCCAGATCAGCCAGTAAAGCCCCAGCAAGCGGACGGCCTCAATAAACTGCTTGAAATCGACGGGCTTGCGAATGTAGCTGTTGGCCCCCAGCTCGTATCCGTTGATCAAGTCCCGCTCCTCTTTGGAGGATGTGAGAATCACCACCGGCAGCCGTTTGGTTTTCTCGTTTTCCCGGATGGCTTTGAGCACTTCCATGCCGTCCATTCTGGGCAGCTTCAGATCCAGCAAAACGACCACCGGCAATGCGTCCGGGTTGCGATTCGAAAACGACCCGGTTGCCGTTAAATACTCAATCGCCTCAACACCGTCGCGGGCGACGACCACTTTGTTGAGAATATTATTTTGTTTCAAGGCCCGCAAAGTCAGATCGACGTCGTCGGGATTGTCTTCAATCAGTAAAATGATTTTCTCATTCATAACGACTCCTTGAATTTCTATTAAGATCAAACAGGATGCAAGCCTCTGCGAGTTCAGCCTCCCAGCGTGAAATAAAACGCCGCCCCTTTGCCCTGCTCCGCCTCGGCCCAGATCCGTCCTCCGTGGCGGTGGATGATGCGCTGCACGGTCGCCAGTCCGATGCCCGTGCCGGGAAACTCGTCGGTCCGGTGCAGGCGTTGAAACGTCCCGAAAAGTTTGCCTGCGTACTTCATATCAAATCCCACGCCGTTGTCACGGATAAAAAACACCGTGTCTTCGGCTTGCGTCGTCGCGCCGAACGTGACGTGCGGCGCGGAAACTTTCGACGTGAATTTCCAGGCATTGTCCAGCAGATTGATCAGCGCGATCCGCATCAGGCGCGGATCGGCGCAAGCCCTCATGCCTTCTTCGATATCGACATCCACGGTGGAGCCGGGAATTCTCTCACGGTGGGTCTGGACGATCTCGCGGGCCATTGCGCTTAAGTCAATGTCCTCGCGCTCCAGATCGGACTGCGTCACGCGCGACAAGCTCAGAAGGTCGTCGATGAGGCGTCCCATGTTCTGCGTGGCCCGCCGGATGCGCTCCAGATAATTGCGGCCTTCATCGGAAAGCTTGTCGCCGTCGTCCTCCAGAAGGGCGCTGCCGAATCCGTCGATGCTGCGCAGGGGCGCCCGCAGATCGTGCGAGACGGAGTAGCTGAACGCGGCGAGCTCCTTGTTCACGGCTTCCAGCGACTGATTTGCCAGCGCCAGATTTCGCGCGGTTTCGTTAAGATCGTCCACAATGTTCAGAAGCGCCAGCTGGTTGTCGCGAAGCTCTTTTGTCCGCAGGTTGACTTTTCTCTCAAGCGCTTCGTTGAGCTGGCGGATTTCCTCGTGCGCTTTTTTAGCGTCGGTCACATCCCAGACGGTGGAAAGGACCAGGCTGCTATCCGGAATCGGAATGTTGCGGGCGCTGACATAGGACGTTTCTTCGCCCGTGCGCTCAATGGGAATATTTTCCCAAACCATTCTTGCGGGGTCTGCGCTCGCGCAGTCGGCCAAAACCCGTTTTCTGATCTCCTCGCGCGTTTTCGGGTTTTCATACACCGCTTCCCAGAAACCGTCGGGCGCGTTGATCGCTTCAGGCGTCGTTTTATAGAAGCGCGTGAAGTTTTCATTGGCGTAAGTGAAATGCACTTCCGGATCGACCGAATTGACCGCGACGCCGATCGGCAGATTGTCCATGACGGCCCGGAGCATGGCTTCGCTTTTTCGAAGGTCGCTTTCCATTTTTTTGCGGTCCGTAATATCATTGATGCTGGACAAAACACAGGTTTGCCCGCCGATGGAAATCTTTTCCGCCGACAGAAGGCCGGTCATGATTTCGCCGCTTTGTTTTTTCAGGCGCAGTTCCCGATCCTTGATCGATCCGTCGCGGACCAGCGCGTCGAGGAAGGCGGTTCGGTGTTCCTCGTCAAGCCACAGATTCATCTCCGACGTCGTTTTGCCGGCCGATTCTTTCCGTGTGTATCCTGTGAGCCGCTCAAACCCTTCATTGACGTCCAGAATCGCGCCGTCGGACAAGCGGGTCATGACAATAGCGCAAGGAGAAGAGTGGAAGGCTTTATGGAATTTTTCTTCCTGGGCAAAAAGATCAAAGCGCAGCCGCCCGTTGACCATGAGTGCAAGACTGAAGGTGAGCGCAATAAAAAGCATCTGATAGGCAATCAGAACGGATGCCTCGAAGGCGCTTTCGGCGAAAAAATCCGTCCGTCCGGGAGCGCCGAAAAGCGCGACGGCCATGCGGGCGACGCTGATCAGGCAGTAAAAAACAAACACCAGGCCGACCGTCCGCGTGAAAGGCAAAAGCGCCGGGGCCGTCCGGAAAAGGGCCAGCCTCGCGCACTGAAAGAACACAAAGAAAAGCGCAGCCGACGTGTTGAACGTTCTTGCGGCCAGATTCGGCGACACATAAGTAAAATACAGATGAATCAACACCGTCGCGACCAGCATCAATAGGTTATGGAGATGACGGCCGGGCAGGCCGACGAACCGCTCAATGGCGGCAAGGCCCAGAATCGTTCCCGAAAGGATCAGGCCGTGGGCCAGCACAATCGACGCCCAGTCCGGCGCCCATCCCCGCAAGACGATCAGAACCAGAGCCGCAAGCTGAATGAGGAAGTTGGCAATCCACAGATGCAGGCCGGCAAAGCGCCGCCGGTTTTGTTGCCACAAGAAGACTACAACAATCAGGCAGACGAGGTCCGTCAAAAGATAGCTTAAAAAAATGGTTCGAATGTCCGGCATGATGATCGCCTCTTCATCAACGATTCCGCCGCGGCGGGTTGATGCCGCGGCGCATGATCCTTACTGACAGGCACTCTAGGCGTCTTGTGATTCCAATCCCTCTATCCTTTTTTTCAGTTCGGCCATCTTTAATTCGCGGCCGACAAACACCCGGTTGAGCTCTTCGAGCTCGGCGATGGTTTTTTCCAATTCGGCGGTTCGATCGGCCACTTTGCGTTCCAGTTCGTCTTTGAGCTTTCCGACCTTCTCCTGGGCCGCCTTGCGGTCGGTAATGTCGTGAATGATCGAATGAAGATAAATTTTCCCCTTAATGCTGATTCCGGAGCTGAATACTTCCACGTCGCGGATGTCGCCGGAAGCCCGGCGATGTTGAAATTCGAAATGGTTGCGCCCATACAGCCGGGCGGCCTCTATTTGCTTCTTAATTTCTTCCGCGGACAGCGTGTTGATCTGCGAAATTTTCATCCGCTTGAGTGTTTGTCGCGGCCAGCCGTAAAAGGTTTCCGCCGCGTGATTCGCGTCGACGATGGCGCCCGTGTCGGGATCGATCAGCAATTTGACGGCGCTGTGATCCTCAAACAGCTTTCGATACAGAGCCTCGCTGTCGGCCAACGCATCCTCGGCCGTTTTGCGTTGCGTCACATCGATGCCGACGCCGATGGAATAATCAATATCCCCGTTTTCAGCGACAATATTTAGGCCGTGCCATTCCACCAGAATCCGGCTGCCGTCTTTGGCCAGCACATAGTTTTCATTGATCGTCGGCATGCTGTAACGGATGAGCCTGTAAAAGACGTCTTCAACATTATGCCTGTCGGATTCGGGCACAAACGTCCGGATATAATCGGCGCCGATAACCTCCGTCCGGGTGTATCCCAGCGCGGAGAGCATCGATTGATTCATCATCAGCGTTTTTCCGTCCGGACGGATAGCCACGAAGAAAACCGGCGAGTGCTCAACAAGGGTCTGATTGAAATTTTTTTCTTTGATCAGGTCCTGTTCAATTTTTTTCCGTTGGCTCACATCGCGAATCACCATGCCGTTTTGAATCTCTCCGTGACGGTTGTGAAAAAATGACGAAGAGATTTCGCCGTCGAAAGTCGAGCCGTCGGCTCGCTTAAACCGCAATTCGCCGTGGAACTTGCCGGTCTTTTGGCGCTCTTCCAGCGCAGGAATCAGGCGCGGATCTGTTGAGTCGACAATCCCCTCGCGCCCGATCGAAATCAGTTCGCGTTCGGCGCGTCCAAACAGAAAGCAGGCGGCGGGATTGGCCGACAGAATTCTTCCGTCGGGCGCGGTGAGCAAAACGGCGTCGAGACTCGCGTCATACAAAAGCCGGTAGCGCTCTTCGCTTTCCCGGATGATTGCGGCGGCCTGAATCGTCGCCAGCGCATCGGCGAGAATTTTTCCGGCTAAAATCGTCGCCAGCGGATACAGCAG
>Ga0116149_1006326_pt1 | contig 10701 bp, 7 predicted proteins | sample AD_UKC057_MetaG_FD_89787 | JGI IMG/M metagenome (GOLD analysis project Ga0116149, IMG submission 89787) | Active sludge microbial communities of municipal wastewater-treating anaerobic digesters from USA - AD_UKC057_MetaG | ecosystem: Engineered > Bioreactor > Anaerobic > Digestate | place: USA...
ATATCATCAGGAACTTCATCTGCTTTTCCGGAGAGAAAAAAATACTGGGTGCCTAACACCAGTATTTTGCGGTGAAAAAGGCGATTGAATCGACCCTCACGGCGACCGGTGGGGATGGCAGAGGAGGAGTGTTCTGGCATACGCAGGGGAGCGGTAAATCGCTCTCGATGATTTTTTATGCGCACCTGTTGCAGGAGGCGTTGAATTCGCCGACGATCGTCGTCTTGACCGACCGCAACGATCTGGATAACCAGCTTTTCACGCAGTTCGCCAAGTGCGCACATTTCCTCAGGCAGAAACCCGAACAGGCGGAAAGCCGCATTCACCTGAAAAAACTGCTTGCGGGACGGCAGGCAAACGGGATTATTTTCACCACAGCTCAGAAATTTGAAGAATCCGAAGAAAAGCTTTCGGAACGCGAGAATATCGTCGTGATTGCAGATGAGGCGCATCGGAGCCAGTTTATTGATGCACGGGTCGATCCTGTGACCGGGAGAATCCAGAAATCATTCGGGCTCATTATCCGCGAGAGTCTGCCAAACGCTACCTATATTGGTTTCACGGGCACGCCGATTTCGAGCGAAGACCGCTCGACCCGGGAAGTCTTCGGGAACTACATCGATATTTATGACATGACTCAATCGGTCGAGGATAAAGCGACCGTCCCTGTCTACTACGAGAGCCGTGTCATACACCTGAAACTGAACGATGAGGTTTTAAAGCGCATTGACGAAGAGTATAAGATCATGGCGCAGGATGCCGAGGGTTACGCCATTGAGAGGAGCAAGCGGGAACTGGCGAATATGGAAAGCATCCTCGGGGCTTCGGAGACGATCACTTCCCTGTGCGAGGATATCGTCAAGCACTATGAGGAGAACCGGCAACATGAACTTGCGGGCAAGGCGATGATCGTCTGCTACAGCCGAGCCATCGCGATCCGTGTTTATCACAAGCTGCTGGAGTTGCGCCCCGAGTGGTCGGAAAAGGTCGGCGTCGTCATCACCCAGAGCAACAGTGATCCGGAAGAGTGGAGCGGGATTATCGGCGATAAACGCCACCGGGATGAACTGGGCAGGCGTTTCAAGGATGATGAAGACCCGCTGAAAATTGCCATTGTGGTCGATATGTGGCTGACCGGTTTTGACGTGCCCTCGCTCGCGACGATGTATGTTTATAAGCCGATGGAGGGGCATAACCTGATGCAGGCGATCGCTCGGGTCAACCGGGTTTACAAGGATAAGGAGGGCGGTCTGGTGGTCGATTATGTCGGTATTGCATCGGACCTCAAACGGGCGATGAACGATTACACCTGCCGAGACAAGGCCCAATACAGCGATCTGGATATTGCCAAGACCGCTTATCCGCGGTTTGTCGAGAAACTGGAGGTCTGCCGTGGGCTCCTGCATGGCTTTGTCTACTCAAGCTTCATGGGAAAGGATGCCAGCAACCTCACCCGGGCACAAGCCATCAGCGGCGGCGTGAACTTTATTGTGGGGGTTGAAAAAACTAAACCTGCCGCGGCTCTGTCACCAGAGACTGGAGAGAAAAAACCGAGCAGGAAAGATTTATTCATTAAGGAAGCAAAGCTGCTTCGTCAGGCATTGTCTCTCTGCCGCTCGCTTGTTAATGAGGGGCAGCGTTTTGAAGCCGTCTACTTTGAGGCGGTCCGCACACTCCTCACCCGCATCACGGGAGAGGGCAAATCTTTATCGCTGAAAGAAATTAATGAGCGCATCAATGAGCTCCTGAAAGCAAGCATCAAGAGCGAGGGCGTTATCAACCTGTTTGAGGGAATTGATGCGGGCTTCTCGCTGTTTGACCCGAAATTCCTCGAGGAAATCTCCCGGATGAAGGAGCGCAACCTCGCTGTCGAAATTTTGAAGAAACTGCTTGCTGAACAGGTGGCGCTTTATCGGCGGACGAACCTCGTCAAAAGTGAGAAATTCTCGGAAATTCTCTCCGCCACGATGAAGAGATATATCAACGGCCTATTGACCAATGAGGAAGTGATCGCCGAACTGATAGAGATGGCCAAGAAATTGGTTTCTTCTCATGAGGAGGCCCAGGCGTTGGGGCTTTCAGATGAGGAGCAGGCGTTTTACGACGCCTTGACCCGTCTCGAAAGCGTGAAGGATTCTTACAAGAATGACGTGCTGGTGGAGATGACCCGTCAACTCACCGAAGAGCTCCGCAATAGCCGGACGATCGACTGGCATAAGAAAGAATCCGCCCGTGCTGGGATGCGTCGCAAAGTCAAGAAGCTGTTGAGAAGGTACAAGTACCCGCCCGAGGGGCGAGAGGCCGCAATCGCCACGGTGATCAGGCAGTGCGAGCTGTGGGCGGATAACTAAGAAGTGCGCCCTGAGAGAGTCTATTCGTGGCGGAGGCTTTCGATGGGGTCGAGGTTGGCGGCTTTCCATGCCGGGTAGGAGCCGAACACAATCCCCACGACCGAGCAGATCACCAGTCCGATCACGACCCAATCGACCGGAACCGTCATCGGTACCTTGAGGAATTTAGCCGCGATATTGCCGCCCAGAACGCCCAGGATCACCCCCGCAATGCCGCCCATCTGGCAGAGCACGACCGCTTCCATGATGAATTGAATCATGATGTTGCGCTTCTTGGCGCCAATGGCGCGCCGTACCCCGATCTCGCGTGTCCGCTCGGTGACCGAGACCAGCATGATGTTCATAATGCCGATGCCGGCGGCGACCAGCGCAATCGAGCTCACCACCGTGATGCCGACGCGTATGGAAAAGGTGACGTTCTGAAACTGCCGGATGAGCGAATCATTGGATTCAATCTCGAAATCATCTTCGTCGGTCGGTTTGAGCCTGCGAATGTTGCGCAGGGCGCCCCGGACCTGCTCGATCGTATCCTCGTAGGAAGCGCGGTCGTGAGCCTCGATCAGGAAGTTCATGCTGCGCCTGTGCCCGTAGTAGTTCATGGCGGTCGTCAGAGGGACGAGGATCATGTTGTCGCTGCCGGCGTCAAAGAGGGAGCCCTTCTTTTCCAGGACGCCGACGACCAGATAGTTGATGCTGTCGAAGCGGATGGTTTCGCCCAGCGCTGAGGTATAGGGGAAGAGTTTTTTGGCGAGTTCGTAGCCCAGCAGGCAGACATTGCGGCGGCTCTCGACGTCGGTGTCGGTGATGGCGCGTCCCTCTTCCACGACCATGTTGCGCGCGGAGAAGGCCTGGGCCGTGAGCCCTTGCAGGTTGATATTGGGGTTGGTGGTCTCGAATCGCGAAGAGGCTTCATCGGTGCGGAAGCCTTCGATGATGCTCACACCCTTGGCCAGAGTCGCCCGAGCGCGGAGTTTCTTGAATTGCTCGTAATCCAGATTGGTGCGGCGGGCGTATTTCTGCCAGCTCGCGGGCCCGTCGAAATTGAGGGAAGGCCACTTCTTGATTTGCGCGGTGTTGGCGCCCAGGCCCGAGAGCTCGTTCTCGACATAGTCCTGAAGCGCGCGCATGGCGGTCATGACGAGAATGATGGAAAAGACGCCGACCAGAATGCCCAGGAGAGTGAGGATGGAGCGCAGTTTGTTAGCGACTACCGCGCTGAAAGCCATCAGGATGCTCTCGCGTATTTCATTGTAGAATCGGATCTGCTTTTTCATTCGTCTCGAAGGGCGTCGACCGGGTCCATTCTTGCCGCGCGCCGTGCCGGGATGTAGCCTGAGACGATCCCGGTGGCCGCTGCGATGAAGAGAGCGAATGCCACGGTTTTAAAAGAGATGGAGGCCGGAATGTAGTGGTTGACGACCGGTTTCAGACACCAGGCCAGTCCCAGACCGATCACGCCACCCAGGAGGCAGATCATAAGCGCTTCCATGAGGAACTGCAGGAGGATTGTCCGGCGGCGTGCCCCGAGCGCCTTGCGCAGTCCGATCTCTCTGGTGCGCTCGGCCACCGAGACGAACATGATATTCATAATCCCGATGCCGCCCACGAAGAGCGAGAGCCCCGTGATGAAGAGTCCGGCACTGGCGATGACGCCGGTCACTTTGTTGAAAGTGGTGAGGAGGACTTCCTGCTTGTTGATGGCAAAGTCATCGGATTGGCCCGGCTCCAGCCGGCGAACTTTGCGCATGGCGCCGCGGATTTCCTCGGTCATTTCCTCGACGTTGCGCATATCGGGCACCTTGATGGCGATGCTGACATTGGGCCGCCAGGCGAAATCGGCCAGTTGCCGCGTGATGGGGATATAGATGCTGTTATCGAGGCTGAAGCCCATGAAGGTGCCGCGCTTTTCCATGGTGCCGACAATCTCGTAATTGATGCCGTTGATTTTGATTTTATGGCCGACGGCCGGAGCGCCCTTGAAAAGCGCCGTGTAGGTATCATTGCCCAGGACGCAGACCGGGCGGTGCCCATCGACTTCGTTGTTATTGAAGAAGCGGCCCTCGATGAAAGCGTAGCTGTTGATGGCCGCGTACTCGGGGGTGCAGCCCTCCAGAAAGACGCCCGAGATGCTTTCGGTGCGGTATTTGACCGAGCAGGGTTGATGCGCGAAAGGCGAGAGGATGTAGCGGTCGCCGATCAGGCGGTTGAGTTCGCGCACATGGGGCATTTCGATATCGCGCCTGCCGCGGCGTTTCCACCAATCCTCGTTATCCATCCAGGCGTTCTTCTCCAGATAGAGGATATCCGAGCCGAGCGTGGAGATGCTTTTGAGGAAGCTTTTGGAGACTCCGTCGATGGCCATGCTCATGAGCGAAACCGTGACGACGCCGATGACGATGCCCAGAGTCGTCAAAATCGCCCTCATTTTATTGGCCATGAGAGCGCTCCAGGAGAAGCGCAGGCTTTCGGCGATTTCGGTTCTGAGGTTCATTTATTTTCCGGGGAGGCCGTTTCAGGGGTTCTGCGGAAGAGGGGAGTTGCGGCTTTCATCGGAGGCGATTTTGCCGTCGCGGATGCGGACGATCCGGCGGGCTCTCTGGGCGACATCCTCTTCGTGCGTGACCAGAATGATGGTGTTGCCATCCTGATGGAGCTTATCGAAAAGGAGCATGATTTCGTCGCCCGTGGCCGTATCCAGGTTGCCGGTCGGTTCATCGGCCAGGAGGATGGAGGGCCCGTTGACCAGTGCCCGCGCTATGGCGACACGCTGGCGCTGACCGCCGGAGAGCTCATTGGGCTTATGGGTCATGCGGTCGCCCAGGCCGACCTGTTGAAGGACCTTGACGGCGATTTGCCGGCGATCGTAAGAGGGGACTCCGGCGTAGATGAGAGGCAGCTCCACGTTGTGAAAAGCGGTGCTGCGTGCCAGGAGGTTAAAAGTCTGGAAGACGAAGCCGATTTCCTGATTGCGAATATCGGCCAGCTCATTGTCATCCATATCGCTGACCGCTCTGCCGTTGAGGATGAATATCCCGGAAGTAGGCGTATCCAGACAGCCCAGGATGTTCATGAGCGTGGATTTGCCCGAGCCGCTGGGGCCCATGATGGCCACGTATTCGCCCCGGGTGATTTGCAGGGTGACTTCACGCAGAGCGTGGACGATCTCCGCGCCCATGTCGTAGCTCTTGCAGACATCCTGCAGTTGTATTAAAGCTTCGGCCATGTGTTAATTATCTGTGGGCAGAACCTTGATCAGCTTGCCTTCTTCCAGGTCCTTGCTGATGGCTTTGTAGCCGCCGATGACCACTTCCTCGTCCTCCTCCAGGCCGCTGACGATTTCCGTATAGTTGTCGTCGCTGATGCCGCGCTCGACTTTGCGCTTGAGGACGCTCGAGCCGTCGATGATGAAGACGATCTCTTCAATCCCGGTGGCGACATTCTTTTTAGCTTTGGAAGTGGCGCTCTCCGGCGGTCTGTCTTCCGGATTGGCTGCGGCCTTCTCGGCCTCCAGTTTTGCGGAAGCCTCCATGCGCGTGGTGACCGACTGAATGGGAACCGAGAGCACGTTGGTGCGGTAGCGGGTCTCGACCTCGGCCGTGACGGACATGCCCGGACGGAAGGCCTCCTTCTCATCAATCAGAATGCGGACTTCAAACTTGGTGGCATCGGTGCCGCTGCTGCCGCTGGCCGTATTGGCGATCTGAGTGACGGTGCCGGCGAATTTGCGCTCACGGAAGGCATCGACCTCAAGCCATGATTTCTGGCCGAGCTTGATGAGGTTAATATCCATTTCGCCGATCTCCACCCGCGCTTCCATGTGGTTCAAATCCGAAATCGTCATCACCTCCGTGCCGGTGTAGGTGCCGGTGCCGACGACCTTCTCGCCCAGCTCAGAATTGAGTTTGGAGACGGTGCCGTCCAGAGGCGAGAAAATGATGCACTTGCTCAGGTCTTCGCTGGCTCTGTCCAGAGCGGCCCGGGACATGGTCACCTGGTGGAGCGAATTCGTGTAGGAGGCCTGCGCTGTGAGATAGGAGTTGTTGATGCTGTCGAAATCGGATTGAGAAAGGAGGTTATTCTCGAAGAGCCCCTTGGCGCGTTCCCACTCTGCCTCCCATTTCTCCAGCGAATACATGGCGATATCGCGACTGCCCAGAGCCGATTGCAGATTGGCCGCGGCGGAGTTGCTGCTGGCGATGTAGAGATCGGGCTTGATGCTGAAGAGCAGGTCGCCCTTTTTGACCATCTGTCCTTCTTTGACCGGCAGGCTGATGATTTCGCCCGAGACTTCGGGGCTGATCTTCACGTAGGTCACCGGCTGGACTTTCCCGTTGGCGATCACCAGTTCGGTAATATCGCGCTTCTGGACCCGGCCGACCTGGACCTCAATCGGCTTCTCCTTTTTGAAATAAATTTTGTAAACGAAAAAACCGGCGATGATGAGGATCACCAGCGCCCAAAAACCGTAAAAAAGCTTCCCTCTTCTTCTGCGTTTAGCACTCATTTTGATGAAAATAATCTGCAATGGGCCCCTGCCCAGATTCGGGCCCCATGTTAGCTTTCCTTCTGCCTGCTCTCAATATAATTAAGTAAAACCGGCGCCATTATTTTGTGCGGATTCTCCTCCGCTCGGGCGTTCGTGCAGGCCGCACCGGCACACCATTTGCAGAAAGAACCGCGGGAAAGCGAATTTGTGCAAAAAAGTGTTCAGAATCATCTTTTTACCAACCCAGGGGAAAATTACTTATCGAGTTCGCTTTAAGCTTTCCTTTGGGGGCAGGGGATTGTAGAATCGGCCCGCGTGAAAGTGGAACAGGAAAGCGCAGTCGACCGGGTGTTCCAGGCAACCTCGGTATCAGAGGGCATAGGCATGGCGCGCTGCGTCGTTTTGTATGGGGAGCGTCCCGCCATTCCCGAGCGTACCATCCGGCCCGAGGAGATCGAAGGCGAGGTGGAGCGCTTCAGCAAGGCATTGATCCAGACTTCAGAGCAGCTTCAAAAGTTCGCCGAGCAGGTAAAGGGTGTTCTGGGAGGCGACAACGCCAGCATCTTCGAGTGCCATCAGCTCGTGATGGAAGACCAGATGTTCCTGGATGAGGTCATACGAATGATCCGGGAGCAACGGTTGCCCGCGGACCTTGCGGCCCAGAGGGTCTCCCTCAAATATGTCCACTTTTTCGAGAACGTCCACGATGAGTATTTCCGCCAGCGCGTGGCCGATATCAAGGACGTTACGACCCGGTTGGTCGATAACCTGACCGGCTGGAGCCAGTATGGCGGATATCCCCAGCTAACCGAGCCCTCCATCCTGGTCTCTGCGGATCTGACCCCGAGCCAGACGGTCCAGATCAACCGGGAAATGATCGCCGGCATTGTGACCGAGCAGGGCGGGATCACCTCTCACGTCGGGATTCTGGCACGCTCCCTGAAAATACCCGCGGTTGCCGGAATGCATCGGGCCACCGAGGTGTTCAAAACTGGCCAGTGGCTTCTCGTGGACGGGTATCGGGGAATCGTCATCCTCTCGCCGACTGAGGAAGAGGTCCGCTCCTACGATGAGCAGTTGGAGCAGGAGCGCGAATTGGCCCACTCTCTGGAGGAGGATGCGGCCCAGCCGGTAACGACTCTGGATGGACGCAATATCGTCCTGGCGGCGAACCTGAACAACCCCGCGGATGCCAGGTATGCCGTGGAGGCCGGAGCCAACGGTGTCGGCCTTTTGCGAACCGAATTTCTCTTTTTTAACCGAAACACCCTCCCCAATGAGGATGAACAGTACGAGGGTTATCTGGAGGTCGCCGCCTCTATGGGCGAGCGTCCGGTGGTGATTCGCACTCTGGACCTGGGAGCCGATAAGAAGACGTCGATCCTGGAGTTTCCGCCCGAGGAGAATCCCTTCCTGGGCTATCGCGCTATCCGTTACTGCCTGCGGAATCCTGCCGTTTTCAAGACTCAACTCCGCGCATTGCTCAGGGCTTCGGCGGCCGCCGACAATATCAAAATCATGTACCCGATGATTTCCGGCGTGGAGGAGTTTGACGCGGCGCAGAAGGTCCTCCATGAATGTATGGAGGAGCTCAAGCAGGAGGGCAAAGCTTACAATCCTCAGATTGAGGTTGGGATTATGATTGAGGTTCCCTCAGCGGTGCTTTGCGCTAAGGAATTAGCCCGGAAGGCCGCCTTTTTCAGCATCGGGACGAATGACCTGATCCAATACACTCTGGCGGTAGACCGGATGAACCCGAGGGTCAACTATCTCTACCAGCCGACGCATCCGGCGATTATCCGCCTCATTTCCGGTACGGTAGAGGGGGCTCGCCAAGGCGGCGGGCATGAGGGCATCCCCGTCTGTATCTGCGGAGAGATGGCCGGAGATGTCGAGCTGACACCGTTACTCATCGGCCTGGGGATTGACGAACTGAGTATCTCGGTACCGAATATGATGAAAGTGCGCCGTGTGATTCAGCGCGTTTACTTTAGCGATTGTCATAAATTGGCCGGCCGGGCGTTGCAAATGGGGGATACGGCTCAGATCATGAAGCTCTCTTCCGATTTTGTCCGTGAGGTCGCTCCCGAACTGTTTTTAGAACGTTAATTTAATTTATGAAAGTTATATTGTTGGCTGCCGGGTATGCCACCCGCCTCTATCCGTTGACGTTGGATTGTCCCAAGCCGCTTCTGCCTATCGCCGGGCGGCCCATGCTGGACTACATATTGGACGCCCTCGCGCCCATTGAGGGAATCGACGAGGTCATCGTGGTGACCAACAACAAGTTCTATTCCCATTTCGAAGAGTGGGCCCGGAAGAGCCCCTTCCGGTTCGGGGATAAACCGATCACCGTGATCGACGACCGGACGACCAACGACGCCAATAAGAGGGGCGCCGTGGGGGATATCCATTACGCGCTGGCTCAGAAAAAAATTCATGATGACATCATGGTCCTGGCCGGGGATAACCTCTTTGAGAAAGATTTGAAGGACTTTGGGGATTATTGCCGGGGATTGGAGAGTCCCGTCCTGGGAATCTACGACGTGGGCGACCTGGAGCTGGTGAAGAAATACAGCAGCGTCGGGGTTGACTCCGAAGGCAAAGTCATTTCCTTTCAGGAAAAGCCGGCCCGGCCCGTCTCGACCTGGAGCGGAATTGCGCTCTACTACTACCCCAAGGGAATGCTCCACATGATCGACCGCTATATCGGCGAGGGCAACAACACCGATCAGCCCGGAAACCTGATGGCCTGGATTTACTCCCGGGTTCCGGTTTATACCTGGAAAGTGAAAGGTTTGTGGTACGATATCGGCTCCAAAGAGGCGTTAGAAAAGGCTAATCAGGTATTTTCCAAGCTCAAGGAAAGGGGCTCCCTCTAAGATGGCCGCCATTGCAGAGCAGGCCCGGCCCAAGGCTTTCATCACGGGAATTACCGGGCAGGATGGTTCATACCTGGCAGAGTTCCTTCTGGCAAAAGGCTACGAGGTGCATGGGACCGTGCGCCGCAGCAGCCTCAGTAACCGGGGACGTATCGCCCACCTCTGCGACCGGCAGGATTGTTTCGAGAAAACTTTTTTCCTCCATCATGCCGATCTGGAGGATGCGACCACTCTGAGACGGCTGCTCCTCAAGGTTGAGCCTCAGGAGATTTACCACTTTGCGGGCCAGACACATGTCGGCCTGAGCTTTGAAATCCCCGAATCGACCTGCGAAGTGGTGGCGATGGGGACTCTGCGCCTCCTGGAAATCCTGCGCGATATGCCTCAGAAGCCGAAGTTTTTCAACCCGGCTTCCAGCGAAGTCTTCGGGCAACCTGCCGTCAGTCCTCAGGATGAAAATACCCCCTTCCTGCCGGTCAATCCTTACGGAATAGCCAAATCTTTCTCGGCCCAGATGGTCCGCTTCTACCGCAATGCGTTCAATCTCTTCACTTCCAACGCGATCGTCTACAACCATGAATCGCCGCGCCGGGGCGAGCATTTCGTTTCGCTCAAGATTTGCCGCACCGTGGCCGAGATCAAGATGGGGCTCCAGACGCATCTCTCCCTGGGGAACCTGGATTCGCAGCGCGATTGGGGCGATGCCCGGGATTACGTGCGCGCTTTCTGGCTCATTATGCAGCAGGATGCGCCAGATGATTACGTCATCGCGACCGGCAAGCTCCATTCCGTCAGGGATATGGTGAAGGAAGCCTTTGGCGTGGTCGGGCTCGATTGGGAGAAATACGTCCGCCAGGATCCCCGTTTTTTCCGGCCCGTAGAGCCTTATTCTCTGGTGGGCAATCCCGCCAAAGCGAAGGAGAAGCTCGGCTGGGAGCCGCAGATTTCCTTCTCGGATATGATCGGCGATATGGTCACTCAG
>Ga0116149_1006329_pt1 | contig 10699 bp, 8 predicted proteins | sample AD_UKC057_MetaG_FD_89787 | JGI IMG/M metagenome (GOLD analysis project Ga0116149, IMG submission 89787) | Active sludge microbial communities of municipal wastewater-treating anaerobic digesters from USA - AD_UKC057_MetaG | ecosystem: Engineered > Bioreactor > Anaerobic > Digestate | place: USA...
GGGGCGGTTTCCCCGGCGCGCAGGGCGGCCACGGCGGCCATGACACCGGACAGGACGTCCATTTCGGGCAGTCGTCCGGCGCTTTCCGCGCCCAGGGCCTCCAGTTCGGCCTCTAGGGGGGATCCGGTGCCCGGCAGGTGCGCGGGCAGGGGCGCGCGCACGGCCTCGAGGACCGGCACCGCGAGGTCTGCCGGGGCGGCAAGAGCCCGCCAGTCCCGTCCGGCCTCCTCCAGACGCGCCGCAAGACGGCCGAGCGCCTGCTGTTCGGCGGCGAGCCCGGCGTCGGCGGCGAGGGCGTCGTCCACGCGCCGCAGCGTGTCCGGGGCGGCGTCGCCGTCCAGTCGGGCCATCAGGTCGGCCGGGGTTATGTCATGGGGATGGGGCATCAAAAGGACTCTTTCCTCGTCTCGCACACCGCGCGGAGCTGGTTCAATGCCCGGTGCAGCCGCGTTCTCACGGCGCCCTCGGTGCTGTCCACGACCTCGGCGATGTCCCGCGCGGACATCTGCTCGAAATAGCGCATCATGAGCAGCTCGCGCGCGTCCTCATTCAACTCGTTGAGCGCGCCCATCAGGGCTGCGTGGCGCTCGTTTGTCTCCATCACGCCCGAGGGGCCGTCCACCGCGAAGCGGTCCAGCCCGCCCGCCTCGTCCCGCGACGAGCTGGCGTAGGATTCCAGGCTCTCCATGCGCACGGTCTTGCGCCGCTGCAGCTCATTGAGGCAGAGGTTCCGGGCGATGCACATGGCCCAGGGCTTAAACTTTCGCTCGGTGTCGAAGCGTTCCCGCGCGACATAGAGCCGGATGAAGGTCTCCTGCGTCTTGTCCAGCGCGGCGTCGGCGTTGCGCAGGTAAAAGGCGCAGAAGCGGAAAATGTCGTTCTGGTGCCGCCGCACCAGCTCGCCCAGGGCGGGGTCGTGGTCCCCCCTCACCAGGGTCATGAGCTCTTCATCTGTCTTTTCGGCCAGTTCCGACATGCGTTTCTCCGCGCAGGGCGACGGCGCGCTCTCGCCCGGGACGCCTTTCTGGCACCCCGACTGACGCACACTATACCGCCGATCCCGCAAGGTGTTACAGGCGCGCTGTTTGCGCGCCCGCATGACCGCATTTTATGTGAAAACGCGCCTTCGGGGACACTTTTCCCCGGGGCGGGGGCGTTAGCGGCGGGTCCTGTCCGCGAGCAGGCGCTTAAGGTTCTTCGGCTCCTCCAGCCAGGCCGCCGCCCGCGCGTAGTCCGGGTGCTCCCGTTCCAGACGGCGAAACTCCGGCGGGTGGACCCGCCGGCGGCCCGTGGGCCCCTCTGCCACGCCGAGGACGGCGTGGAGCATTTCATGGTGGACGACCGACCGCACCACCCACTCGGGGACGTAGGCGTTGTCGAGGACGGCGTGGACGCGGATGAGGTTTCGCTCGCCGTCATGGGAGCCGAAACGGATGTTGCGGCTGCGGGCGCGCCGCCGCACCGCCACAGACGGCAGTCCCCATCCGATCCGCGCGGTGACCCGGCCTTCGAACCACCGGGCGTTCTCCTCGTCGAAAAGTCGGCCGAGGTCGTGATGCGCCCCGCGGGGGTTCAGGGCCGGGGCGGTTGTCCGGGCGGGGCGGACCGACGCCATGTTCTTCGCGAAGAAAGCCCGGAACAGGGGGTCGTTCCTGCCCGAACGGGGGTGCCGAATCCAGTGGGCGACCGCCTGGAGGAGGTCGTCCGGCGCGTCCAGGAACATGTGGTGCAGCCGGACCTTCGCGCCGCCCGGTTCGGGCGTGTGCCGCACCACCATGAGGCTGCGGCGGTTGTCCGTGACCGTGAGCTCGAGGACCATGCCGGTGAGCGCCTTCAGGCGGGCATGAAGATGCTCACGTTTCTGGCTGCGCGTCTCTAGGGGCGGGGGTGTCGCGGGGGGCGGCGCCGGCGGGACGGGGGAGGGGGCGTGCGGCTCCGGCGTCCAGCAGAAAAGGTCGAGCTGTCCCGGCGTGTCCTTGGGCGTCTTCACTTCGCCGCGTCTCCGGGCCGCAGACACACCGGCCCCGCGCAGTCCGGGTGGCGGGCCGTCACCCCTTCGTATCTGCCGGCCAGCACTTCCATGTCCTTTTCCCGGTTTCCCGTCAGCCATACGGGTTCCCGGAAACCGCCGGTTCTGGTCCTGTAGTCAAGGAAGGCGGGCACCACGGGCACGCCGGCCTGGAGGGCGATCTGGTAGAAGCCGGACCTCCAGAAATCGGTCCGGCGGCGGGTGCCCTCCGGCGCGATGCCGAGGATCATCCTTTCCGAGGCGGCAAAGGCGGCCACGGCCTCGCCCACCAGGTTCTGGTGGCGAGACCGGTCCACCGGGATGCCGCCAAAATACCGCAGGAGGGCGCCGAGGGGCGGCCGGAAGATGGGCGCCTTGCCCAGCCATCGCGCCCGGATGCGAAAATGCCAGGAGAGGAGGAGTCCGACGACGAAGTCCATGTTGGCGGTATGGGGGGCGACCACGCACACGAACTTGGGCAGGTCCGGCACCGCGCCGGACGGCGTCCAGCCCAGCACGCTCAGGAGGGCGCGCCCCAGCAGGTGAAGCGGAAGACTGACGGGTTTGTCGGGCGGCGGCAGCACGGCGGTTTCCTCTGGCCCCATTATACCAACCGTTTCCCTTGCCGGCGCCGGGCGGGGTACAATGTCGGAACAACCCCGAAAACGGAGCGAGACGTGCCGGTTCCCCTCCCCAGCAGAAAGCCGCCCTTCGCCTTTCATGTCATGGCGAAACCCACCGGGGCGCTGTGCAACCTGCGGTGCGCGTACTGTTTCTATCTGGAGAAAGAGGGGCTGTATCCGGGCAAGAACGCCCCGGCCATGTCCGATGCCGTGCAGGAGGCCTACGTCCGCGACTACATCGCGGCCCAGGACGCGCCGGAGGTGACTTTTGCGTGGCAGGGCGGCGAGCCGACGGCGGCGGGGCTGGATTTTTTCCGGCGGGCCGTGGCGCTCCAGCGGGAGCACGCGGGCGGCCGCACCATCCACAACACCTTCCAGACGAACGGCATCCTGGTGGACGACGAGTGGGCCGCTTTCTTAAAGGAGCACGACTTCCTCGTGGGGCTGTCGCTGGACGGGCCGAAGGAAGTGCACGACGCCTACCGGCTGGACGCCCGGGGGAAGGGCACCCACGACCGCGTCATGCGGGCGCTGGAGTGCCTCAAGCGGCACGAAGTCGAGTTCAACACCCTGACCTGCGTCCACCACGAGAGCGCGGCGCGGCCCCTGGAGGTCTACCGCTTCCTGCGCCGCCACGGCAGCGGGCACATGCAGTTCATCCCCATTGTGGAGCGCATCCCCGACGCGCCCGACCCCGACGGGCTGACCCTGGCCCGTCCCGGCGGCGCGTCCACCGGGCAGGTCGCCGCGTGGTGTCCCACACCGGAGGAATACGGCCACTTCCTGACGACGATCTACGACGAGTGGGTGCGCGAGGACGTGGGGCGGGTGTATGTGCAGCTCTTCGAGGTGACGCTGGAGGCGTGGATGGGCATGCCGCCGAGCCTCTGCCTGTTCCGGGAGCACTGCGGGTTTGCCATGGCCCTCGAGCGCAACGGCGACCTCTACGCCTGCGACCACTACGTCTACCCGGAATACCGGCTGGGGAACATTCTGGAGACGAACGTCCGCGAACTGGCGGCCTCGGAGGCCCAGACCCGTTTCGGCCGTGACAAGGCGGACACCCTGCCCGGCTACTGCCGCGAGTGTCCGGTCCATTTCGTGTGCCGGGGCGAGTGCCCCAAGCACCGCTTCGCAACGGCCCCCACGGGCGAGCCGGGGCTGAACTACCTCTGCGCGGGGTACCGTCGCTTCTTCACCCATGTCGCGCCGACCATGCGCTTCATGGCGGGGGAGCTGCGCGCGCAGCGCCCCCCGGCGAATGTCATGGAATGGGTGCGCCGCCAGGAGCGGGAGGCGCCCCCGGCGGGCGGCCCGAATGATCCCTGCCCCTGCGGGAGCGGGCGGAAGTACAAGAAATGCTGCGGCGTTCGGAAATAGACCCGGCGCGCTGTGCTATCGTTTAGGCGGTGTCCTCAAAGGCTGTGGAGCAAGACATGTCGTCATTGACCGAGAAAATGGAGCTGTTCCTCCGGAAGACGGGGGAAGTGGTGGATCTGCGGCGCACCCTGGCGCTGCTCCAGTGGGACGAGGAGGTGTGCATGCCCCCGAAGGGGGCCGAGGCCCGGGGTCACCAGATCGCCACGCTCGCGGCGCTGGAGCACCGCCTGTTCACCAGTTCCGAAATGCGCGACCTGGTGGCGGAGCTGGCGGCCGAGGCGTCCGAACTCTCCCTGGGCGAGAACGACTTCGTCCGCGAGACGGCGCACGACCTGGAGCGCGCGGTGCGCCTGCCGGAGTCGCTGGTGCACCGCATGGCGCAGGCCCAGAGCCGCGCCTACCACGCATGGGTGCGGGCGCGGTCGGAGTCCGCCTTCGGCGAGTTCCTGCCCCACCTCGCGGGGCTGGTCGCCCTCGCGCGGGAGAAGGCGGAATGCCTGGGATACGCCGAGTCGCCCTACGACGCCCTGCTGGACGAGTACGAGCGCGGCATGACGGCGTCGCGGCTGCGCCCCATCTTTGACACCCTCGCGGAGCGCCAGGGCGCGCTGGTCGCGCGGATTGTGGAGTCGCCCCTCCAGCCGGACACGGCCTGGATGGACCGCGACTGGGAGGAGGAGGCGCAACTCCGGCTCACCGAGGAGGTGTTGCGGGACATGGGCTTTGACTTCGAGGCGGGGCGCCAGGACAAGTCGGTCCACCCCTTCACCACCTCCTTTGACACGGAGGACGTGCGCGTCACCACGCGGGTGAACCGGCGCGATTTCCTGTCGGCCCTCTCGAGCTCGGTCCACGAGGGCGGGCACGCCCTTTACGAGCAGGGATTTCCCCTGCGCTACCGGCGCACCCTTCTGGCCGACGCTCCGTCCCTGGGCATGCACGAGTCGCAGTCGCGCCTGTGGGAGAACGTCATCGGGCGCAGCCTGCCGTTCTGGCGCCACTACACCCCCCGGGTCCGCTCCCTGTTCCCCTGCGCGCCGGAGGACCTGTCCCCCGAGCAGGTGTGGCGGGCGGCGAACCGCGTCGAGCCGTCGCTCATCCGCGTCGAGGCGGACGAGTGCACCTACAACCTGCACATCATCCTGCGCTTCGAGATAGAGACGGCGTTGATCGAGGGAAGCATCGAGGCGGAGCATGTGCCCGAACTGTGGAACGAGCGCATGCGGCTCTACCTCGGCTGCGAGGTGCCCGACGACGCGCGGGGCTGCCTTCAGGACATCCACTGGTCCCACGGCTCCTTCGGCTATTTCCCGACCTACGCCCTCGGAAACCTCTACGCCGCCCAGCTCCTGGAGAAGATGGAGCAGGATATGCCGAACCTCTGGGACAACGTGGCGCAGGGGAAGTTCTGGGACATCCTTGGCTGGCTGCGCAAGCACGTCCATGCCCGTGGCCGCGCGGTCACGGCGGACAGGCTTCTCACCGAGGTCACCGGAAAGCCCCCGACGCCGGAGCCCTTCCTGCGGTACCTCGAGGAGAAATACGCGGCGCTCTACGGACTGGGGTGAGGAGCGATCGGCGGAGGAAATCAGACCGATCGGTCGGATCAGTCCGATCGGTCGGATGAGCAAAGCCCGTCAGACAAGTCCGATCTGTCCGACTGGTCCACCCCCCTCCTCACGGCGCGGCCAGTTCCCGGAGATAGGCGTCGTAAAGCGCCAGGGCCTCCTCGTCCTTGGCCAGGGGGCGCACCACGAGCCTGGCCCTCGCGGAGACCGTCTCTCCGGCCTTGACGTCGCGGCCAATCTGGTTGAAGTAACAGGAGAAATGGGTTTCGCCCTCGCAGGGGTTCATGACGCCGAAACTGTCCTCGCGCGGGGCCATGAAGACCGCGCACACCCCCGTGTCCGGGTTGCGGCGGATGATCATGGGGGCGTACAGCTCGTCGCGGACGGCCCAGTCCACGGGGTTCGGCTCGATCTTCCAGCGCCCGTCCTGGATGAGGGCGACGGCGGCCGCGTCGCGCGGGAAGGCCTGCCAAACCCCCGCACTTTCCGGCGTGGTGCGGAAGACGGGCTTGCCCTCCGGGCCGTCCTTGACGCACACGGTGGCGGCGGGGAAGGTCTTGGGGAAGTAGGAGGCCAGGAAGGACTCGAAGGCCTTCAGGTCCTCCTTTGCCGTGACGGAGGTCGTGAGGTCCAGCGTGTCCGGGGCGGCCCAGCGGTACACGGCGGTCATCTCGAAGGGGCGGCCCTTTTCGGCGGCCCAGCGCACCTCCACCGCACCGCCGGGCAGCAGGCGCGACGTGCTGGGCCAGTCCCATGCGCCGTTCCCATAGCGCTTGTTCGCGGTGAACACGCGGTAGTGGCTCATGATGCCTGCGGCGTGCCCCTCCAGATTGGTCCCGGTCGGCGTGTGCACCAGGGGGCGCAGGCCGATGGCTTTGCCCTCGGCGCGCAGGCCGCCTTGCAGGACCCCGGTGTCGAAGGTGTACGCCTCCGCGCCCGCCTGGGTGAAGACCGGGGCTTCGGGCGCCGCGAATGCCGAGGCGGCCGCGGCAAGGGCGAGGATGGAAACGAGCGTTCGCATGAATCAATCTCCCTATGCTTTGAGGCCGCGCAGGTCGGGCTCGATCCGGCGGCTTTCCTTGATCATTTCGTCCCAGGTGACGCGCGACCGGCGGAGGCAGGCCTCGCGGCCCAGCATGACCGCGAGGTTCGCGTTGATGCTTGGCTCCACGGTGGGGTTGGAGGCGTCCTTGTTGACGACGGCGGTGTGGAACGACGCGATGTTGCGGCGGGCGCCCGCCACGTAGAGGTCCTCCACCTTGCCGCCCGGCCAGTCCTGCTTTCCGTGCAGCGCCACGCTGTTGGAGTAGCCGCATTCCAGGTAGCCGTCGCGCCCGTGGGCGACGCAGTCGCAGTGGAAATCGAACTTGTTGCGCAGGTGCTCGCCCCGGTGGTTCACGATCAGGCCGTCGGCGAACTCATAGGTCACGGAGTAGACGTCATGGGAGTCGCCGTGCGGGTCGCTCCGGGCGACGCGCGACGCGCCCACGGCGCTGACCGGCACCCCCCCCGCGAGCCAAAGCGCCACGTCCACGGCGTGGAAGCCCGCGTTCACGAGGTAGCCGCCGCCGAGGCCGTCGTCGTTCACCCAGATCAGGTGCTGGAGGCGGCTCTCCACGGTGTCCGTGAGGGGCGGGTCGGAGAACGACTCGTCGGTGTAGAGGGAGCTGACCAGGCCGAGGGGGCCGATCTCGCCCCGGCGGACGCGGTCCACGCCCTCGATGAAGAAGGGGTCTGTCCGCGTCTGGAAGTCGATCAGGAAACACCGCCCGGCGTCCTTCGCCCGCTTCGCCGCCTCCGCCACGCGCAGGCACCCCGGCACGTCGCACGCCACGGGCTTCGCCAGGTACACATGCACCCCCGCCTCCACGGCCGCCTCGACATGGTCCGGGAAGCAGTAGGGCGGCGTCTCCAGAAAGACCGCCTCCACACCGCTCTCCAGCAGCCGACGGTAGCCCATCAGCCCGCTGAACCGGTTCTTCTCCGGGATGCTGAACTGCCGGCCCGCCTCCTCGGCCACCCCGGGAAAATAGTCCGCCACCGCCGTGAGCTGGTAGCCGCCGTGCGCCTCGACCAGCTGGGTGATCATGTTGCCGCGCCCGCCCAGGCCGATCACCCCCGCTTTGATCTTGCCGCCCGCTGGGGCGGGCTGCGCCGCCGCCGTCCGCACCATCTGCACCGCCGCCGCCCCGGCCACACCGCCCATGAATCCCCGTCTGCTGATGGATGGTCCGCTCATCGGCTTGCTCCTGTCGTGGTGTCCGCACCCTTGCACCGCCATTCTGCGTTGCCGATCCCCCAACAGTCAAGGCGGCCAACGCGGACCGAAGAGGGCGCGGCAAGCAGCGCCCCTACAGGTGGTGCCCCCGGTGTTTCTGCGTATGCCTAGGGCATGGGCGGGTAGGGGCGCCGCTTGCCGCGCCCCTACCCGCCTGTTCCATCGGTCCCTACGACTTCTTCACCGGCAGCCACAGCGCGCTGGGGGTGTCTCCGCCGAAGTGGACACGGTTTTGGGCCTTGCGGAGTTCGGCGCCGGGTTCGGGGTGGTCCGCGCCGGTGTTGGGGTTGACGTCGAACTTGGGGTAGTTGCTGCTGGAGATATGCACGGCGATGCGGTGGCCCTTGTTGAAGACCCAGGCGGTGTTCCAGAGGTCAATGTCGAGGCGGACCACCTGGCCGGGGCCGGTGAGGGGCGGGCTCACCTTGTCGTAGCCGTCGCGGGTCTTGACGCGGCGGATGCCGTCGAGGACGTTGATCTCGCGGCCGTCGCCGTCGGGGAAGACATCCACGAGCTTCGCCGTGAAGTCCGTGTCGGGGGCGTCGGAGGAGACGTAGAGGGTGACGCGGAGGCGTCCGACGGTCTCGACAGGCTCCTCCAGCACGGGGGTGGCGAATTTCAGGATGTCGGGGCGGCTTGATATCTTGCGCTGGTCATAGGGCCCCGCCTTGAGGTTGGGCAGGAGGTTCGCGCCGCCCAAGGTGGGGACGGGGTTCTTGGGGTCGAAGGTGAACTCCAGCGACCCGGCCGGGGGCACGGTGTCGCGGGAGATCAGGCCCTCGGGGGCGAGATGAAACGGGACCTCCGTGGTGGGGAAGGGGGGCCAGGTTTCGGCGGTGCGCCACTCGTTTCCCGGGGCGTCGGGGTCGCGGTCGTCGCCCATGACGTAATACTGCACCTTGGGGATGCCGTCAAGAGCCTTCTCGTCGCCTTTGAGGTAATGGGCGAACAGGCGGTTGGCGATGTCCCCGGACTCCACAGCAGGGTCCGTGGAGGGCATTTTGTAGTCCGGGGAGGAGTCGTTGTTGTGCGTGCGCCAGCCCATGACGAGGTAGTTCTTCCCGCGCGCACCCTCGCCGCCTTCGTTCTCGCGGGAGATGAAGGCGTCCACGGTGCCCGGCTGGAAGATGTCGTACCACCCGCCCATGAAGACGGCGGGGGCGGTGATGTCCTTTGCGCGGGCGACGACGTTGTAGTAGGACCAGAAGTCGTCGAAGACCGGGTGGCTGCGGTAGAGGGCCGAGACGTCGTACTGGCCGAGGAGGGTGAGCCATCCCTCCACGAGGTTCTTGCGGAAGACGCCGCCGGGATAGCCGACGTCGAAGTAGAAGTTGGCCGGGGTCAGGTAGATGTACTGGGCCGCGATGTCGCGGGTGACGGGGGCCATGAGCATCTGGACCAGCGCAAGGGCCGACTCGCCGGTGGTGCCGATCTTGCCATTGCACCAGGGCTGCTTCTTTATCCAGGCGACGGTGTCCGCGCCGTCCGTGAGCCCCTCGCGCCAGCCGTCGTAATAGAAGGCGCTGGCCTTGCCGCCGCTGCCGTGGAGCCCCCGCGGCGCCTGGACCACGGCGGCGTAGCCGTCGTTCAGGTAGCGGTTGAGGCCCATGTTGCGGGTGTAGGTGTTGCGGATGAGGATGACGGGCCACGGGCCGCCGCCGCTGTCGGGGAGATAGACGTCCGTGGCCAGCGGGGTGCCGTCGGTCATGGGCACGTCGTGGTACTCCGACACGCCGACGGTGGTCCGCAGGTCCCTGGAGAACATGGGGCCGGCCAGCGCCGCCGAGGCGAGCAGAACGGCGAGGATGGCGCACACCGCGGCGCGCACGGGAAGCCGAAACAACTTCTTCATCTCCCTCACTCCTTGATGCCCGTCCGTTGCTCACCCTCCGGCGAAGAAGGTGACGGGGGACTCCCGGCGGGCAAGCCGCTTGACCAGAACCGCCAGCTCGAGAGCGTGGTAGTCCCCCCACAGGGAGGACTCGCCGCAGGGGATTGTCCGGCCCTTGGGGACATAATCCCAGCCGCGCGGGCGGTGATAGACGGAGTGGAGGAGGAGCCCCTCGTGCTTCGGGGACTCGGAGAGGTAGGGCGGCGAGAAGAGCGTGCGGGCCGCGCCGAGGCCGGCCCGAAGGTAGCCGCCCCCCTTGTTCCCCAGGCGCAGGCCGAGCCGGATCAGGCCCTGGGCCGAGATTGCGGCGGCGGAGCTGTCCACGGGCTCCGGCCCGCTCCACGGGTCCGACGTCTTCGCGTAGTCCGCGACGCCCGCGAGGCCCGGCGCGCCGGTGTCCCAGAAGGGGATGCCGTCGGCGGAGCTGTGGCGCAGGTAGAAGTCCGCCGTGGCGCGGGCGGCGCGCTCCATTTCCCGGAGGAAGGCGGTCTTTCCCTCGAACTGCACGCAGGGACGGGAGAACCACTCCAACTGCTCGGCGCAGCCGAGGAGCACCCATGCCAGCCCCCGGGTCCAGGTGGAGAAGGGCGAATAGCCCTGCTGGGTGGAGGGGCACCGGAATTTTCCGTCGTTCACGTTGAACAGGCTCTCGTGGGCGACCCGGCCCGGCACATCGTAGATATCGCGCCCTTCCCCGTAGAAGACATTCCACGCGAGGGTGCTTCGGATATGCGCCGCGGCGCGGTCGAGGAGGGAAACGGGCCGGTCGTTCTCGCCCATGAGCGCGTGGCCGAGCTGGTGCGCGAGCACGAGGCTCCGGCACGAGCGGATGGTGTCGCAGAAAAGCGAGTGGGGGCCGTTGAAGGAGTAAACATAGCCGCCGCCGGTTTCGGTGGTGGCGGTCCACCGGGCGGCCTGCACCGCGCCCGAGACCTTCAGGGCCAGCTCGCA
>Ga0116149_1006332_pt1 | contig 10697 bp, 9 predicted proteins | sample AD_UKC057_MetaG_FD_89787 | JGI IMG/M metagenome (GOLD analysis project Ga0116149, IMG submission 89787) | Active sludge microbial communities of municipal wastewater-treating anaerobic digesters from USA - AD_UKC057_MetaG | ecosystem: Engineered > Bioreactor > Anaerobic > Digestate | place: USA...
CCGGTCTCATTCAACATGCCCCAGATGACCACCGAAGGATGGTTACGGTCCCGAAGGATCATTTCGCGCACGGACTGTTCACATCGCGCCTTCATGAACGCAGACTTTTTAATCCACCCGATGGATGGTTCTTCATACACCAGTATGCCGAGTTCATCCGCCAGTTCCAACAGGATTTCGGGGGCGGGTTTGATGTGCACCCGTATCAGGTTGAATCCGGCCGCTTTCGCCAATTCAATCTCCTTGCGGGCCAGCGCGTCGGTTTCCGGCGCGGCAAGGCTGCGCGCATAATCAGGTTGATACAGGACCCCGCGGACGAAAATGGGGTGATGGTTTAAATGAAAGCGGTCATCCTTCACGGTAAATTCGCGCATGCCGAAACGCAGGCTGGTTCTGTCCAGCAGCACCCCCTTATGCCGCAGCTCGGCGGTCAGCCGGTACAGCACCGGTTGTTTGGGGCTCCAGGGTTCAAACCGGTCCATTTTAAGCGATAACCGGCCGGGCGCACCGGAACAAGCATAAGGCGTATCCTCCACCCGCAAAACCACCTCCCCGTCTTCGGGTACTTGTTCCGCCGCCACATCCACCACCACCCGCCTGTTCTTCAGGTCGGGAAGGACAAAAATGCCGGAAATCCGGCTCCGCGGCAGGCGGGCCAAGGATACGCTTCCCCAGATACCGCCAAAAGACCAGTAGCCCATCTCCTTGGAAATGGGTAGTTCCGCGGGCTTGAATTCGCCAAAACCGTCCGGTCCTTTCGGGTCGATGACCCGCACCATCAGGTTGTTTTCTCCCGGCAGCGCCTTCCCCGCCGTTTCCAATGTGAAAGGCGTATAGCCGCCTTCATGGGCGCCCAGAAAATGACCGTTCAGCCAGACTTCGGCGTAATAGTTGACGGCGCCAAACCGGAGTTCAAGATGGTCGTCCAGCCAGTCCGGTTCCAAGCGGAACTTGCGGTGATACCACCCTGCGCCGTCATAGTCCGGAATCCACAGGTCCCATACAGACGGAACTGTGACGGAAAAAGCGTCCTGTTCCGGAAATTGCTCGAACCAGTGCTCCCGGGCGCCCCGGTTTTCCGGGTCGGTCACCAGGGACCAGGCCCCGTCAAGATTCAACTTTTCACGAAACACCGTCATAAAGCACTTTCTTTTTGGGATATAGGAGGCCCGTTATTGCAGCCACTGGCCACCCTGGGCCAGGTTTTCTTTCGTATAAAACCGCGAAGGCAGCACCACGTGCTTGGCAGGCGGTTCTTCCCCCCTCAAAATAGCCAGGGCAGAGGTTATGGCCTCCTTGCCGCCCGTCGGGTACTCAAACGTTGCACTTAATATTCCCCGCTCCACATAGGCCAATCCCTCCTGGGGCAACCCGTCTATACCGACAAAAAACATGTCCTTTTCCCGTCCCGCCGCCTTGGCGGCCAGGTATGCCCCGTATGCGCCGGGATCGTTGTGGGCATAGACCAGGTCGATATCCGGGAAACGGGTCAGGGCGGATTCCATTTCACTTTGCGCGTTAGGCTGGAGCCAGCGCATATCCGCATCGAAGACAACCTCGATATCGCTCCCTTCAATGCCTTTTCTGAAACCGGCATTCCGGTCCTGGCCGGGAATACTCGTCATCAGCCCTTTCAGTTCCACCACCTTCCCCGCCCCGCCGAGTTTTTCCTTGATCCAGCGTCCGGCCGCTTCGCCGATGCGCACATTGTCCGCGCCGATGAACAGGGTAAACTCCTCGCCCAGCACGGCACGGTCCAGCACAATCACGGGGATGCCGCCCTTATACGCTTCCGCAATAGGCCCGGTCAACGGGGCGGCTTCGAGCGGGCTGACAATGATCAGGTCGACGCCCTGGCTAACAAATTCGCGGACATGGCTCTGCTGGATGGTGGTCTGGTTTTGGGCGTCTTTGAAAATCACGCGGAGCTCCGGATGTTCCTTGGCGGCATTTTCGATATCACGGTTCATCTGGACGCGCCAGGGTTCGCCAAGATTGCACTGGCTCATGCCGATGGTATAGGGTTCCGTATCCGGCATCGCCGCCGTACCACTGTCCGGGCCGGGTGAGGAACACGCGCTCAAAATCATGGCAACGCCCATAAGCACTAACACGCCCGCCCCTTGCCAACCCGCTTTTTTCATAGCGCCGTTCCTTATCTTGGTTTTTTAAGCTGCTTGATCCGATTATACGCTTCGTTGAGGGCGCGCATGGCGTCTTCGTCGCCGCCCCGGTCGGGATGATGTATTTTTGCCTTGGTCCGGTACGCGCGCTCAATCTCTTCCCATTTGGCGGAAGGCGACAGGCCCAGGAGACGATAACACACCTCCACATCGCCTCTGTCGCGCGATGGCGGCGGCTCCGGAGCGATATCCCCCCGCAGCTCGCGCAGGGCGCGAATAACCACCGGCCATAAACCCGTCATGCTCAATGCGAGAATGATGAGGATGATTATAACGAACTCTTGTATTCCAGGCATGACTTTTATCCACAGGCTGTTCCAGTAATTCCGGAACGACTATAACAGGTCTCGGTTATGGAAGATTTTATCGACGGCATCACGCAGCCGACGCACAAGCGGGTCGGATGCCCCCGTATCGCGTTCAGGCTCGTAAAGTTCCATCTTCGGCCCCGGGAAACGCCATTGCCGATACCGCGGAATGGCCTTCATCAAAAAACCGCCCGCGAGCATGCCGCCAAAATGGGTCGCCACGGAAACATCCGTGCTGCCCGCATTCAGGGTGACCAGATTAAACAATATCACCAGTATGACGAGCCAGACGGCGGTAATGGGAACCGGCAACGGAAACATATAAAACTGGCGCTGCGGATCAATCATCGCGAAGGCGACCAGTACACCCATGGCGGCGCCGCTTGCGCCGATGACCAGCGAAGATTGGCCACCCAACAACCACGGAACCACCGTTGCCAGCACGCCCAACACACCGCAGGCGATATAGAAAAAAATAAACTGCCGCGTACCCAGCAGCCGTTCCACCTCCGGCCCGAATACGAACAGCCACAACATGTTCATAAAAAGATGCATCAGTCCGCCGTGGAGGAACTGATAGGTGAAAGGCGTCCAGATAAACCCGGAGAAAAACCACCCTGGTTGGAATCCAAGCAGGTCCACCAACAGGCTGAACATGCCAGACCACGCCTCCAAGGGCTTTACCATCAGCTGCACCGAGAACACCAGGACATTCAGCAGTATCAAACGCTGAACCCCCCATGTTATCCGGGGAAGCTGTAATGACATGCGCGGTTGTTGATACAAATAGGGATTCATCGAAAACTATAATGTACGTACGCCCTTCCGGCAGACTGCGGTCCTCTCTTTCACTCGTGCGGGAGGTATGCGCAACGCGCCACGCACGGCACCGGAAACACCGTGCCCTCTCCTATTGTACACAAATCAACCGCCTTCTGGAAATTGACCGAATTCGCTCAGATTCAAAACTTGCCCGGGGCGCCCCAACAGAGGAAACCATCCTCACATCAGTAAATGTAAATAGGTATCTTCGTCACACCCTATCTGGGCATACGGGGCGGTGGAAACACGGCGATAGGCGTCTTATCCCCGTATGATGCTTGATGCGCCTGAAGAGCCATCGTTTTCATTTTTTATACATCAGTTTCCGCGAATATTACTATGTTTATGAAAAGCATAAAGATGTATAATAAACAAAGCATGATATAAAATAAAAAATAAATGTGCTTCTTTAAAGAATATTGGGAGATTCAAGATGAAAATCGATGTGGGAATGGTTATGTCAGGTATGGTAGTTAGTCTGCTGTCAACAGGGGCATACGCTGCTCTCTACGACGGTGGCGCCGGTACTCCGGGCGACCCTTATCAAATTGGAACAGTAGCAGATTGGACTACATTGGCCGATGAAACAGGCGACTGGGACAAACACTTCATTTTAGTGCGCGATATTGATTTTGCTGATGCTGAAATGAAACCGATAGGCACTTCCTCGTTGCCTTTTACGGGCTTGTTTAATGGGGATGGTCATGCCACGCACAATGTGCTCATCAACGTTCCAGTGTCAAATTATGTCGGCCTGTTCGGCTGCGTGGGCGCTGGCGGCGAAATTCGCGGCCTGGGCGTGGAGGCGGTGTCGGTAACAGGGAACGGCTTTGTCGGCGGACTCGCGGGAAGCGTTGACGGCGGCACAGTCACATTATGTTACGCCACAGGCGCCATTGTGGGCGATTGGTTTGCAGGAGGCCTGGTGGGAGAGAACAAATCAGGAACGGTCGCTTCGTGTTACGCTGCCTGTGCGGTTTCAGGAGATGGCGATATTGGCGGCCTTGTGGGGCGCATTGACAATGGTACCTGCACGTTCTGTTACGCTGCGGGCACGGTTACGGGCAACGTGGATGTCGGCGGCTTTGCGGGATACAACTACAACGGTACCGTTTCTTCCTGTTATTGGGACATAAGTCTGTCCGGGCAGCTTACAAGTGCCGGCGGTGAAGAACGCACTACGGCCGAGATGACCTATCCCTATGCGGCAGGCACGTATGAAGGATGGAATTTTGCGACGGTTTGGGCAGAGGACGTTGATGGCAACTTAAACGGCGGCTATCCCTACCTTCGCGATAACGTTCCCTCACTTCCCCACCCGGCGGATAGGAACAAGGACTTTCGCATGGCCATGGGCGAGGCCATAGGCTACCTGACGGGATGGCAACAGGGCGGCAACCCGATGGCCTATGCCGTCCGCGCCGCCTATCTCTGGCAGAACGGTGAACGCTACCTTCATGATGACGGCACTGTGCCGCCGACATGTTGGGTGCTTTCACCTCGATAGAAAAATGGAAGCTGCGATTTTGATGATTCATGTTTATGTTTCACACAAAGAGGCGCCATGCCGGGCATGGAAACCTGGGAAAAGGAGATGGTAACATGCGTGCTATGCTTTTCAGGGGCGTTGGGATTGTATTCATCGCGGTGATTGGGGCGGGCCTGCCGGCGGTAGAAGCGCGGGCGGCCGCTTACAGCGGCGGCGCCGGCACGGAGACCACTCCCTACCAGATCGGGAGTGCCGCCGATTGGATAACCCTGTCCGCCACGACAGCCGACTGGGACAAGCATTTCATTGTGACGGCGGACATTGATTTCGCGGGTGCGTTGTTGACGCCTGTAGGAAACTTCCCTTCTTATTTTGACGGCAGGATTGACGGATACGGTCATGCGCTGCGGAACGGTCAAATTGAGGCGCCGGACATCTTAGACGTCGGCCTCATCGGATACCTGGGTCCCGGAGGGGAACTCCGCAACCTCGGCGTGGAATTCATATCGGTGGAAGGAAAGCAATATGCGGGTATTCTGGCGGGGGTAAACGGGGGTACGATAACCTCATGTTATGCCAAAGGAATCGTGCAGGGTGATTATGGTATCGGCGGCCTGGTCGGATTGAATTATAACGGCACCGTGACGTCATGCTATGCCTTATGTACGGTAAACGGCGGTACGGAGAGCGTTTATATCGGCGGACTGGTGGGCTTGAACCAAAACGGCACGATAACAACGTGCTATGCCGCCGGTCCCGTTACAGGTAGTGCTTATGTCGGCGGCTTTGCGGGCTCGAACGGAGGCGGCACGGTCCAATCCTGTTATTGGGATAAGGAAGTTTCCGGCCAGTTGACCAGCGACGGCGGCTCGGGACGCACCACGGACGCTATGACCTATCCGTACGCTCCCGGCACCTATGCGGACTGGGATTTTATTACGGTCTGGGCCGCAGATGTGTCCGGCATCGTAAACGGCGGTTACCCGTATCTTCGTGCAACCATTGCCCACCCTGCGGATTCAAATAGGAACCTTCACATGGTGATGGGCGAAGCGATAGCCTATCTCGCAGGATGGCAGCAGGGCAACAACCCCATGGCATACGCCATCCGTGCCGCGTATCTCTGGCAGAACGGCGAGCAATACGCTTATGACCCGGGGATAACCCCTCCAATGTGCTGGGGGCTGGCGCCCTGAGGTTACTCTACGCTAATGCCAGCTCGGACACATCAAGTATTTCACGCGCCCATTGCGCAACATCTGTTTACGTGTCAAAGGAGCGATAGCCTTCCCATCAGCCGCTGGGCAATGGGCCATAGCACCGCAAAGTAATCGGGGCCGGGGGTAATGTTCCCTTGGGTTTCTTCGTAAAGCGCATACGCGAAAGGAACCAGGGCGCGGGAGGCCTCAAACCGCAGGAAGCGAGGATCCAAATCACCCAGCCGGACCCGGTCGAGGCCATCGGCATCTTTAAGGAGGGCCGTCATTTCCCAATGGGGATGGGTTGCGGGAATATCATCCATGCAGTGGTATGTCACAGCGGCCGTGATGCTTTCCCAATCTTCAGCGGCCACGCCCCCTCTTGTCAATATATCTCCAACCTGCGGGAGGCGGTTAAGCCGGTCCAGGGCATACCGTCCGTGTTCCTGACAGAGACCGTCATGTATTCGGCCAATATCATGGATGTAGACGGCCGCCCACGCTTTCACGGCACGTCCGGAAAGATTAAGCGCATCCAACAACAGAAAGGTGTGAATCATCACGCGGGCGACATGAGCCTGCCCATGAATCCGGCTGGGATGCGCGAAGAACTCCGGACGCGGCACCAGATCCTGAAGGGGAAGCGGAATAGGGTTTCTCAGCTCCAGACCTGTCTTTAATGGTTGCTCGTTATCCACGGTATCTTGTGCTCCTTGTTGTATCCCGGACTGGGAAATACACACACTATAATGGAAGAGTGCCTTTTTGTACCAGCCGGGACGGGTTACCGGCAATGCGGCGCTATCTTGTGACCCAGATCGGGGTCTTCCAAATCACGGGGAGACGTTAAGCGCATTTTGTAATCCCGTATTCTGCAAGCAAGGCTATTCTCCGGATCATAGTGTCCCCGGGTATCCCAGTGACTGTCCAGAATACGGCGCGCCAGCCGCTGAATCTGTTTCAGGGCTTCATACTTGGTCTCGAGGTTGTAAATAGAACCAGCGGGGGCCATCCGCCAGTTGTAGCCCAAATTTCCAAAGTGCGTTTCAAACGTCCATTGTTTTATAAAGGGGTCGTCTTCCGCCAGAAACAGGGGGAGCACCTGTCTGGCCCATTCACGATGATATTCCGACATAAGAGACACCGTCGGCACGGTATCATTGTGTTTTTCAGCATTCCGAAACTGTTCGTCGAAGGAATACCGCGAACGCCATCCTTTGATTTCACCCGGAGAGTGGCCCTCGCAGGACAAGACCGTATCCAGTCCCAGGAGGGGCAGGATTTTGACTATCAGCGCTACACCCGGGTCCAACACCTCAACAGGAACCTTACGTCCGAAACGTAACCTTTTAAACGTTCCCCAATCTCTTCGCGTCCACCCGGAAAACTCCTCGGGGCCGCACATGCCCATGGTTACGGGGGACGTCACAAAGAGGCGATACAAGAGTTCCTCGTCCTCCGTGGGCTCAATTTCCGCCAGGATATCCTTGGAAAAAGATATTTCCTGGTCCGAAACGGAAGCCGCTGGTCTATGTCCCGGGAAAGGATGCGCCCATGGCAATACCCGGATGTTCATATTGAAGTGGCGAAGCATAACCAGGTCTTCACGGGGACTCCCCGCGGAAAGATACAGCGTGTTATCAATTTGCAGTACAAGGAAGCCCCGCCATAGCAGCACTTCCCGGGTTCGATCCAGGCCGTTGCGGACCCCGTCAAGGGCTTTGGCGTATAAGAACCCCCGTTGCGCCAGGTACTCGTTTCGAAGTTGTGTTTCTGACATGGCTGTTCCTTTCTTGCTGGTTGCCGTACCGTGAACTTTCCTTTACCGACACTTTCCTGGCACCCCCCGGGTGCCTTCCTCATTTATAGGCGGGTAATCTTGTGATGGATGCCGCCATGGACGAAAAAGGAGACTCCGAACCATTATGAGTGATGGCGCCATGAAGGGCCACATTCATTCCCTTAAAATTGCTTCGTGACCACGCAAATAACCGGGGAAGCCGGAAGATCCCGTCGGTTACCACGACCGCGTGCCTGGGCCGTTTTGCGGGGGGCAGTTCAGTCAAATGCTCCAGTACGCAGCGGATATCCGTGCCGCCGGTGGAGGCGAAACGGCCTTTGCGGAGTTGTCCTTTGGGCAGCGGCACTACCGTCGTACTGAAAAGAAAAATCCGGCACAGGCCGTTTCTTTCCAACGGGCGCAGGGCGCCGGCAATCCACGGCAGGTCATCGGACATCGATCCGCTTACATCAAGGTATACATGGGCCGCGCCGGAAGGCTGCCAGGACGCGCTGCGGCAGGGCCGGCTGCTGCGGTACAGCACAGGAGAAGCGCCCAACAGGTCAGCGCGTGCGGGCAAGGTACGGTCCCGCCAGTCGGGCACCACGGACATCATTTCCCGATCCTTCGTTGCTTGTTTTCGGACACAGTGGGTGGACAGATGCTGCCGGTAAACCCCGGCCTTTACGAGTACGTTGCGCAGGGCGTTCAGAAACGGTCCGCGCGGTTGGGATAAAGAAATTTGAATATTGAAAAGTTCACCGCCGCCCCCCGCCTGCCGGTCTTGCCCGCTTTTGCGTTCCGCTTCCTTGAGAAGCCCGTGCACGCCTCGCGCCGTATTGATAAGAAAGGGATAGGCAACACGATTTTTATCCGTCTCCGTAATTGGCTGCAGGGTGTGGTTGCCAAGCAGCAGGGGGACTTGGGTAAGCCCGAGTTCCCGAAGCACTTCAAGAATCTCTTCATAGCTGATGTCGCCGCCGGGTTCATACAAACGGCGGCGCAGACGGACCACTTTGGTGGTGGCTTTCATACCCAGCTGCCGCAGCAGTCCCAGGGTTTCCTGTTTCCGTTCGTCTTCATTGGGTTGACCGGGCCATCCGGACGGCGGGCAAAGCAGGACCTCCGGGAAACCTTTGTCCTTGTAGGTGTTCCGGAAAAAATCCGCGTGAACGGGGGATTCCCAGGCTTTGCACAGCCGGGCATTTATCACCGCATCGAAAGCCACGTTTTTAGCGGGACTCATGTTGCCGCACAGTATGTGGTGCCCATAAAGGATATGGTGCAGTTCATGGAGGATCAGCATTCGCAAATCGGTATCCAGTATGCAGTACCGGTCCAGGAAGCCAGGATTTAAAAGGAAAGTCGGCGCGGCGGTGCACGTGATTCCGGCGGATGGGATCTCTGTGGACCATTCGTAGCCGGATATGTTCATCAGCGCCTCCAGGTACATCGTTCCGGGGGGAACCGCTCTGAGAATACGCCTCTTCAGACAGGCCATGGCCCTTTCCGCCTGAAGGGGATCGCCGGAACAGACCTGGGACGCAAGAGAATGCTTTTGCCGCTCCCCGCGCATATGTTCCCTGGCGCGGCGGAAACTCGTATCTTCCTTATTCCATTTAGATGCCTCGGGAAAAAAATGTTCAGATGAATTCACTGGACCTCCTCCTGTTTAGCTGTTTCGGGAGACTGAAACACCCGGGTATCACCACAGACCACGGCCGTCTTCAGGAAATGGTCCATCCGATAGTCCGGTTCGGCATCCGACCGGTAATAACGGCCTTTGACCCGGGAAATAACAGCCGCGGCCAGTGCCGGATCCGTACAAAGCGTTACCGGTGAATAAAACCCCTCCTCATCAAGACTCAAAAGGCGCGACACGAACATATAACCCGGCAGGCGCGTGTGCGCAATCTCATCCGCGTTTTCCCGATGGACACCCAATGGCTGCAACAACGGCCACATCTCGGCATCCGCCGACAACCCATAGTGTTCCAACAGCACCTCCGTATAACGTTTGCGAGGGTCTTCCCGTCCCAGGTATTGGTCGGGGGAAATGAAAGGCGCCAGAAGGCCATGGTGATGCAGCAGATGAACAAAACTGAATGCCGTGAAGGGGGTGGGCATGGTCCGCAGCAGGGAGATTTCTCCGGAAGCGTTTTCAGTCGGCGACGTCATCCCGGAGGATTTTAAGGTGGCTGAAAGCATCGCTGTCAAGGTATCCATTTTAGGCATGATGATCCTCTCCTTTTCTTACGGCCATAGCCGGGCCCAGTTTTTTGATTAGAAGACGAAACTCCTGTACCGCCCGTTTGCTATCCTGAACATCATGGGTAAGCTCATAAATTCGTTTGGCCAGGTTCTGGTCATAGTGCCGCAACAGACATTCCCGGGGCCCGGTCGCTGCGGGAATTTCTTCCATCAGCTTCGACACATAATCCCGGTCCCTCCACGGTACCGGCACGGGGAAGGCGGCGGGAGAAAAGATGCCTTCCAACTGGTTCGCCATGGCGTCCAGCACCGGTGCGGGAAGCGGACACTGGCAATGCGTTACCGTGTACAGCGCCAGCGCGCGGATATGGGCGTCCGCCGGACCATCGCTGTCCGAAAGAAACTGGATCAGGGCGGAGCTGACGGCTCCCTCGGGTAACCTGTGACGGTGACGCAGGGCTTCACGGGCGCGCGCCACCTTGTTTGAAATGGTCAACAGGGAAAATACCTCTGAATCCTCGGTCTTGTTCATCAGCGCCCAGGCCTGCAGATGGGCCGCGTTGATCTTCAGCATTTCCGGGATGGTCCCCTGGGCGCGTTGGGGGAGGCTGTGCTGCAACGCCTGCCAGGCGGACAGGTTCCAATCCTGCCGGACGGCCTCCCCCGAAAACGCCTCCAGGGTGACCGCGGCCGCATGGGTCGCCA
>Ga0116149_1006335_pt1 | contig 10695 bp, 6 predicted proteins | sample AD_UKC057_MetaG_FD_89787 | JGI IMG/M metagenome (GOLD analysis project Ga0116149, IMG submission 89787) | Active sludge microbial communities of municipal wastewater-treating anaerobic digesters from USA - AD_UKC057_MetaG | ecosystem: Engineered > Bioreactor > Anaerobic > Digestate | place: USA...
GAACCACCGCTGGATGAGCGACAAGCTGGAGTGCATAGGGAGATTGACGGGCTGCTCGTCTCGCCAGTGGCAGAAATTCCGCTCCGCTTACGTGGAGATACCGCTCGGCGCGTGTCGCGGCTGTGTAGAAAAGCCTGATTTCCTCATCGGGGGTGCTCTGGTATGCTCCGCGGTTGATCGCTGCGGCCATGACGCCGTGCGGCAGCCAACCCGAGTAGTTGCTTCTCCTCTTCGGGAATCTATGCGCCTCAGCGTCAACGACGAAAACGCAGGGGAATTCGAGCCCTTTCATTTTGTGAACGGTCGATATCGTCACGGCGTCCGGTCGTTGGAGCACGTCGTCGGTTGACATGTCGTATCCCGTCTCGGCGGCGTTTTGAAGAAAATTGAGAACTTCTGAAAAGCGCTGCCTCGAATCTACGCTCATATAGACCGTTTCGACATCCAGGATCATACGGCTGAAAAGCCCGATGTCCCGCATAACGTCGTCGCTGAAGTTCGTCCGGGCGATGTTGAATGCCTCCAACAAATCGTAAACAAGCTGCTGCGGGTAGAGCCGGATTCGTGTCGAGCCCTGAGGACGATGAATCCGACGGCTCCAATTGGTGAGGGCTCGGACAAGCAGGTTGAAGTCCGCGTCGGGATACGCGGACAATACTTGGGTGTTGAAGTGCTGCTGCACCGTATTTCGGTCAAGCGGAGTATTGCGCAACAGCTCGAAGGTGCTCCGAAGAACAGCAGTCTGCGGGCGGTCGAAAGGCCCGCCTCCGGCCTCCAGGCTGAACGGGATGCCGAAGCGTTCAAGCGCCGCGGTGAAGGCGGCGTGCCTCGGCGTGTCGTCCTGCTCGGCCTGCCGGGTTGATCGCATCAGAACGGCGAAATCGGCAGGGGTCAAACCTCGGACGCCGCCGTTTTCATCATAAGCCGTGCCCAGCAGGGCGCGGATTCTTCCGGCCACCCATTCAGCCTCCGCCGCACGGTCGGAAAACCACAGCACTCTGAAATCCTGAGGCGTCCGATTTGCGGAAGCGGTCGGATTCTTCGGAATTCGATTCGGGCCCAGCATGGCGGCCGCAAAGGCGTCCGAAGCCTGAACGATGGGTTCCGTGCTGCGGAAGTTCTGTGACAAGGTATGAATACTGCATCCGGTGTATCGTCTTCGGAAATCAAGGATGTTGCTGACGTCCGCGCCCCGCCACGCGTAGATCGACTGATCGTCGTCTCCAACCACGAAAAGAGTTTGAGAACGCCTGTGCAGGAGGCGGATCAACTCCTCCTGACATGGGTTGACGTCCTGATACTCGTCCACCATGAGGTGACGCAATCTTCCGATACCGTTCTCCACTCCCGGTGCGTTGCTGCGGATCGCCTCAACCACATCCCGGATCATCAAGGAAAAGTCGATGTACTGGTCCGTCCGCAGTCCGTTCTGAATTCTGGTAAGCAGATCGCCGATTTCTTGGTCTTCGGCGGCGATTGTGTTGAAATCCAACAATTCGTCGTTGGCGGTCTTCCACGCGTCGGATACCTGTTTGATCGTGTCGAAATAGCGGTTGCTTCGCGCACGTGTGCGGAAGCTCTGAAGACCCAATTGGTAGAATCGTGAAATCAGATACAGCTTCAGCCGGTTCTCATCGAGCACGTCATACTGTCGATACGTGGCGTCCATATCTCCCAGCACATGTTGACAGTAGGCGTGGATGGTGCCGATATACATCGCGCCCATCACGGTGGGGTCGAGCCCGGCGGTCGTCAGTGCCTGAGAAACGCGGCGCTTGATGGACTCGGCGGCTTTCTCGGTGAAAGTGAAGGCCACGATCCTTTCAGGCGGTTCGCCCTCCGCGAGGAGCCTGGCGATCCGAAAGGCCAGCGTCCTGGACTTGCCCGATCCGGCACATGCCAGACACAACACCTCCAACGCGGGGTCGACCGCTGCGTCATATTGCTGCGGGGTCAATTCGTTTCTCAAGACCTGGTCGATGCTCATGCGAATTCAATTCCTCTCTTGGTGGTTACGTCCCGGCACTGTTCCGCAGGACCCGTTTGATGCTTTTTCCGTGCGCGGCGATAAACGGCGGCGGCAGAGCGTTGCCGATCATTAAAGCCATGGCGGACTTGTTGTCGGTGGTCGGAAACTTGTATCGGCGGGGAAAACCCTGTAGAAGAGCCGCCTCGCGCATAGTGATCGCCCGGTCCTCCACCGGATGAAGAAACCGTCCCTTTGAGGGGTTGAAGCACCCGCTTGTGATTGTCGGGGCCACATCCTTCCATGCCATGCGACCGTAGACATCTTTGAAACCGGTGCATCGCTTGTGGCACTCGAGCTGGTACTCCTCCGGAAGGTCTCTGCGGCTTCCGCCGTCTTTCGGGATTAGCCGGATGATCTCCAGGACTTTCGGGGTCCGATTTTCAGGCATGTCATGCACGGGGTCACCGCTTTGTCCTGCTTTCGGCAGACCGCCGATTGCATCCTCAACTGTTTTCATCTTGGCGGCTTTGTCGGCGAACCGGATTTCCATGCCCATCCCCGCCAGATATATTAACCTGCGTCTTCTTTGCGGCACACCGTACTCCGCCGCATTCAGGATGCGGTGATCGCCGAGGTAACCGAGTATCTTCAGCTTTCTACAGAATGCCGCGAACCTTTCGTCGTCAGCCAATCCCGGCACGTTTTCCAGCATCACGGTGCGGGGACGCAGCGCTTCCACAAAGCGTTGGAACTCAAGCAAGAGGTCGTTGCGGGGATCCGCGACACTGACGGCTCCGTTCAGGGTCCGCATCGTCGAAAAACCCTGGCACGGCGGGCATCCGGCCAGAAGATCGAGTTCTCCTGCATTGATACCGATTTTCTCAAGCAGTTCGGTCGGCTTCAGAAAACGGATGTCGGTTTCCCACACCTCGACATCACGATGATTAGCCTTATAGGTTTTGACGGATAGCGGATCGACGTCCACTGCGGCCAAGACCCGAAATCCGGCTTTTCTAAGCCCGACGGTCAATCCGCCGCAGCCGCAGAACAGGTCGACGGCCGTGGGCTTGCCGTCACCGTTTGGAGAGAATCCTCGACTTCGTTTCGAGTTGCCTTTCATCGGAAGAACCTCCTTTTATTCGAACGGGCGCTTCCAATGAGCGCTTTCAGGAGGTTACTTACCGATATGCAGGCAGAACCGCAGGCGTCGATGCAACGGGAGCGGCGCATCTTCAAAGAGACGCCTGTCATTCCGTTGATTTCAGCCGCTCCATGCCACATCAGTTACATCTCCAGTGTCTTCAAAATCGCCCGGTCCACGTCGCCGTAAAACACGACGTCCAGACGCTCGATCACGTCCTCCGGCAGTCCGGCGAACTGTGCCTTGTTGGAAATCGGTACCAGAACGCGCAGCGCGCCTGCCTCCAAGGACAACTGCAAGAGTTCGGTGATCGAGGCAGGGCCCTTGATATTCCCCTGGATGGTCAAGTCGCCGAGAATGACCGTTCCGGCCTGCACATGGCGGTTGCGGACCACGGAGATCATGGCGGCGAAAAACGCCACACCGCAGGGACACTCGATACGGCCGCCGGAGAGGTCCACCGCCTCGGCGTATACGTCCTTCTGCGCCAGCATCTGGGTGAGTCCGAGCTTGTCCTTGACATTCTGTAGATAACTGAAGGCCCGGTTCAGGGATTCTTTCAGCGACTTGTCAAGACCGGTCGGCGTTCTGAGCTTGCCCGTGCCCGCCGTCAGTGTGACTTCAAGCCGGAACAGCGCGACCTTGGCTTCGGAATCCACCCCGGCCGTGTAAACCGTCCCCGGCGGCAACGGATCCCGTGAGATGACGCCGGCTCCGCCTTGTTCCGGCACGCCCACGGACCGTTCCGTGTCGTTCTCAAGATCGATGTAGGAGAAGCTGGTCTTATAAAACTCAAAGGACCCACGCTTCTTGAGTTGCTCCTTGACCCGGCGACGTCCCTCTAGGCCGACTTCGACGTATTCCGTGAGTTCCTTTTTCGTCCACCCCCCGCCCGGGTGGAGGATTTTAAGCAAACCGCTGACTGTCTTTTTGGCCGCCGTCGCGTCCCGGCCTTCCACATGCGATCCGAATCGGAAAACCCGCTCGGTTTCATCGAACCGATTCTGCTTCCTGAGCGCGCGGAATGCCTCGGCCAGGTAGTCTGTGACGAAACCGTAGTGGACCGTCAGTATGTCCTTCGAGTTCTTGGGGACCTCCCAACCCGGAAGGTAGAAGTGCATGCGGTCGAGGATGGCGAGGTCGAACTCCCTGGGCAGCGGCTGGAATAAGTCCGTGGCCGAGTTCTGGACCAAGCTCTCCACCGGCTGGTTCAGATTGCCGATGAACACCAGGGACGCGTCCGCCAGCACCTGGGTCACCCCGCGGCTGAAGCGGCCGTTGGCCATGTAATCCTTCATGATTTGAACCACATCGGGATCGGTGATTTTCATTCCCCCGACTTCGTCGAAGGCCACGACGTCCCAATGACCGACGAGGCCGACCTGCCGGCGGGCGTTGTTGTAAAACAGGTTCGCCGTGCTCGCCTTGCCGCCTGAGAGCAGCATGCAGTAAGGGGACATCTCGCTGAACGCGTAGGATTTTCCCGTGCCGCGCGGACCGAGCTCGATGAAGTTGTAGTTTTTCTCGACGAAGGGGATCAGGCGGATGAGCAGCAGAAGTTTGAGTCTGCGCTCCATGCGCAGCGGTTCCAGACCGACGCTTCGGAGGAGAAGATCGATCCACTCGTCCCTTGTCATTCCGTTCCGGCCTTCCAGGTACTCATCCAGATCGAAGCGGGCGAGTTGGATGGGCTTCAAATCGACGATATGGAAGGGGCTGTCCTTCTTGCCCTCATCGGACAGCCTGAACTCCACGTCGATGATGGCCCAGATGCCGCCCTCAAGAAGGCGTTCGTATCGGCGGTAGAATTCTTCGGCGATGTGTATTTTGGAGTAGCCGAAGTGATCCATGGATGCCCAATATTTGTTCTCGCTCGGCAGGAAGCGGACCTCGACACGGTCGATGAACCGGTGTCTGCCTTTCTGTTCGACCATGGACTGAGCCTTGTTCGCCTCGTCGTGACGGAAATAGTTCGTCGTCAGGGTTTCCTTGACGGCGTCCACGCCGATGCGGATCTCCTCGTCGTTGTCCGAGGCGCAGTACTTGCCCAGCAGATACTCAAGCACGTAGGACGGTACGTTCTCTCCGCCTTTGATCTGGTGCAGGAGGTCCTTGCGCACCACCTTGCCGGCGAAAACCCCTGTTGCTTTCTTGTCCAGGTCGTCCTGTTGCATTCCTTGTTCCTTAAACGAGCCTCGCGTTTTTCAGCTTCCGCTTCGCCCACACCACGCGGGTTTGTGGATCGCTCACCCGGACTTCGATCTCCTCCCCGTCGAAATCCGGATCGAGCAACACGGGGACGGGCGTTTCTTTGTTTGCTTGCAGCATCACTTCACGGGTCTTCTCGTCCCGCGCCTCGCAGTCGGCGGCCTCGCCCACGACCTTGGCCTTGGTTCCCGTGCCGCCGTAGGCCTCGACCCGTACCCGGGCGGCTGTGCTGAACATGTCGCCCTGCAAATATAATTTTAGTCCGATGACTCGGCTGGTGAACTTGTCCGATCGGTAATTGATGTCGATCTCCGGCTTTCCGGCGGAGCTCGGAATTTTCCCGCCCGCCCGGAATACCACCACCGGCACCACTGCTTCCTGCAGGCTCAACCCGCCGTGGAAGTAGCCTTCGCCGTCTGAAAACACACGGAACCCGATGGGCAGACAGACTTCCTGCACGTCGCCTTGGATCCCCACGTGGCCGGCTTTCAAGGTGATGGACCCGGCCGCACCGGAAAGCCCCGAACCCAACAGGCAGCGGCGCTTGTTCTCCAACCAGCTGCCGGGCGGGGTTTGAACCACATCGCCCGCCGGGATTTCCGGCAGCATCATGTGGCCGTGGTCTGCGCTGATCACGATGCGGTTGAACCCTTGGAGCACCGCCCAGCGGACCGCAGCCGCGATATCTCCGATCACATCCGAGAGGTATCGCCGCGCACGCCAGGCACCGAGGTTTTCCGCCACAGCGTCCGGGTCTTGAGTCCGCACCACAAATAGCCCCGCGTTTTTTACATTCGCTGCGACCTTCTTCGGGGAGCCCAGCAGCTCGTCAAGAGTGGTCTCGAAGAATCGGTCACCATAAGTTTCGGCCAAGAGTTTCATTCGATCCGCGGAACTCTTCAGCAGGCGGGTACCGAGAGCCGGGACCAGGCCTTCTTTCCCGACAAGCCGGAGCATGCCGTCCGCGCCGGGCATGAGGGCAGCCATTCCGCAGCCGGTTACCGTCGGGACGACGCCCGCGGCATAGCTAATCTCGACCTCTCCCGTTCCGGCCAGGACTTCGCCCAGATCCCGCCCCATCTCGTAGCGCAGCGAATCCACCAGGAAGAACGCTGTTCTCTCCCTACGTTCCAGCAACGGCGTAACGTGATCGTCGAAGATGCGGGTTTGTCTCGGAGTTCCGTCCGGAGGCCAGCCTTCCGCCTGAACCGCGGCAAGGAAAGCGTCCTGCAGATTTACGGCGGCCTCGCGGTATCGGCGTCGGCATAGATCGACGACCGGAGAAATAATGTCTTCATCGGTGCAGGCGGTCAGGGCGGTTTCGAACAGCCGGGAGGCGCGGTCGAGATCGGACCATCCGCCTTCGGTGTAGGCCTTCACCAGACCCGCGAGGTTTTTCCTGTCGCCCAGCCCACGTGAAACTACAGAGGACGATTCGATCAGAGCAGCCGCTCGCTCCAGGGTCGTCCATGCGGGCGACCTCTGGGGGTCACGCCGCCAAATGGATCTTTTCCGTTTCCCGATCACTGTGCGGGCGGCCTCGATATCTCCGGTAACGACAAGTTCGACCGCACGGCCGAGCAGACGCCGCTCCTCGAAGGGGAAGGTGTCGCGTTCGCCGGGATCGAAATCCCTCGGCATGATGTCGGGGAGGCGGAGCTCACCCTCGATTTTCTGCGCCAGTTCGATATAGGTTTCCCGCAGGCCAGCGTCGGCGCGCATCCTGTCGCAGGCCGCGTAGACTACGGACTCGGCGGCACTGCCGGCGCGGGGTACGGCGTTCAGGGCATCGGGTGCGCCAGTCGGCAGGTCGAAGAGGAATTCGCTGAAGAGCACCTGTTCGGCGACCTTTGACCGCAGCGTCTTCCATTTCCGGGACCCGGACGCCGGTTTGAAACCGACGGCGGCTTCAAAGAGCCGCAGGAGTTCCTCGACGCAGCCGGGCTTGGCGTCCACCGCCTCGGCCTTCGCCGTGTCGCAGAGAGCGGCCGCGATGATTTCCGCCGGGGTTTCCGTCCCGAAGACGTCGTTCAGGAGCGGCCAACGCTGCGTCTTTTCAAAACCATCCAAAAACACAATATCCAATTTCCCTTCACAAAAAAACCTCATAATCTCATCGGCCTTGTCCGGCATGGCCTGGCGGGCGAGCGATTCGATCTTCTGGTCCTCGGTGTCGCCGAAAGCCGCCCCCGCCATCGCGTAAACTTCAAAAGGGTCCCGCATCTTCTCGTCTTCGGTCGCCCCTCGACGGCGGGGTATGTAGATGAGCAGACAGCGGCCCCGCTCCGCCGGGTTCTCGGACTCGTTCATCAACCGGTAGACCTCGTCGGCCCGGCGGCGGGCTTTCAGCACGGATTCCCTCGTGTCGATGACCACCGTATTGGGCAACGACAACCCCATGTCCTCGGGCTTCTGTCCACCGCCCACCGACCACTGCCCACTGCGGACGAAGTCCGCAAAATTCCCTTCGGCGTCGTACCAGACCACGATGCGGCGGTCGTTGAGGATGTCGACCAGTTTCGTATGCAGGAACGATGTGAACTTCATCGGGCATCCCTCCGTTCAGTAGGCGGTGGGCAGTAGGCCGTGGTCAGTGAAAAGCGGATCAAAATACTCATGGAATGACGGTGCCTCCGCACACAGAGAGAATTGTGTTGATCATAGCTTTCAGTTCCGCGCATTGATGAATGGTGACGGCCAGATCGTTTTCCCTCAGAATCCGTTCTGCATCGCGCGGTTTGACGTAGCTTTCTCGGCATTTGCCGATCTCAAAGATTTCCTTGATCCGGTATGCAGGTGGGTTTTGATGGTTCACGATTTCCGGATTGCCATCGGGGGCGGCCTTGTTATGCTTCGCCAATTTCTGGATTGTAGGCCAGTAAGGCAACAACCAAGCCTCGAAATCATATTGGGCGGCATGGGGATGAAATCTCGGCTCCTCCCCAACCCATAGCCTCATCTTATGTTTGGCGTCTTGCGCATCGATGAAATCGGGAGGATTTGTGCCGGTATAGACGTCCGTCAGTGCGATGACGTGATCTGCAGGATTCCTCCCTTGCAAAAGGTTCATCACGACCCGTTTTAATTCGTCCCCCTTGGGGATGCGGCCGTCGTACGGGACTGGGTCGAGTTTCGGCATATCGGCCGGGAGGTTTTTTTTCAGGTATTCCCGCAAGTGACGTATGAACGCCTTTTCGGTTTTGCCCTCAATGAGGATGGATATTTTCATGACCGACCTCCCATCCGGCCCATGCGCCATACCTCGTCAAGGCTGTATTCGGCCAGCCATCGGTCAAGATCCATTGAATCGGCCCACGTTGCGGAAGCGCACCCATGGTCATCAACATCCATGACCACCACTTCTTCCGGTTTAAGGAAACGTATGAACCTGTCCGAGTGTGTAGCGACGACCAATTGGGTTCTTTGAGCAGCCTCTCTCATCAGATCCGCCAGCAGGCTCAGCAATTCCGGATGCAGGCTGACCTCGGGCTCGTCGATCATGGTGATAGTTGAGAGATGAGGACTTTGCAGCAATGCTGTGAGCCAGAGGAATCGAATGGTGCCCTCGGACAGCTCGTTCATGTGCATCGGCTTGCTGAACTTCTTATCTTTCCAGGTCATGGCCAGCATTCCGGCCGCCACCGGCGGAAAGCTCAGGTCCTCGAAATCCGGGAAGGCCGTTTTCAATGCGTCCAAAACGGCCTCATAGCGATCACGATCCCCCTCACGCAGGTAATACAAGTATGGGACCAGGTCCGATCCATCATGGCCCGGCAATGTCGCTGGCTTCATGGGTTGCGGCATTTTCACCGGAGCACGGGGGCCGACATCCAAGACGTGATACTGGGTGACGGTCGATAAGATGCGCCTGAGTTCCTCGGGCTGCCGAAACATTTTCGGCACCTGAGAAAGTGATGTTTCCAAAGGGTTGTGTTCCCAATTGGGACGGACGAGACGGTTTTCTTTTATTTCGTAGTACTTGATGTCGCCGTCGGACGAATCGATGTGCTTGAACGGACGCTCGTAACCTTCATGTGCCTGACGCAATAATTCCTTGGAGATGGAATATCCTGTACCTTTCGGGGCAAGCGAAAGATTATATTCAAGAGGCTCATGATCGGGCACGCTCATTTTAACGTACAATGAAAGGTCTTCACTTTTTCCGCGGGTCAGAAGATTGGCAATGCCGCCGAATTGCGACAGCATGTTATTCAAATTGCCCGAAGCGGAGGCAGACAAAAGAAAGAATGCATCTAGAAAGGATGTTTTACCGACCCCGTTGGCGCCGATGAGCACCATGAACGGACGCGCCTGCAGTTTCATGTCCATCAGCCGCCTGAAACCGCCTATTTGGATCTGCTCGATTTTGTACATCATGTTCCTCCCGTATCACGAAATTTCCTTTTCCCGACGGCCGCAGCCGCCTTTCTTCTTGGATTCCGGGGCTTCGACCTCGCAGAGGCCTTCAAGCCCATGGGCGATGGCGATGGAGCGGTCGCGTTTGCACACTTCCCGAACGCGGTCGGGCCATATCGTGTGAGCCAAGTGCGCCCAGTCGCAGTCGCCTTTGGCGAGTTTTTTCCAGCAGTCCTCCGTGTCCTTGGTCCATGAGCGGAGACGGAAAAGGTTGTGGAACGGCGCGGCGTTGATGACAACGCCGTCATTGATGTCGGGCTTGTAGGGCAGCTCGGCGACGCGGAGCAATTCCTCGCGCAGGTCCCGCAGTTCGCCGAGGAAATTGCGGGCTTCGCTCAGTCGATCCGTCAACCGGGTCGCGTCACGGCCGGAGGCGGATTTCAGGTCGTTTTCAATCCGGCCGATCCCGCGTTCGACCTCAGACATTTTGGGTTCGACGTATTTGTTGACGACCATGTAGAGGGTCTGATCGGTCAGGCGGTGGTAATAGAGCCAGACCGTGTATGACCCGGACGGCGTGGAGAGGGGCCAGTAGATCGGGGCCTTGCGCCGGCTCTTGGAATAGCGCTTAAGATGATCCTGGAAGAATCCCGCGGGTCTTCGGAAATAGTCCCGCAGGTCGGAGACGCCGAGGATGTCGCAGGCCTCCTGTTCGATCTCGTGGGCCCTGTCCTTCCATAGCAGGTCGAGGACCTCGCGCACGCAGTGGACGATGTCGTCCCGGTGCGGCAGGTCACCGTTGAAACCGGGGTCATCCACCAGGACGCCGTCCCAGTTGATACGGAGTGGGTACTCCAAATCCGGGATGGTCGGGTTCTTGACCGAGCCTTCCGGCGGCAGGGTGTTCGCGTCCGGTCGTGCCCGGAGCCACTCCTCGCTGACGATGCGGTTCGGTTCGGCGGGCAGGCCGTCCGGGCCGACCAGCATCCCCGGCGGGCAGACCGGCAACGGGTCGAAGGGA
>Ga0116149_1006337_pt1 | contig 10693 bp, 9 predicted proteins | sample AD_UKC057_MetaG_FD_89787 | JGI IMG/M metagenome (GOLD analysis project Ga0116149, IMG submission 89787) | Active sludge microbial communities of municipal wastewater-treating anaerobic digesters from USA - AD_UKC057_MetaG | ecosystem: Engineered > Bioreactor > Anaerobic > Digestate | place: USA...
ACCTTTGGATAAAATTGCTTTTACTGGTACAAACAGAAAAGAAATAGATAATTTTTTAACCAAAAACAATAAAAAGAACTTTATAGCCATAGGAGATATTACCGGGTTTATTGCATCCTCTTTTGTAGCATATGAAAATCTAGCTTTAATATCCTTCTCAAGAAATGTCGCATTTCCAGATGAAGTAATACAAGTTATATTTGATACACAAGCACTGAAGGATAATATAAAAAGGATATTTGATAAACTTGATACAAGACAGGCTCAAGAACAGGAACAGCATATATTCTGGATCGCACCTTACGAAATGTAAAATATCTATTGACATCTAATGCTATATATGGTATGTTTTACTTGCTTAACCGGTTAATCAATATAAGAGAATGAGACAATGAAACATATAACCCAACTAAAACCTACCATTGCTATGATTGCATCAGAAATGAAGAAGACATATTCTGACGCATTAATGCATGTGGGTGGTAATGTTACTTTCCGTGCGCTTCCTAAAAGCGATATTGCTGAATATCTGGATCTATCTTCATATAAGTATGATGAATCAGATATTGACAAATATGTCGATGATCTTCTTATTGGTCATTTTGCAATGATGGAGAAAAGAAAACATGTTAACGATAACTATATACCTCAGCTTAATATTAATCTTGGAATAGGTGATTATGCTGCGTTTGTGACTGGCGATGTTTATTTTAAGAAAGATACAAGCTGGTCTGTACCGGCAATTCATGATCTTAGGATGTATAAGGATTTGCCAGAAATAGGGACATCAAAATGGTATAGAAAATATATGTACATACTTGAGAAGGTTTTGCAAAAGACTGAAAACACAGATATTCCATTTGCTAGAGGATTTTTCTCTCCTCTTGATCTTGCGGAAGCATTGCATGGATCTGAAATTTATACGGATTTTTATGACAATCCAGATAATCTTCATGATTTTCTTGACTATTGCGCTGATGCTACTATCAAATTTGCTGAGGATATATATAAGCTGATAAGGAAATACAGGCAGAATGCTGAATATGGGACTATGTTTATTGATGGTATAGTTAATATGTCTGAAGACATCTCCAGCATGATAAGTCCAGATCTTTATGATGAATTCTGTGCGCCTCATACACAAAAAGTGATAGACCATTTTGGTAGCGGTCATATGCATAGTCATAGCTGCGCTATATATCTTGTAAAACATATATGCTCATTAAAGAATGTTGCCAATCTTTGGCTTGCTACCGATCCAAATCATCCTAGGCCTTTTGATATGCTTGAAAAGCTGATTGAAGATGCTGAAGGAACATGTCTTGCAATAGACTGTAAATCGTTTCAAGAGATACAAGATAATATAGATATTTTAAGACAAGGTAATTTTTCTATCTGCCTGCCAGTTACGACTATAGATGAGGCAATAGCTTTTACCGAAAGATTTCGCAAATTGTAATAATGAGGATTGCAATGAAAAGAAAATCTATTCTTCTTATAAGCTTAATATCAATCATACTTTCAGTTTTTGTGAACTATCCAGTAAAAGCTGTGGAAGAAAAAACAATTCGGGTATGGGGAAGCGAAATAACTCGAGAAAATGATGTATTAAGAGAGCTAGCGGATGTATACAATAAGGAAACTGGAACTAAAGTTATTGTTATAGACAGAAGAAGCCTTTTTGATGCACCAAAAGACTTAGTGAATAATGCAAAGACACAGGAAAGACCGGATTTAATAATGATTCAGCATGCAGATATTGGAGATCTTGCAGTGAATGGTTTTTTATTAGAGCTAGATTTTTCAGATAAGCTTAAGTCGGCATTTCATGAGTCAGCATTTACATCTTTTGAAGTTAAAGATAAGCAATATGGTATCGGATATTCTGTGGAAACATATGGATTGGTGTATAACAAGAATATAATTTCATATGACCAGTTTGCAGACTTAACATGGGATGAGTTTTTTGATTTTACTGTAAATTTTAGTTCTCAAAATCATGATGGGAAATCTACTAAAGCATTTGTATTGAATCCTAAAAATATGTATTTCATGTATCCTATTATAAGAAATTATGGTGGTTACTATTATGGTATGGATGAAAATGGGAACTATAATCCATTTGATGTAGGATTAAATAATGAAGGCTCAAAAATTTATGTAGAGAAAATTAAAAATCTTATGAATGAAGGGCTTGTTCTTAAAAGTAGAAATTGTACTGATAATGATGTGTCAGCAGCTTTCGCAAATCAAGAAGTAGCTGTTATTATAAATGGTTTTTGGCAGAATTCGTTTTACAAACAAAAAGGGGTGAACTTCGGATTTGCACCTTTACCTAAGAACAATGACAATACTGTGTCAGCTCCATATGCGACAGTAAATGGTTTTGTAATAAATGCTCATTCAAACTTGCCTGATGAAGCAAAATCATTTCTTGAATTTTTGTGTAATGACGAAAACCAGCAGAAGCTTATAGAAGCAGGGAATAATTTTGATAAAAAATCCGGAAGCCGTTTTCCAGTAAATTTATCAGTCAGGGAAAGCGATTACATTAGAAATGAAGAAATGTATAATGTAATGGCTTCTATATGCGAAAACATTGAACCTGTTCCTAACATACCAGAAGGGGATATTTGGTATAACTATACAGATAAAGCATATCAATCTATCTTTTATGGTGATATTAATGGAAATCCTGTAGATTCTGACGCAATGCTTGATGAACTTGCTAATGCAATTCTAAATGATGTGGAAAAGATGAATGTGCAGGTTGAAAAAGTTGAAATACCTGAAATAGCTTATTTCTTAATTGGCATTTTTGCATTTATATGCCTTGCGATTTTTATTATAACGGTAATCAGAAAAAGAAAGAAATATAGCAGTTCTGCTAATAGGATAATGCTTAAAGCTACTTTTTTATCCTATATTATTCTGCTTCCTATATTGGTACTTATAGGGATATTCTATTTATTCCCGATAATTCATAATATATATCTGTCAATGACTAATTACAGCTCATTAAATTTGGTAGATTATGTATTTATCGGAGGATACAATTACAAGACAATATTTATAGAAGGGCTTAACGGTTTCGTATCCATGTTCATATGGACGGTTATTTTCGCATCAAGTGTAATGGTAATAACTTTCATAACAGGCACAATGCTCGCTTCTTTACTTGAGAAACGAAATGCAAAAGTATCAAAAATATATAAGATGATTTTTATACTGCCATGGGTCATACCAAGTGTAATAATGTTATTGACATGGCAAGGAATACTCGCAACCGATGGTGGAGCATTAAATAATCTTTTAAATTTGTTAGGATTTGGAAAGGTCATGTGGCTCGACAATCCATATCTTGCAAGGCTTTCCACTATCTTTGTCGTATCCTGGATGGGTACTCCATATTATATGTTTCTTGCTTTAGGATTCATAAAATCAATCCCTAAGGATTATTATGAAGCTGCAATGATAGAAGGAGCAGGTAAAGTAAGAGTATTTTTTATAATAACAGTTCCAATAATATTCAGAGCTTTACTGCCAACCCTCATTATGGGATTTATTATGCAGTTTAATAATTTCGGGGTATATCTGTTAACTTCAGGGGGGCCTTTCGGCAGCAAATTAGGAGCTCCTGGTGCAACAGACCTTTTGATTACGTATGTATATAACCTTGCATATAATACAAAGAATTATGGACTAGCAGCTGCATATTCGGTAATTATATTCCTTTTTGTTGCAGCATTTTCACTGATAACTATGCGGATAGGCAATAAAAAATTTAACGAAGGGAAATGATAAGATATGCATAAAAAGAAAAAAAGACATTCTGAGATAGGTGTTCACATAGTATTAATTCTGTTAGCATTGCTTGTCTTGATACCTTTTGCTTACATACTTCTAATATCTTTCGGAAAGGATATGTTAGATATAACAGGATATGGAGATACTGGATTTTCCATTAAAAACTACAAGCAGCTTTTTTCTGAAACTAAATATCTTTACTGGCTAGGAAATTCGCTTCTTATATCTATTTCCACAATGCTTATATCTCTTATAATGGTATCAGTCGCTTCTAATGTGTTTTCTAAATATAAATTTGCTGGAAAAGAAGCACTATTTCAAACAATTCTGCTTATTCAGATATTTCCTCTGACTTTAATGCTGGTTTCGCTGTTTAAAATATTCGCAGCTCTTGAACTTCTTAATAAGCTAGCAGGTCTTGTGATAATAGACTCTGTAATTGCTACTGCAGGGTTGATACTTGTATCAAAAGGTTATTTTGATACTATTCCATATGAGATAGATGAAGCGGCGATGATTGATGGTGCAAACAAGCTGCAGATTTTACTGTATATTACATTACCGCTAGTAAAACCTATTCTCGGGATAGTAGCTATACAGAGCTTTGTTCTTACTTACAACGAATATGCTATAGCAAGTATGCTTATAACTTCGGGAGCTGAAAAAATGACAGTAGCTGTCGGACTTCAAAGCCTCATATATGGTCAGTTTCAACAAAATTGGGGTTTATACTGTGCAGGTGCAGTTTTAGCGAGCTTACCAATATTTATATTATTTTACTCTTTCCAGAAATATTTTATTGGTGGTCTGACAGAAGGAGGAGTCAAACAATGAGAGGTTACAATGAATAGATCAGCTATTTTCCATATGACAAGCGGGACTTATGCATATGCCGTTGATGAGCACAGTTTATGTATACGATTAAGAACTGCAAAAAACGACTGCAATCAGGCCATAATACATTATATGAATGTATATGATCACTCAGAAGACAGAAAAAAAACGAATATGCAAAAAATACTCCAAGATGAATATTTCGACATGTATGAAGCAAAAATCACGCTAAAAGAAAGGCATTTCAAATACTTTTTTGAGATAAAAGGTGAAAAAGAAAAAGTATATTTTACATCAGACGGTTTTATGAACAGCAAGGTGAAAAATGAAAACAGTTTCTTTTTTCCAGTGATTAATGATGATGAAGTATATAATCTTCCGAAATGGGCTGAAGGAGCAACTATTTATCAGATATTTGTGGATAGATTCAATAGTTCCAGTGATAAATGGTTTATAAATGCTAAATGGAATGAAATTCCTAAAAGAAACCATTATTTTGGAGGAGATTTCAAAGGTATAGCAAATAAACTTGATTACATAAAATCTCTTGGTACAGATATAGTATATCTAAGTCCAGTTTTCAGCTCTACTACAAATCATAAATATGATATTGAGGACTATTATTCCATAGATGAAATGTTCGGAGGAAAAAAAGAATTAATAAAATTGTCAGAAGCTATTCATACTAGAGGTATGCATATTGTATTAGATTGTGTTTTCAATCATATGAGCTGCTACAATCAGATATTTCAGGATGTTATTCAAAAAGGTTTGAAATCTGAATATAAAGATTGGTTCTACATTGATAATTATCCTGTAAGCATAGAAAATTGCAATTATGATACTTTTGCCGGATGTGTTCCCTCAATGCCTAGGATAAATACATCTAATCAGCATGCTATAGATTATCTTGTAAATTCAGCAGCATACTGGACGAAAGAGCTGAATATAGACGGATGGAGGCTGGATGTAGCTGATGAAGTGTCAATAAGCCTTTGGAGGAAATTTAGAACAGAGATTTTAAAAGCAAATCATGAAGCGCTGATTATCGGCGAAATATGGAATGATGCATCAAAATGGATGAATGGGGATCAGATTCATACAGTAACGAACTATAAGTATAGAAAATGGGTTCTGGATTTTATTGAAGGAAAAATTGATTCTGAAGTGTTCTGGGAAAAAATGGCATCAAATAACATGCTGTATAAGACTATGTCATTTAACTATCTCATCAATCTGCTTGGAAGCCATGATACAAAGAGAATCACTTCAATAATAGGTCATGATAAAGCTATTCTTGCCTTGCTTATGACTCTTTCTTTTCAAGGCATAGGTCTTATATACTACGGGGATGAAATAGGGCTGAAGGGTATGGATGATCCAGACAATAGAAGAACCATGCCGTGGGAAAGCATATCAGATGAAAGTATAAAACCATATAGAGAGTTAGCTTTGTTGAAAACTAAATATCTAAGTCTTAAATATGGTATGGTGAAACCGGTTATAATTGATAAAAATGTGATTAGTTTTGAAAGAACTATATCTGAACAGACAGTTGAGATATATGCTAATTTTTCAGAAAAGGATGTCATTATAAGTGAAAAACATCTAATATATCACTATCCGAAAAATGAAGATATTAATAAAAGCATCAATCGTATAAAGGCCATGTCTTTTGCGATTTGCATAAAAAAATAGAAAGGTGGTTATAAAAATGAAGAAGACTTTAAGATTGCTTGCCCTAATTATAGGAATATGCATTCTATCCGTAAGCTTGTTTGGCTGTTCAAATGAGCCGGAAATTGAAGCTGAAAAGGTATATTACCTTACTGGAAGCTTTAATGGATATAACGTTGCGGATGAAGCATATAAGATGCTGAAGGTAAGCGAGGAAAGCATGCTCAAGCAAAGCATGCCAGACGCTGATCTTTACTATTTCACGGTAAATGCTGAAAATCTGACTCCGGATTCAGTGTATGGACAGCATTACTACAAAGTTACAGCGGGGAATTGGGATGAAGCATGGGGAACAGAAGTATATGATCTTCAACCGGCTGCAGTATATTACGACGCTGATGGTAATCCGACTGGATTGGGATCAATATACATACCGGGTGATTACAAAGGAGAATTGACAGTAGTATTTGATGCGAAAACAAAAAAGATATACGACAATACTATGTCAAAATCATTTGAACCAAGAATATATGGTGACTTTACAACATCATTTGGTTTGAAGAAGGATTGGGATTATACTGAAGAAGGTTCATATGCAATGACTTTAAACAGTTCAGGAAAATATGAAGCTACACTGGAACTGCCCTCATATAAAGGGACTGCAGAAACAGGAGCGACAATGTATGTCATACTCAGCGCTAAATGCTATATGGCTGTTAATAGTGAATATGACTATATCTCATGGGGAGCTGCAGAGCAGTATATCATATCTGGCTCAGGAGCACAGAATGCGATAAAACCAGATTCTTCAGCCACTTACCATATAACCTTTGATCCTCAGACTCAGGTAATAACTGTAACAAAAAGGTAGTAGAAAACTTATAAAGGGTAGGGGAATATCCTGCCCTTTGTATAATTTATGAGGGAATATGCAAATTATAGACACACATGTGCATTACGGCAGTATAGGCTCCTTTGATATGAAATTAGAGGATGTATTTAACCTTATGAGAAAAAAAGAAGTAAATAGTGCTATAATTTCAAGCATTGAAAATGCAGAACTCTATGCAAAGGATTCTCAAAAAAACAGTATTGATATAAATAAGAATCTTCTGGATAAAATTAAAGACAAGAATAATCTTTATATGCAGTACTGGATTAGACCTAGATTTGAAAACATGGACGATGAAATTGAAAGGTTTATACAATGCAATCTTGATAAGATCCGAGGATTAAAGATACATCCATTCACATCATCGATGTGCATAAATGATAAACGGATTATACCTTATCTTGAGTTTGCGAATAAAAGCAAATTAACAGTATCAGTACATACAGCAAAAGGATATGAATGCGAATGCAGATATTTAGCAAATATATGTTCAGAATTTCCATCTGCGAATTTTATCGCAGTTCATATGGATCTTGGTACAGATCACAAAGAAGCAGTGCATTATGTTAATAAAATACCAAATTTATATGGGGATGTTTCATGGATTCCATATAAAGAATATAAAGAACTGGATATTAACGAGGATAAAGTAATTTTCGGTAGTGATATACCTATAAATATGAATACTGCTTATGATTTTTATGATGATTACTTTATAAATAAAAAAAATGAAACTAAGCTGTTTTACATTAATATATATAAGTTATTTTTTAATAAAAGGTAAAAATATGAGACAACCGGATTTTGATAATATTATTAGTATTTTAGAAAGAAAAACACCGAGCAGGCCGACACTGTTTGAATTTTATATTAACAACAAGACATCTGAAATACTGTCTGGCATGAAAAGCCAAAGTGAGTGGGACTGCCCGTGGAATTATGAGATGAATATAAAAGCCATGTCTGCAGCAGGATATGATTATATTACATTACATGGAAGTGAATTTGATTATCCTCATTTTCCAGAAGGACAGGGATACCCCATATATGATGAAGTATCATTTATGTCATATGAATTTATGGATCCTGACAAGACAAGCTATAAAAGGCTGGAAGAATGTGAAAAGCTGCTTCCAAAAAAGATGAAGGTTATAGTTTTTGGACCAGGAGGTGTTCTCGAAAACATAATGATGCTTGTAGGTTATGAGAATATGTGCATCATGATGTATGAGGAACCTTCATTATTTAAAAGGATTTGCGATGAAGTGGGATGCAGTTTGATTCGTTACTATGAAAACTGTTTGAAATATGATTGTGTTGGTGCTGTTATGGCAAACGACGACTGGGGTTTTAAAACAGGTACTATGCTGTCACCAGATGATTTACGAAAATATATCTTCCCTTACCATAAAAAAATCGTAGAACTTGCTCATAAAAATAACCGTTTAGCTATACTGCATTCATGCGGTAATTTAGCTGATGTAATGGATGATATAATATATGACATGAAATATGATGGCAAACATTCGTTTGAAGATAATATAATGCCTGTTGAAGATGCATACAAAGCATATTCTGACAAGATTGCTATTCTAGGAGGGATAGATCTAGATTTTATATATAGGCAGCCTACTGAAAGTATAAGAGAAAGATGTAAAGCGTTGATAAAATTAACAGGATTTAAAGGATATGCTCTTGGTACAGGTAATAGTATTCCAGATTACATCCCATTTGAAAATTTCGCTTCTATGATTGAATGTGTTTATCCGGAATTTAAAAACCAGTTCTCACATCTTCCATAATAAAAAAATGAAATAAATATTATTGAACTCTTTATATATTTAGTGCATGTAATAGTATTGAAAACATAATTTTGCTATAATCAAACTAGCAGGTTTGTCTGCGGAGGTAATATGAAAAAAATCAACCTTAACAGGACTGTTTACGATATATGCACAGAGTATCCAGAAGTACTGGATATACTAAAAGATATCGGATTTAGTGAAATCGTAAAACCGGGAATGCTAAATACTGCAGGACGATTTATGACTATACCTAAAGGATCTGTTTTACGCAAAATTAATATGGAAAAGATAAAAAAAGCATTTTGGGATAAAGATTTTGAATTATTTGAATAGGAGGATCACATGAGCGAGTACATTAATAATCAAGAACGCCGTAAGAAGGCATTAAAGAACATTATTGCGCAATTACATGAAGGGAAATCAGTTGAAGAGGTAAAGGAACAATTCGATAAAGAGTTTAATAATGTTTCTGCAAATGAAATATCTGCTGCTGAACAAGCCTTGATCGGGGAAGGAGTTGGTATAGAAGAGATACAGAAACTTTGCGATGTCCATGCTGCAGTATTTAAAGGTTCAATAGAAGAGATCCACAAGGAAACTGATCAAACCAAAATGCCAGGACATCCAGTCTACATTCTTAAGAAGGAAAACAGGATAATAGAGACTTGGATAGAAAAGCATATCAGGCCATTTATGAATAAAGCTGATAATACAGTAGATAATCTTAAGAAAGGGTTAAATCTTCTTGCAAAGATCGATATACATTATTCAAAAAAGGAAAATCTATTTTTCCCATACATGGAAAAATACGGTATAACTGCTCCTCCAAAGGTAATGTGGGGAGTGGATGATGAAATTAGAGGTATGATAAAAAATTCTTTAATAAAACTAAAAGAAGTGGGACTTTTGACTGATGAGATAAAACTCTTTATTGAATCTACTATAGAAAAAGCTCTTGAAATGATATACAAAGAAGAGAATATAATGCTTCCTATGTTGTTGGAAGTAATGTCACAAGAAGACTGGAAGATAATTGCAGACGAATCAAGTGAAATTGGTTATTTATACGATAATGTTCCTAGATGGAATCCGACTATTGAAAAAGCTGTTAGTGATTCTGTAAATAACGCAAATGAATTATATGGAACTATAAAATTGCCTAGCGGAGTGTTCCAACTTAATGAACTTACCCATATGTTAAATATCCTGCCTTTCGACATTACGTTTGTTGACAAGAATGATAAAGTAAAATTCTTTTCTGAAGGCAGCGACAGGATTTTTGCTCGTACAAAAGCAATTATTGGAAGAGATGTTTCTAACTGCCATCCTCCTGCATCAGTTCATGTAGTTCAGAAAATTGTTGAAGATTTTAAATCAGGAAAAAAAGACCATGAGGATTTCTGGATTAAAATGGGTAGCAGGTATGTGTATATAAGGTATTTTGCTGTAAGAGATGAAAATGATGAATATCTTGGAGTAGTTGAAGTTACTCAAAACATCAAACCAATACAGGAAATAAAAGATGAGAAAAGACTGATGTCAGACTAAATAGTAATTTTGTTTTCCAATTTATCCATTAAAATTGAAATAAGAAAGCCTGCTCCAAAGCAGGCTATACTTATGGCTAAATTTAAAGGACTTGAATACTCTGTAGGTATTATAAGCAGAGTCGATGCTA
>Ga0116149_1006343_pt1 | contig 10687 bp, 10 predicted proteins | sample AD_UKC057_MetaG_FD_89787 | JGI IMG/M metagenome (GOLD analysis project Ga0116149, IMG submission 89787) | Active sludge microbial communities of municipal wastewater-treating anaerobic digesters from USA - AD_UKC057_MetaG | ecosystem: Engineered > Bioreactor > Anaerobic > Digestate | place: USA...
AACGTTATCGAGAATTAAAAAAAGAAGGCGTTGACGTTGGTCTTGTTACTGGAGATGTCAAATGGAATCCTAACGCCGATGTTCTTTGTATGACGCAAGAAATTTATGCACAAGGTTATTATACTCGAGTATGTGACGTCATATTAGATGAATTTCATTATATATTCCATAATCATGATCGAGCACGATGTTATATGGAATCAATAGATATGACTAATCCAAAATCAAAACTGCTATTAATGTCGGCTACAATAAAAGATCCTACATCAATTGCTAAATATCTGAAAAATTTGACAGAAAGAAAATTTCAAGTTGCTGAAACATATGAGAGATTAGTTCCATTAAACTACAATTTTTCTGGTATAAAATTGAAAGATGTAAAAGATGCAATCATATTTTGTTTTTCAAGATCAGCAATAAATAAGATAATATATGATTTATGTGAATTGAGAAGAAAGATTGACAGTCATAAAATAAAAAAAATATCTGATCTTGCATTCGAATGCCTAGTTGAATTTATGCCGGAATGGGAATATGGTATCTCGAGGTATCATGGTAAGTTGCTGCCAAAAGAAAAAATGTTTATCGAATATTTATTTCGCCATAATTATATTGATGTAATTGTTGGCACAGATGCCTTAGCATTAGGTGTAAACTTACCAGCAATGACAACTATAATTGCACAAACATACAAGCCGACAAATAAACACCTAGAACCATCTGAATTTTTACAGCTAGCCGGTAGAGCTGGTAGATTTGGTTATCATCCTCAAGGAATCGCTACATGGCTCATTGACAGTCCGGTTGAAAATAAAGGTGTTAATACCAAAAAGATGTTTGATTGGTTGGCAACAACGGATCTTGAACAAGTTGAAATCGAAGTTGACGTTGACTATAAAGCATTATTAAATGGCCGGCACAAAGAAGAAGAAGCAAGTCTAATGCTTAGATATATGTATCCAAGAAGAGAAAAAGAAAAAGGTATGTTAAAGAAATATCTAGAACAAATAGATTTAGCTGAAGATAATATACAAAAATATAAGAAAGATTTCAAAGAACTATTGTCTGCAAATGCTTTCAGCTGGATGGAAATTTTGTTAAAAGAGTTTTATTTACCGGAATGGGATTTCAAGACAAATATCCAGGTGGCATATACCACATCCTTAGATGTGTCTGGATCTGGTATGTTAAATTTTAGAGATATAATAGACGTTTTATTGACCGATGAAATGTGCGACGGTGAAGTCCTTCAGGAATTATTGCTATTAAATAAATGGGCTAAAAATATTCAAAATAATAATCATGAGTTTTTTACTATTAATTATGATTTGATTATAAATGAAATTAATTCACTTGATCATACAGTATTTAAACCAGATATTAGTTTGGATGACCTATTTACAAAATAGATGTAATGCAGTATAATTATCAATATATTACAAATAGGAGGTAGTTGTAGTAGTGTCAAAGCAGCGTGAATTTGAGCAAGAAGAAGATTTTGATTTTGAGTTCGAAGTAAGTAGTCCAGGTAAGATCAATCATCTTAAAAACAAGAAGGGTGTGGAATCGAAGTCAAGAATACGCCAAGTTAAGCGTTTCAGAGAAACTTTTGAAAAACAATATCGATAGAATAAAGGAGATTATGATGAAAAAACTGTTGGTATTGCTCGGAGCTATCGCGATTCTTTTCTTTATTGCATATCCAGTTCTTGCTGCGGAATCAATTGAAGTAAAAGATATCGACAACTATGTACATGAGTTATCATTTCGAAGAATAAATGAGAATTCTGGTGTCATACTTGTCGATTATGGACCAATATTCTATTATTTTAGAGATATTAAATATTTTCTATTGAAATTGAATTATTCTCTAAAAGTGAAAGCGGATCCAGTAGAAGTTGTTGATTCCGAATTGATGAAAATAAAAGATTATTGGTATAAATATGAATTAGTTAAAGATCATGATCGCATTATTCTATATATGTACAAGATCTTTGAAGATGAGATTGGTTTAGATGTAGCGATTAAAATTGATGCATCAACAATCAATAAGTTAAATAAATTAATGGGGAGCAATTAACGCTCCCCATATTGTTCTACATATTCATGAAATTCACCATATTTATCTACAATAATTTCATTGCACTGGATAATATTTGGATTATTTAGATTATCATCTATTGTTTTACTCAATTTCTTGAGTGCTGAATTGAATAAATTTGGATTAGAATATAATCCAATTTCACTCCATAAACGAATTAAACTATGTTTACGGTTCTCACATAGTTCTATCTTCTTTATTCGATCATTTATCTGATGTTTTTGTACGGTTCTTTTAAAAATACCTTTCTGTTTTCGAGTACAATGTAAAGATCCATTATATTCTATATATAGAGGTTCATCTTCATTTAGTATGCAAAAATCGATTTCATATGGAGGAAAAACATCGAGTAAATTGTGAGTTATACATCTAGATGGATATTGTAAAGTTAGATATGTATAAATTGTTTTTTCAGTTTGAGAAGAGAATTCAGTCGTATCTTCTTTCGAATCACCGGTTTCATTTAAATAATTTGATTTACATTTCTTGCAGCAAAATTTCTTGGACAATTCATATTGGGAATAAAATTTTTTGAAGGATAGTGGTTTTCCGCAATAATAACAAATGGCTGGATTATGATCGTAGTTTTTTTCTAAATCTACAAGAAATTCAAATTGTTTCAGCTGCATTTACAAAATCAGCCCCGATCAGATATTTTATTGACAAGTAGCATTTTATGATATTATTAATTTTAGAATTGAGAACAAAAAAATAGGAGGATTATAATGGAATCATTTACCAAATTAAATGTATATGAAACTTCAATATTTGATAAACCCGCGCCATTAGATACAGATGCAGGTGATATTGAACAAAATGCACTAGAAGTGATGAATTTAAGGTATTTCATCGAATTGCCGGAAGGAAAAAAGGAAACAAAGTTTTCAGAATTGTGCAGAAGAGTATCTCGTGTTGTTGCAGCAGAAGAATTTACTAGTAAAGATATCAACTTGGAGTATATTCAGACAGTCGAAAAATCGATCTACAATGATATGATGTCAAAAAGGTTTTTATTCAACTCACCTGCTCTATTTTCAGCTGGAGTTGGGATCAGTTCAAATCCTGAATTATCAGATTATTTATATCAAGAAAATCCAACGAAAGATACATATGATAAAATACGGAAAAATAAAAATAAAAATCAAATGATGTTTGCATGTTTTACAATATCAGTCCCAGACTCAATTGAAGGTATATTTGACAGTGTAAAGAATGCAGCTATCATATCAAAGTTTGGTGGTGGTGTTGGAGCTAATTTCGGAAATCTGAGAGAAAAGGATGCATTGATAGCCGGCGGATGTGGCGGTAAAGCTTCAGGACCGATATCCTTCATGGAAACTTGGAATACGATGGGATCAGTTGTAGTACAAGGCGGGAAAAGAAGAGCGGCTTTAATGGGTATGCTTTATTCGAATCATCCGGATATTGAAGAATTTGTACAAGCAAAAACTGAAGATGGCAAATTAAGTTATTTCAATATTTCAGTTGCTATTGACGACAAATTTATGGAAGCCGTAAAAAATGATGATTATTATTCATTAGTTTCACCAGAATCTAAAACTGTCATAAAAAATATTAAAGCAAAAGATTTATGGGATAAGATTTGCACATCAGCACATAAAAGAGGAGATCCTGGAATATTCTTTATTGATTCTGCCAATCGTGACAATCTATTGAAAAATATTCCCAGTTACAATATCGAGACGTCAAATCCTTGTGGTTTCGTATACAATATATAATTAACTGTTGAGCCTCAAGTAAATCATTCCGGAATTAAGCGGGAACGCTGAGAAGCCAATCCGAACCGAAGGTATAATTTAACAGTTATACCAGGGGCAACGACTAGAGAGTGAAACTCTAATTGAGAATATAATCTCTCCACGAGGCCGGAACATTATATTATATAATATAATGAAAAGATAGTCTGGACTATAAGGAATTCAACTTATAGAAGCAGAAGATAAAGAGCTTCTGCGATAACAAAACGGAACAACCTTTACCAAATGAAACTAGCTGCAATTTAGGATCAATTAATCTAGACAAATTTGTTGTTGATGGTAATTTTGATTATGATGGTTTTAAGCAACAGATATTTCGAGCGATGTATTATCTGGATCTAGTTATTGATGCAACCAGATATCCATTAAGTATTATTGAAGAAAGAACAAAGAAGATTCGACCGGTCGGTTTAGGTATTATGGGTTTAGCGGATGCATGTATTAAACTCGGTATAGTATATGGTTCTCCGGAGTTTCTAGAATTTTGTGATAGAATTGGAAAAATTATGGCAGCAGAATCATTATTAGCTACAATATATATGGCTGAACTAAAAACTCCATTTGAATTGTGGAAAACAGCAAATATCATCCCTAGTTTACCCTATAAAACAAATGAAGTTGTATTTTCAGCTGTAGTTGATAATCATGAGTTTGCATTAGAACATCAATCCGCCAACAATGTATATAATGTTTTAATGAATGATAATGACTTACCAGTTTCATTGAAATCAGCCCTGCAGATTATAAAGGAAAATGAATCTCCAGAAGTGTTTGTCAATGCAATAAAATCTCTAGTATATACCGGAATGAGAAATTCACGAAGACTTTCAATTGCTCCTACCGGAACAATATCACTGTTATTGAATACTAGTTCTTCAATTGAACCCAATTTTGCATATTCATGGACAAGAGAAGTTACAATTGGTGAAGGCAAAAAACAGACACTGAATTATAATCATAAATATTATGATCATCCGAAAGAATTGTTGATTTCAGCTCATGATTTGACACCTCATCAACATGCTGAAGTGGTTAAAGTCTTTGCACCATATATTGATAGTGCAATATCAAAAACGGTAAATCTACCGAATTCTGCAACGGTTCAGGATGTCGAAAAAGTTTATGAATATTGTTATGAAAACAAAATAAAAGGAATAACTATTTATCGTGATGGTTCTCGAAGCGAACAGCCATTGAAGAAAGAAGAAAAGAAAGAGATTGTATTAGAAGAAGTTAAAAAGCTAGAAGTTCCAATTGAAAAACCGTTTAAAGAAGTCATTGAATCGACAGTAAGAGAAAGACCAAAGATCATGCAAGGTGTCACAACTAAATCAGATTCACCATATGGAAGTATATATGTAACAGCTAATTTTGATGATACTGGAAATATGTTTGAAACATTCATCAGCGCTGGCAAGAGTGGATCTGTTAGTAAATCTGTAACTGAAGCTTTCAGTCGAGTAATCAGTTTGGCTTTACGTTCTGGTGTTAAGATTGATGACATCATCAAAACTATCAGCAACATTTCTGGATCTGAGGTTTGGGTCTATGATACTCTAGCAGGTCAAGAGATAATAGTCAAGAGTATACCCGACGCTTCTGGTAAAATGCTGAACGACTTGAATACATATTATAAGCAACTAATGTCAGATAATAAGAGAGAAGTTAAATCTTCAAAAGAAGTTAAGACAGAAGTTATTGATGATCATAGTAGTTTTGGCCATGTTAAAGCGGTATGCCCAGAGTGTAACTCAAAAATGATTCCAGCTTCTGGTTGCGCCGTCTGTATCAGTTGTGGATATAGTGATTGCAAATGATGAGGAGGATATTATATAATGGGAAGTAAGACAAAAAATTCGGCACCAAATAATAGTTCACTGATAAAGAAGAATAAGGAGTTAGAAGCAGCATTGACAGAATTGCAAATAGCGTTTTTTCAAAATGCCGTTCGTTCAGAAGCTTTGATAAGATGTCTTCTCGATGGTGGAATTGTAGATAAAGATAAATACAATGAACAATTAGAAGCAATTTTCAAACAGTCTCAACAACAAATGCTGCAACAATCGATTCCACCGGTTCAAGAAGAAATAAAAGAATCACCTGAGACAACGGTCACTAAACCAAATTTTACAGAAGAATAGAATAAATGGACTGGCTGAGAAATCAGCCAGTTTACATATAGTTACCAATATGATATAATAGTCAAAATTGAAAGTATCCCATGGGAGGGACGTATATAAAAATGAAAAAGATAAATTTTCTGCCAACAAAATTCAAGTATAATAGTTATACGAGTAGCATCGAAATGTTTTACCGATTGGAAAATTCCACCAAACTCCATCGAGCCAATGTTCCATTCGATCACTACATATTCATTTCACCGAATTATCGAAGATATGGCAATACTGACGATACCTATCACCTATTAACTACAGATGAACCATTAATCCAAGCATATATGGATCCAAGAGAAGCTTATAATCTATATTCAACGACTAAACTTACAACAGGCGAAGCTGATGTTTCACCAGAACAAAGATTTGTGTGCGATACCTTCTATGATACGGAATTTCCGGCGAGCATCAAGCCAAGAATATATTTCCTTGATATTGAAACCTATGTGACTGATGGCAAAATGCCAAGTTTCAATCATAATCGAGCAGATATCAATGCCATCACGATATACGATAATTATACAGAAAAATTCTATTCATGGTTCTTGATCCAAAAAGCTTCAATAACCGAGGATCTAGTTGAAGTTGAGAAGAAAATAAAAGAGATAACTAAAGAGTATGGAGATGTTGATATAAAATTATTCACTAATGCAAAACAACTCCTTACTTCTTTCATGCAATTTCTCAAGGTTGAATGTCCAGACATCATCACATGCTGGAACTCAAAATTCGACATACCCTATCTGACAAGAAAGATATATGATTATTTTGATTTTAGTGGATTAAAACTTATTTCACCATTTGATCGATACAGCACAAAGATAAAGAATGCTCTAGAATCTGGCATAAACCTAGATATCGATGCACTGATCCCTGGTATAGATGTCATTGATATGTTAGAACTATATAAAAAGAATGCTGAAACTGAGAAACCATCGTATGCTCTCAAGCTCATTGCTGAAGATGAATTGGGTGAAACTAAGCTTACCGCTGAAGACGGTAACAGCGATCCTTCTTACATGTATATTCACAACTTCATCAACTTCTGCAAATATAACATCCAAGATGTCCGGTTGCTTACACTTCTTGAAAATAAACTCATGCTTATCAACTTAGCAATAACAATTCGAAATATTGTAAAGACAGATTTCCAGGATATCTTCTTTGAGACCAGAACAATCGACAACATGTTTATTATGGAAGCGGTGAGAAGAAGAAATTCTGGATGGAATTATGTCTTACCATCTAAGCCTAAATTCATTGCTAAAGAAAAGTATCTCGGTGCTTATGTCAAAGCACCTATTCGTGGATTGTTTAAATGGGTTGCGGACCTCGATTTTTCCTCACTTTATCCAAGTATAGTCAAGACCTTCAAGCTATCAAATGAAACTTTAGTTTGTTCAGTCGAAAACTTCCAATGGATTACATTGTATTCTATTGCCAAGGAATTCAAATTGAATAATCTAAAATATGCTTTTGATGAAATATTACCTAAGTACCTAGAATATGATTATGAATTGAAATCTAAACTTGAATCAATGAAGGATGTTAACCTAAAAACCCTTGGCAATGATTTGACTATCAATGTTAATTATTTTACATTATATGATAATAAAAATCATCCTGAAAAATTCAACAGTTTATCCGAGTTTACTGCCTGGTTAAAGGAAAATAATTACTCTTTCCTTCCGAGTGGTGTGGTTGTTGACCAAAATAAAGATGATGCGATTATATCAAAGGTCATTTCCGACATTATGGATTCTCGTAAGAAGTATAAGAAAATGATGCTGGAATATCTTGAACAAGGTAACATCGCGATGCACGAAGTTTATGATGTATATCAAACTGCGGTTAAGTTAATCAACAACTCAGTATATGGTGTTACAGCGAATGAAAGATTCCGTCTTTTCAATATCAATATTTCTGAAGGTATTACAACTACTGGTCAGCTTCTTATTCGTACATGTACTCACACAATGAATAAATATTTAAATGAATTATCTAAAACTGATAATAAAGATTATGTTATTACAAATGACACAGATTCAATTATCTTTACACTGCAAAATGTAGTAGATTATCCAATAACAACCCGAGATCCAGAAATCCTTAAAGAAATTGCAAATTACTCGAAGATGTGTCAAGATCATGTCAATGATTCAATCTATTCAATCTGTAAAAACATGTTCTACAAAAACAAGATTAGTAAATCAAATAACTTTTTAACAATAAAAAATGAATGGCTTGCAGATTCAGGTATATTCGTAGCGAAAAAGGCCTACGCGATTCATATTGTATTTAAGGAAGGAATTCCATTCGAAAAACTTATTCCGAAAGGAATTTCATTGAGAAGATCGAGTACTCCAAAAGCACTAAAACCATTCCTCGAGAATGTATTGAATAGCATACTTGAATTCAAGCCAAAATCCGATATTGATAAGATCCTGATTGAAGAGTGTAGAAAAATAAAAGATGTATATGAATTGAAGGATGTTGCATTGCCAATCTCTGTCAATGATGTTGATTCATATAAGAATCTTCCGATCCATATTCGTGGTGCAAAACTATGGAATACTCATTTTGCACAATCTGATTTTGATAAAATTATAACAGGTAAAGTTAAGTATGTGTATGTAAAAAGGTGGAAGGATAATCCACAATTGAATATTGATGGAGAATATGTTATCTCCGTTCCAGATCAAGCTAAATACTGGTTGCAGGTTGTAGATAAAATTGAGATCGATCATGAAAAAATGCGAGATCGTTTAATTCTCAAGCCAGCTTTAGCTTTCTATTCAGCATTAGATTGGAAATTGCCAAACGAGGCAACTACAAATAATTCTGGTGCATTCAACACATTTATTGAAAATAAAAGCACTCACAAAATAAAATTAATTTAGAACATCAACTATAGGAGGAAGTATATTGAAATATATTATTCACAGTGATATTGAGTTATATAGTTCACATGGTCCGTTACGTGTGAATCAGATTTACGAAGCATTCATGACAAAAAACTTAGCAAGAGATTTTAAGATTGCTGGATTTGGACCTCAAGGAAAGGAACTAACTTCAGCAGTATTAGATATCAAAGAAGTAACATGTCCTACAGGATATGTTGTTCGTGTCACAGCACAGGGTTTATCGATCAATGACAATTTAATTTTCTATCCTGGTCAAAAGTTTCTCGATATTGTTGGAAAAAGTGTAGATATTGAAACAGTTGTTCCAGGAGATTTGCTTGTTTCTTTAAACGGTATGATTCGTGCTGAATTTGTTGGAGAGTTAGAAGTTCAAGATGACATGCAAACATTCTATATTATTGAAGTCAATGAAAACATGACTACTCTTTATGCGAACAATATTGTAGTATTTCCAATTGAGGAGGAAGCAAAAACAGATAGTTTTTTTACGAAATAGTCGCCAAAGTAAAAAACCTGATCTATAATATAATGTCTATCATAAAAATAACTGATTCGAAAAAAGTAAATACGACTAGATTATCTCCACATTTTTCAGCAAAAGAATTTGCATGCAATCATTGTGGTCAAGTTGTCATTGACAAAAATCTAGTTGATCAACTTGAACAATTTAGATCTTTAGTTGGAAATCAACCAATATTGATAACTAGTCCATATCGATGTCCGTATTGGAATAAACATGAAGGTGGATCAGCTACTAGTCTTCATATGGCCGGCCGAGCTGTTGATTTTGAAATGTATGATCGGCATAATGCTATTCAGATGTTCAATTCCGCAGTAAAGGTATTTAATCGAGTTGGACTTTATCAATCAGGAAAGTTTCCTAATCAAGCTTATATGCATGTTGACAATGCAGCGAAAGGCACTTATTGGTTATCCTGGAATGAAATAAAAGGATACAATTCGAATGGAAAACCAATCGTAAAACGAACATATATTTACTTTAAGAATCTGAATAATATGATGGCAGCAATGAAACAAGATAAAAATAGAGACTGGTTTAATATGGTGATATAAAAATGACAAGTCCTGAAATAAATTTTTTAGATATATTCCATAATGAAAACGACAAAACGGTCCTTCGACAAATGACTACAGAGATCATTCGTCTGTATGGATTTCCGTGTCATTTAAAGAGATGGGTTGGTATACAACCAGTATTGGATCCAATATACCAAGATTCTCCTACAATTTTTGATACATCCGATGGTTTAGAAGATGGAGATCTTTGGGATACGCTTCATACTCATGTCTATATCGATTATAATCGATTCAATTCAGTATTGCATTCTTATGGTTTAGCAATTGAGCCAGAAACTTCACTTACAGGTATGATGATATTTGATGATCATCCTAAAGAAGATGACTTGATTGAAATTCATCTACCTTATGATAATAAAGAATATCGTTTCAAGATTGGTTCAACTGATATTCATCGTGATCTATGTTATTCTGTAATATTGAACATTTACCATAAAGAAAGCGGAGACGTATAAAGATGAATTTTACTCGTTTAATGACTGTACTCAAATTCAAGACGAAACAAAATAGTTGTTATTATATCGTAAAAGAAGATGTAGAATTGAATAATCAAGATTTTAAGATTTATAAAGGCGCCATGCTTCTTAATGTTAATTTGACGCCAAGCATTCC
>Ga0116149_1006347_pt1 | contig 10681 bp, 11 predicted proteins | sample AD_UKC057_MetaG_FD_89787 | JGI IMG/M metagenome (GOLD analysis project Ga0116149, IMG submission 89787) | Active sludge microbial communities of municipal wastewater-treating anaerobic digesters from USA - AD_UKC057_MetaG | ecosystem: Engineered > Bioreactor > Anaerobic > Digestate | place: USA...
ACTCTCCCTCCAATCCCACCGGATCGGTGGCCACGGCAGAGCAGATAAAGGCCCTGGCCCAGATAGCCGAGGACAGGGATATCGCTCTCCTCTCCGATGAGGTCTATGAGCATTTCATCTACCAGGGAGAGCACGTCAGCCCGGCCATGTTCTCGGACAATGTCATCACCGTCAATGCCGTCTCCAAGACCTATGCCATGACCGGCTGGAGGCTGGGCTATCTGGGGGCCAGGGGCTATGGCCTGGAGCAGCTCTTGAAGATCCACCAGTATGTTCAGGCCTGCGCCAGCTCCATATCCCAGGCGGCCGCCCTGGAGGCGGTGACGGGGCCGCAGGATTGCGTTGCTTTGATGCGGGACGAGTTCCGGGCCCGGCGGGACCTTTTGGTGAAGGGATTCCGGGAGATGGGCCTGGATATCATCGAGCCGGAGGGGGCATTCTATCTCTTCCCAAAGGTGGGAGACGGCGATGCCGTAGCCGCCCGGCTGGGCAAGGGAGGGGTGATAGTGGTTCCCGGATCGGCCTTCGGGCCGGGGGGCAAAGAGCACATCAGGATCTCCTATGCTGCGGGGCGGCCGCAGCTGGAGGAGGCCCTGCGGCGCATGAAAGACATCCTTTAAATAGGAGAGTGGCATTGGCCCAAAGGAGTGATCAAATGAAGGAGCAGGTAGAGGTCAGAGAGCTGAAAGAGGGAAGATATGTCATCATAGACGAAGAGCCCTGCATCATCAAGAGCATATCCCATTCCAAGCCCGGAAAGCACGGCAGCGCAAAGGCCAGGGTAGACGCCATTGGCATCTTCGACAACCAGAAAAAATCAATCGTCCAGCCGGTGACAACCAAGATCTATGTGCCCACGGTGGAGCGCAAGACCGGACAGGTTCTCTCCATAGGGAACACATCGGTGCAGCTCATGGACCTGGGCAGCTATGCCACGGTAGATGTTCCCATAACGTCAGATCAGAAGGATAAGATCGAGGAAGGAAAAGAGGTAGCTTATCTCTTCGTCATGGGCAGGACCAAGCTGGATATTCGCTAAAATCTTTTTATGTTTCAGAGGATCGGCTTTGCCGATGCTGATAGCGGCCTGGATGAAGCGGAATACGTAGTGGTGGGCCTGCCCTTCGACGGCACGGCCTCCTTTCGATCCGGCTCCAGGGATGGACCGGACGCCATCCGTCTGGCCTCTTTTAATTTTGAGAGCTATGACCTACAATATGGTGTGGACCTCTCCGACCTGAAGATTTGCGATCTGGGGAATATGGAGCTGGGAGCGGATCCATCCTATGCTGAGGAGACCATAAAGGAGGGGCTTGCCTTTCTGCCGGAGAAGGCGGTTCCCATCTTTTTGGGGGGGGAGCACTCCATCACCCCGGCCATTGTGGATGGGCTGGGACGGCGGGCTGGCGCGAGCCTAGGCGTTCTGGTGCTGGATGCCCATCTGGATCTGCGGGAGGAGTACGGCTGCACCAAAGCCAGCCATGCCTGCGCCAGCCGCCGGATTCTGGAAAAAGATGCCCTGGCAGGCTATGCCTCCATCGGCATTCGCAGCGGCAGCCGGGAGGAATTTGATTGGGCGGCGGAAAACGGCATCGCCTACTATACCGCCCGCCAGGTGAGGGCGGAGGGTATCGATGCCGTCCTGGACCGGGCCATGGAGAGGCTGCAGTGCGAGAGGCTCTATCTCTCCATTGATCTGGATGTCCTGGACCCGGCCTATGCCCCGGCGGTGGGAAACCCGGAGCCCTTCGGTCTCTCCTCCTGGGATGTCCAGCGGGTTATAGAGCGGCTGGCTTCCCGGCTGGTCGGCCTGGATATCAATGAGCTGACTCCGGCATATGATCGTGGCGAGACGGCTCTTCTGGCAGCGCGGCTGGCCCGGGAGTTCATAGCCGCCAGGGCAAAGCATAAAATCCTTTAAAAGCGATCTCTTTTCCGGATTTGTGAGGTATTGCAGCATGGACGGAAAGCTGATGGAATACTTCAGCCGCCAGCCGAGGCTGGGAGTGATCAGCACATCGGGCCGGGACGGCCGGGTGGACTCTGCGGTTTACGGCTCGCCCCAGATGATTGATGAGATGACGGTGATGGTGGCCTTTGCCCGTGGGCGCACCTGGGCCAACCTCCTGGAGAACCCCCATGCGGTTTATATGATCATGGAGCCGGGCGAGGGGCTGCAGGACTGGAAGGGAGTTCGGGTATACCTGCGGATGTTGGAGCACGCTGAGTCCGGGCCTAAACTGGAGGCCTACAAAAGGGAGGCGGCCAAGATGGTGGGAGAGGAGGCGGTGGGGATGATCGCCGTGCTGGCCACATTCGAGGTGGAGGAGGTCCGGCCGCTGATAGACTTCGGGCAGGGGTGGGAGAGGGGGATTTGAAATCCGCTTATGTGTTATCAAGTTCAACGGGGTGAAAAGCAGAGTGATGAGCTACTTTGATGCTGCACCGAGCACCACTGAAAGGGAGGCAACATGATGGAGCCCTATATTCCGGATATCCTGCCGCTGAAGTCTATCGACTGGGAGAGGCACGTGAGTCTCATCGGCCAGGCCAATGCCGCCTTGGCCAGGTACGACGGCATCTTGCTCGGCATGGTAAATCCTGAGGTGCTGCTCTCGCCTCTGACCACCCGTGAGGCGGTTTTATCTTCCCGCATCGAGGGCACTCAGGCATCCCTTGAGGAAGTCCTCCAGTACGAGGCTGATTTCGGCGATACCAGCCAGGATAAGGATCTTGCTTATTCCTCGCAAATCCAGGATATTCATGAGATAATCAACTACCGCAAGGCAATGGGCGCAGCAGTGGGGGAGATGTCCAGCCGTCCCTTAGGAATAAATACGGTTCGAAACCTGCATCGCATATTGCTGGCGGATGTTCGCGGCAGGCATAAGGACCCCGGCGAAATCCGCCGCATCCAGAACTACATCGCTCCCCCAGGAACGCCCATAGATCTGGCGACATTCATTCCTCCCTCTCCGGAGAGGATAATGGATGCCCTTTCCAATTGGGAGAACTACCTCTACTATGCCGAAAGAGATCCTCTGGTTCAATTGGCCATCCTCAAGGCCCAGTTTGAGCTGATACACCCATTTCTGGACGGAAACGGCCGAATCGGAAGGATGCTTGTGCCTATAATTCTGTATCAGAAGAAGATCCTCTCCCAGCCTATGTTCTACATCAGCGCCTATCTGGAGAGAAACCGGGATGTTTACTATGATCGGATGCTGGCGGTATCCAAAGAGGGAGACTGGAATGGATGGATTGCATTCTTTCTGGAAGCCCTCACCAGGCAGGCAGAGGAGAATAACCAGAAGGCAAAAGGCATCCTGGAGCTGTACAATCGAATGAAAATGCGGATTCCAGAGATATTGCATTCTCAATATTCAATCCAGGCTGTTGATGCCATGTTCTCCAGGCCGATTTTCAAATCCAAAGACTTCTCCAGGATATCCGGGATTCCGGAAAGAACAGCTCCCAGAATAGTGCAAACACTTAAGGAAAGCGGCCTCCTAAGCGTTATACGCAAAGGACGTGGCCAGACTTCTGCGATATATATGTTTTCCGAGCTGATAGATATAACCGAAAGATAAATATTATATTTAAGGCAGTATTAGATAGGCACTTGTTTTGTATCTCAGGATTGGCCGGATTGTGCGACACAAAATCCTCATCGTCTCACCTATGCGACACAAATCATTGATTTCGAGATTTGCCGCCTGGAACAGGAGCTCAAGAGGATCCTAGGCCGCGAGGTGGAACTGGTCAGCCACAGCGCCATGAGCCCCTACATCCGGCCTTATGTGGAAAGAGATATGGTGCTGCTTTATGAAGAAGGATAACCTGGCTTTGAAATATAAAAGGGTGCGGCGCCTGGCTTTAAGCCATTGAGCGCTGAGCAATACCTTCCGGCCAAGGCTCCTGATCTCGCACTTTTTTGAAAGCCAATCCCCTATCTTTTTACTTGTTCTTCACCTTACACAGCGGCCCTCTCAGATAGACATACCAGTACAGCGCCGCCACAAAGAGCGCCGCTCCCACGATGTTGCCCAAGGTCACAGGCACCAGGTTGGTGACAAAGAAGTTGTACCAGCCGTCTGCCCCCGCCAGGTTGCTCGTGGCTATGCCCGCCTCGGCCAGCTTTTCGGATATGGCCGGGTTGTTGGCGGCAAAGAGCCCCAGGGGAATGAAGAACATATTGGCCACGCTGTGCTCAAAGCCGATGGTGACGAAGGCCATGATGGGAAACCAGCAGGCGAAGATCTTGCCGATCACATCTTCCGCGCCGATGGCCAGCCAGACCGCCAGGCAGACCAGCCAGTTGCAGCCTATGCCCCGCAGAAAGGCGGTGGAGAAGTCCAGGCCGCACTTGGTATTGGCCACCGTAGCCGCCCATCCCGCCCAGGGGAGGCTGTCGAAAAATCCACATTTATAGGCCAGAAAGAAGGCCATAAATATCGATCCCAGAAAATTGCCAATGTAGACCAGCGACCAGTTCTTGACCAGGCCCCGCAGCCCGGCCTCGCCGTTGAGGATGCTGATGGGGGCGAACATGCAGTTTCCGGTGAATAGCTCCGATCCGGCGATAACCACCAGCATCAGGCCCACGGGGAATACCGCTCCGGCGGCAAACTTGACCAGCCCGGCGGGCATGGCAATCTTCCAAATTTCGCCGCCCGGCCCGGTGATGCTGCCGTTGGACAGCCCCCCGGCCACGATCTCGCTTAAAAGCGCTCCGAAGGCGATGTAGGCTCCGGCCAAAAAGCCCAGAACCAGGAGCTTGCTCCAGGTCATATTGCATTTAGTGCATCCGGCGGCGATAGCCGCCTTGGCGATATCAGCAGGGACTTTGAATGCCATAGTCACTCTCCAGGAAATGGCAGTCCATGCCTGCAAATGGTGTAAAAGGCTTGCGGTTGCGGAAAAATTAAGAGAAATTATGAAAAAACATGGAAAACTATGAAGATTAAAATTGGACCAGCTCCCGGTCGGCATCCACATCTACAATCGTGCCGCTTTTGATCCTCAAAACCTCTTCTCCCACCCGATCCACCAGGGGAATTCCGCTGATGACCGCTCCCACGGCCACAATGGGCTCGGAGATGAGGTTGATCATAGCCGCCGGTGCCAGGCCCCTCTTCTGGAGCTGGTAAATAACATAGGAGCCCACTGTGGAGCCCTTGCCCCCGGGGAAGACCAGCACCTTTCCCGCTATGCTCTCTCCGAATAGCTCATGGGCCGGATCGACCACCACACCCGTCTCCGGATTGACATTGCCCAGAAAGGATATGGCCTGCCCGCTTACCAGCGCCGGGCCGCTGGCCCTTCCCGAGGCCACCCTGTGGCATTTTATCTTCATCCTTCAGCGCCTCCCCAGTGCCAGATCGATGCACTCTTCCAGGCTCCCCAGCCCCACCTTTACCCCGGCCAGGCCGGGCAGATATGCCAGGGCCTTTCCCGAGTTGACCATGATCTTGCCCAGGCGCTCTGATGCTGGGGAGACCACCATGCAGGTGTCGCAATAGACCCTGGCCCCGCTCTCCTCAATGATCCTGACCAGATGAGGATTCTGCTCTGCCGTCTTCCGGGCTGTGCACACCCACATCTCCTTCTTCACCTTTCGCCCCTCCAACAGCCGGGCGATCCTCTCTAACTCCGTGGCCGAGCAGTGGGGGCAGCCCAGAGCCACCGCCCTCACACCTTCAGACGGATGGGCGGCATAGACCTCATCGATGTCCTTCCGTCCCAGGCAGATCCTCTCCTCCTCTCCCAGAGAGGGGGGCGCAGGAGTCACATCCTCCACATAATACAGAGCCACCGAGCCGCTGGCGGCCATGCTCGCCCCCAGGGCCTTGAGGTCTTTCCGGCTGGGCTGAGCCTGCAGGCCAGGCAGCCGGAAGAATGGAACGCCGTCTCTGACCATCCCTCCCACCAAAAATCCCAGGGCTCCGTAATCCGAGCCTCTCAGATCGCCTTCTACCTCGATCCTGTGGGTGGGCCGGCGGTTCTCATCCAGATGGTAGCCGTAGAGAGCGGTCTTTCCCACCAGTGCGGCAGCTAAAGCGGAGGGCCCCCCTTCCCGGTTGGTCCGGGCGCCGATCACAGAGTTGGCATAGGAGACGGCAGAAGACTCACTCCAGGCAAGGTGGTCGCCCGGACCTGCCAGGGAATCATAGATCTGATAGGGGGTGCAGGTGCAGTCGATGGCAACTCCCAGCTTTCGGTAAGCATCTATGACCTGCTGCTGCTTTTCTGCAAAATCCTCGTCTATCCCCATCTCTTTCCAGCGGCACAGGTCCATCCCCGCCGGATTGAGGATGCTGGGCACAGCCACCGTCCCTCGCAGGTCCGAGATCCACTCCAGCCCGGCCTGGCCTATGTTCTTGTAGGAGACCCCGGCGATCTGGACGGAGCGGACGGGGACAAGCTTCTCTGCGCCGTAGCTATCGCCCAAAGCTACCAGTATCTCCATCATCCGGCGCAGAGTCTCGCCCTTCTCGCCCTGATAGATGGCTTCTTCTTCACGGGACAGGTACATTGCTATGGCCTGCGGCGGCCCAAAGCTAAAAGGTTTTTCCGCGCTGCTCGCCGCTCAGACCAGCCGGTGCAAAGGATGCTCATCAACCGGTTCGATCTCCAGATCCAGAACCGCCTCGGCAATGAGTATGTCCGCCATAGCGGCAGCGGGAAAGATGATCTCCGCGCTCTCGATCGGCCCATAGAGCAGGAAATCGGCTGCCGCGAGAAGCTGCATAGCCGCCGCCGCCGCATCGCAGCCTCTTTTGGCTGCCGCATCCTTTCCCGACAGCCAGGGCCATGAGGATACGGCATTATGTATCCCTGAGCCCACGGGCAGGCCCAGCCGGGCCTTGGCCGCCACGGAAAAGCGCAGAGCCGCTCCCGCCCCGCTGCCCAGGGGCAGCACCGCCGGATCGATGAGTATGTTGTTGATGCCCATATCCCTGGCCGCATCTAATAGCCCCTTTTCCCTCGCCGCCCCTCCTGTCTCCAGCACCGCCAGGGAGCCCTCCACTCCGGGCTGGGTGGGATTGTAGGCCAGAATGATGGCCGAGTCCAGCTCCGAGTCCCGGATGGCCCGCGCCTCGGCCTCATCCGTGGCCAGGCTGATGCTGTTGTAGATGGCCTTGTCTGCATAGCCCTGCTCGCTGGCCAGTGCCGCGGCTGCCATCCGGGTGGCGGGATCGGCGGAATCGATTATAAAGGGGCCGCTCCAGACCTTTTCGGTGAAGTCTAGATATCTCTCAAAGGCCTCACTGCTCCGGGCATAAATATGCAAGATGGAGGGGCATCCCGTCTCATCGGACAGCTCCCCCTGGCGAGCCACCAGTTTCTCCGCAGCCGCCCGATCGAAGAGGCCCCTCTCCTCATCCTCTACAATCTTATGCCCCTGATAAAAGATGGTGCCGCATAGTACGGACGCCAGCTCTCCGGGCTGGCCTCCCATCCTCACCCCCGCCAGGTTGACCACACTCTGCTCTCTCCTGAATCGGAACAATCTTCACACCTCTTCCATGACCAGCCAGGCGGAGGCGTCCATGACCACGCCCGCCCCCAGGGTCAGATCGGCGTCCCCCGCGGCCATTGCCCTGATGGGAGCCTTCCTCTTGAAGACCAAGAAGGGCTCGCCAGGATAGGGCTCTTTCTTGTGGCGGGCCACCAATGCCTCTATCTCCTCTACATCCACCAGGCCGATGCGCTCTATCAATTCCACCTGCTCCTGAAATCGGCTTATAGCCTCCGGCGGCAGGTTCTGGATGAAGGGAATGGCGCCCTTTGATCCCACGATCCTTCCCTGAGGATCTATGCCGTTCTTATGCAGGGCCAGGAGGGTATTGCCGGGCAGATGCCCCTTGGACTCCAGGCCGCAGATGATCACATAGCGAATATTGCAATTGGAAATGACATTGGCCACGATCTTTTCCAGCCCCAGGTTCTCGGTTACGCACTGGCCGAAGATGGCCGAGCCTTTAATGAGCAGCGGGCTGGCCAAAGTGACCACGGCCACGGCGGAGCGGGGATCGCCCACCTGATAGTCGCCGCGCAGGGGCGGCCAGGGATCGGTGTAAAGCCTGCCATCTCTATTGTTGTCCTCGGTCATTCTCCCCTCTTGCTGGTCCATAGGCTGGCGGGCATTTATTATTTCCGATAAGAGCTTCGGACTTGCCCTGCCCTCCGATCTGATATGAAAATTGAAATACGAGAATGATAGAAATGAATTATCCGAAGAGAGAAATGAATACTGCAAAAGAGAGAAATGGATTGTAGAAGAGATAGGCAGCTGGAATTGATCCTAACCCTGGGACAACGCCGGCAATCCTGAAGACCTGTATCAACCCCCTGTTGGTGGCAAGGTAATATGGCCTCATACAAAGAAAAGATCCTGGAAGTTATAGGGGAATCGGAGGTGGGCCTGACCACTGTGGATGTGGCCAAGAAGGCGGGCGTGAGCAAGACCACGGTCATCAAATATCTCTCCGTACTCAGCTCCGAGGGAAGTGTGGAGTTCGTGGAGGTTGGCCCCTCCAAGCTCTGGAGAGTGAGGGGAGCAGCAGCCAGGCATGGAGAAGAAAGAGAGAAGACTGCCGAGCCGCAGAAGTCGGAGGAGCCACCAGCTTTTGATATCGATTTTGGCCGTGGCGAGGATCATAGGGTGGTCTTCACCTTTCGGGTCGATCCGGATAGGATATGCAGCCTGATGAAACGCTTCCATAGATGCGTGGATGAAAAGAAAGAAAAAGCCTTGACGGGAGGGATGATCCACGCCAGTTGAACCTGCCTCATCTCTGCCCAAGGAGATCTGCCAGTTCTTCCAGATCGAGGGCGGCCAGACCCTGCTGATCAAAGGCCTGCCGGGTACGGGCAAGACCACCCTGGCCCTGGAGATCATGAACCGCCTCTGTCGAGAGCAGAGCGGGCTTTACATCTCCACCCGCATCGATCCACGAAGGCTTTATGCCACCAACCCCTGGGTGGAGGATATCCTCCCCGCCAGGAATGTGGTCAATGCCACCCAGACCAAACTCCTGGAAAGCCTGAAGGGATTGGGAAAGGATCTCAACAGTTACTATGCCGTCCTGGACTTCTTCAAAGTCTTCTTCGAGGAGGCGGAGGATATGGACAATCCCACCATAGTCATCGACAGCTGGGATGCCGTACTGAACTACACCTCCCACCTGCTGGAGGGCAGCCATGCCAGCTTTGAGCAGAACATCTGCGAGTTCGCCCGGGACCTGGACACCAATCTCATCTTTGTCTCCGAGTTTGATAGCGTCATGCCCCTGGACTACATCGTGGACGGAGTGGTGAGCATGGAGCAGTTCCGCCTCCCCGCCTCGGACCTTGGCGGCATGAGGACCCGCTACATACGCCAGATCAATTTGAGCAAACTTCGTGGCGTGGAGATCGGCAACAAAACCTACACCGCAACCCTGCACGGCGGACGGTTCAGGTTCTTTGAGCCCTACCTGGATCAAAGGGATGCCCGTATCGCCAGCGAGGGGGTGAGGGTACCCGATCCCAATGAGGATCACATCTCCACAGGCATACCCGATCTGGATATCGTCACAGGCGGTCTCCGGTACGGATCATGTAATGTCCTGGAGATTGGGGAGGGTGTGGGCAAGAGGTACTATCAGATCCTGACTGCTCTCGCTTCCAATGCCCTCAAGAACGGACGGGGAGTTTTCATTCTGCCCAGCATCGGCTATCAGCTCAGCTCTCAGGACATATTCGTGCCCAACAACGTCATAGTCTCCCGGCCTGAGGGCGAGGATCCCGTATCCTGGGGCGAGGATCTGCAGGAGAAGTGGAATGGTCTTCGGGAGAGGACCGGGCGGCCAATATTGAACATTATTGGCCTTGATGCCATTGAGTTCGCCTTCGGCTACAAGGCCGTTCTCAACCTGGCCAACATCATGATCCGGAGCTGGAAAGAGACCAACGACATAAATGTGTTGGTGGTGAAAAGCGGCCAGGAGAGCATGAATATGGCCATCCACACCGCAGACACCTACCTTTTGGTGAGCGAGCTGAATGGTGGGCTGTGCATTTATGGGATCATACCCAGGACCGAGCCCTACAATATGCTGCTAGAGGAAGGAAACCGGATCAGCCTGACTCCAATAGTTTGATCCCTATAGTCTGACCTCACCGGTTTCTTTTTTTCCAGAACAGGCTAAAAACTCAGGCCTTGGCCAGGCCCTTCGCCTCCCGGGCAATCCTTGCCGCGGCCTCCTTTCTCATCATCTCCACGAACTCGCGCTGGGTGGCGAAGATCAGTGTCCCGGTGGGACAGGCGGCAACGCAGGCGGGAACATCCAGGCTCTTGCAGCGATCGCATTTCACTGCCATGCGCACCTCGGTGTGCCTGCCGATGACCCCGTAGGGGCAGACCATGGCGCACATCCAGCAGCCCACGCAGTTCTCCTGAATGCGATCCACTATGCCGGTTACCGGATCCTGTACCATGGCCCCGGTGCGGCAGACGGCGACGCATGGGGCATCCTCGCAGTGGCGGCAGACCAGGGGCATCTTCTGCCCTTCGGCCATCTCCACATAGACCCGGCGCACCGGCCTCGGCTTCTCCGATACCGCAGAAAAGAGGCTCTTGGCCGCGGAGTGCTCCACGGCGCAGGCCATCTCGCAGGACTTGCAGCCCAGGCAG
>Ga0116149_1006350_pt1 | contig 10674 bp, 9 predicted proteins | sample AD_UKC057_MetaG_FD_89787 | JGI IMG/M metagenome (GOLD analysis project Ga0116149, IMG submission 89787) | Active sludge microbial communities of municipal wastewater-treating anaerobic digesters from USA - AD_UKC057_MetaG | ecosystem: Engineered > Bioreactor > Anaerobic > Digestate | place: USA...
ACTGTGGCCAGTTTTCGTCCAACCATCTGTTCCTCCTGCGGATGAAAAATAACATCCTGTACTTATTGCAAATAGAGTGCCAGCGACAGGTTGGCAAGAGCAGCTGATAATTAATGAATTACAGTCCGAAATGCGCGCCGGCGCCGGCCTCTTTGTGCGGAGATGAAATGGTGTCTCACCTGGCGACAGCCAGGTCTGCCGGCCATGGAATGCCCTTGCATTTTGAGGCACAAATGCATACATTAATCAACACGCAACGGCGCTTATTTATTTAACTTCCGGCACATCCACATGAAACTGGCTCAGGAAACCATCCTCATCACCGGCGCCTCTTCCGGCATCGGCGCTGAACTTGCGCGGCAGCTCGCCCGACGGGGATGCCGCCTGATCCTGACCGCCAGGCGCAAAGAACTCCTCGACAAGCTGATCTCAGAGCTGCCGGGAGGGGTGGAACGGCATCAGGCTTTCTGCTGCGACCTCTCGCAGCCGGGAGAGGTGGAGTCCATGTGCCGGAGCATTAGGGAGAGCTATCCGCTCCTGGACGGGATGATCCTTAACGCCGGGGTCGGCGGAGGATTCAATGCCTTCGCCATGGATGTGGCCGGCATCCGCTATCAGTTCGAAGTCAATTTCTGGGGCGTGGTCGAAACCATCGCCCGGCTTTTACCCCCTCTGCTGGAGCGGCAGGCGGGCTTTATCGCTGTAACCTCCAGCCTTGCCGGTTATCGCGGGATGCCGGCATCGGCCCCCTATTCGGCCGCCAAGGCGGCCTTGACCCGTTTCATCGAGAGCACCCGCATCGACTGTCAGGGAAGCGGTGTTCATTTCACCGTCATCTCCCCCGGTTTCGTGCGTACGCCCATGACCGAGAGGGGAGAGGGGTGGCGGCCTTTTATGATCAGCGCTCCCCGGGCCGCAAAAATCATCATCAGCGGGCTCGAGAAGAGGCGGTATGAGATCCGCTTCCCTTTGCCCATGGTCCTGCTCGCCCATTTCGGGCTTCACCTCCCGGAGGGGCTCTATATCAAACTGCTGCGGGGACGACGCAAGCCGCGGCAGGTCAATCCGACCGGCGCTTAATCCTGAAACTGCTGAATGGACATCTTGTTATGAGAAGAATTGCGCTCCTTCTGCTCGCCGCGTTTTTTGTCAGCGCGGGGTGCGGAAAAACACCTCAAAGCCACGGCAAACTGATCATCGCTGCCAGCATTCCTCCACTCGCCGATTTCGTCCGGCAGGTGGGAGGTGACCAGGTGGAGGTGGTGACCATTGTCACCGGGGCCGTCAATCCGCATACTTTCGAGATCACCCCCGAAACTGTCCGCAGGGCAAGCCGCGCCCGGCTCCTCGTTATCAACGGCCTGGGCCTGGAATTCTGGGCTTCCAAGCTGGTCGACACCATCGGCAAAAACTCAATAAAGATTGTTGATACCAGTGAAAGGATCCCCCCCATCGAGGAGGATACGGAGCATGCTCATGGTCACGGAGGCGCCAATCCGCACATCTGGCTTTCACCGCCGCTGGCCATCCAGCAGGTGGAAACCATTCGTGATGCCCTGGTCGAGGCTGACCCCGGCAACGGCTCCCTCTATCGCCGCAACAGCCAGAGCTTTGTCGATTCCCTGCGCGCACTCGACAACGAGATCACTCTGGAGATCGCCGGCTGGCTGCAGAAATCCTTCATCTGCTTTCACCCTTCCTGGGTCTATTTTGCCGCCAACTACAAACTCAACCAGGCGGCTGTTATCGAAAAACGGTCCGGTTTTGAGCCGACTCCGCACGAAATCGTCGAGATCATCGAAATCGTGAAAAGGCTGGATATCTCCGCCATCTTTGCTGAAAGACAGTTCCCGACCCAAAGCAGCGAGACCATCGCCAGGGAGTGCGGCGCCAGGGTCATCAGCCTCGATCCCCTGGGCGACGATGCGCCCGGATTTTCCTACATCAAGCTCATGCGCCAGAATGTTGCCAAAATGGCGCAGGCCATGAAATGAGCCCCGAAATGAACGATGTCGTCATCTCCTGCGAGCATCTCTCTGTGGCCTACCAGGACAAACTCGCACTCGAAAACATCACCTTCAACATCCACCGTGGCCAATTCTGGGGCATCCTCGGCCCCAACGGCTCGGGCAAGACCACCCTGCTGCGCACCATGCTCGGACTCATCGAGCCGTTGAGCGGTTCAGTACGCCTTTTCGGCTGCTCCCCGCGCCAGCTCGGCGTACTGCGCGACAAGATCGGCTACGTGCCGCAATATGCCCAGATCGATTTCAACTTTCCCCTCAAGGTGCGGGACATGGTGATGCTCGGTCGCAGCCGCAAGATGGGCGTTGGCAGACGGCCCGGGAGCGATGACTGGCGCGCTGTGGATCAGGCTCTCGCCAAAGTGGAGATGACGGATTTGGCGGAACGCCAGATCGGCCGACTCAGCGGCGGCCAGCGCCAGCGCGCCCTCATCGCGCGCGCCCTCGCCCTCGAACCGGAACTGCTCATGCTCGACGAACCTACCGCCGCCCTCGATGTCGGCGCCACCGAGGGATTTTATGAATGGATCCACCATATGCACCAGCAGATGAAGATCACCCTGCTGCTGGTCTCCCATGATGTCGGAGTGGTCTCGCGTTACGTCTCGGCCGTAGCCTGCCTTAACAAGCGGCTGGTTGCCCACGGGCTGCCCCAGGAGGTCCTGGGCAGCGAAACCCTCGAAGGCATGTACGGTTGCGATGCCATGTTCTTCCGCCACGGCGATGTGCCGCATATGGTCGTGCCTGCCCCATTTCACGACCCGTCCCACTCTCACCCCTGATCGAGGTATTTGTGGAGATCCTCACCTTCGGTTTTATGCAGCGCGCTCTGCTTTCAGCGACGATCATCGGCACCGTCTGCGCCATCATCGGCGTCTACGTGGTGCTGCGCGGCATGGCTTTCATCGGCGCCGGCATCGCCCATGCCTCCTTCGGCGGAGTCGCCCTCGGCATCACCCTGGGCGTGAATCCCCTGTTAACCACCATCCTTTTTTGTCTGGCAACCGCCTGGAGCATCGCCTTTCTCAGCGAGGGGCGCAAGGTGAGCGAAGACAGCGCGGTGGGCATCTTTTTCGCTTCGAGCATGGCCTTCGGCGTACTTCTCATCGGACTCATGAAGGGATATCAGGCTGACCTCTTCGGCTACCTTTTCGGAAATATCCTTGCCGTCAGCCCTGCCGACCTTTGGTCCAGTCTCGCCATCGGCGCGCTGGTCATTCTCCTGGTCTGGTTCTTTTTCAAGGAGTTTCTGCTCTTTACCTTTGACCCTGAAATGGCCCGGGTGACCGGTCTGCCCGTCAAGGCCCTCAATCTGCTCATGATGAGCATGATCGCCGTCACTATCGTCATTTCTATAAAGAGCGTGGGCATCGTGCTGGTCTCAGCGCTGATCGTAACCCCTGCGGCATCGGCCTACCTGCTCAGCGATGATTTTAAAAAGATGATGCTGCTTTCGATTATCCTCGGGGTGGGATCGACCTGGACGGGGCTCTTGCTTTCAGTCTGGTTGAATCTCGCTTCCGGAGCGACCATCGTCATGGTCGCGACCGTGATCTTTTTCATCTGCTACTTCTGCAGCCCGCAGCGCCGCAAGCTGCGCCGCAATATCGAGGAGCTCAGGGTGGAGGTGAAGGAAAAATAAAAAGGGGCCCTGCCGTTGATGCAGGACCCCGCAGGTCTCAGACCGTTCAATTCGCGATCACGACGCCCGCAGAATCGAACGCACAGTCTGGGCCACGGAACGGAAATCGATCTTGCCGCTGCCCATCTTGGGCATCTCTTCAATGACGACAAAGTTTTTAGGCAGAGCGATCGACGGCAGCTGCTTGCCCATCTTTTTGAGAATATCGCGCTCATCAACTGCGGACGTCACAGCAGCGACAATTCTGGCCCCCTTGAGGGAGTCGGGAATCTCGACCACGCAGCAGGCGACACCCGCCGGCAAAAAGGATTCCAGCACGCTCTCGGTGCGCACCAGCGATACCATCTCGCCGCCGATCTTGACAAAACGCTTCAACCGCCCGCGATGCCAGACAAAGCCTTCCTCATCGACCACCCCCATGTCACCGGTGTCATACCAGCCATCCTTGATGTGGAGGGAGGTCTCCTCGAGATCGTCGAAATAGCCCTTCATCACCAAATCACCCTTGACCAGGATCTTGCCCTCCTGGCCCGGACCGAGCGCGGCTCCGGTACCGAGATCCGCAATCCTGAGCTGCACGCTGGGCAGGGGGCGGCCAATGCTGCCGGGCTTGTTCGCTTCCGGAGTATTGACGGTCACCCCAGGACTGGTCTCGGTCGTGCCGTAGGCCTCGAGCAGGTCGATGCCGTGTTTGGTCCGGTACCCTTCCCGCAGCCAGTCAGGGGTTTTATCGGCGCCGGGGACGACAATGCGCAGAGAGGCAAAGTCGCCGGGCTCGGATTCGCGCAGGTACCCGGCGAAAAAGATCGGCGTGCCGGCAATCATCGTGGGCTTTTCCTCACGGATTATGCGGGGGATATTTTTATATTCGAGAGGATTGGCAACGGTAACATTGGTCATGCCGACCACGAGGGGCAGCCAGAAGTTGGCATTGTGGCCGAAGACATGGAAAAGAGGCAAAACCCCCATCATCACATCTTTTTCACTGAGGCCGAAAACCTTGACCAGATCGACGATGTTGGAGCTAAAGTTGCGGTGGGTGAGCTGCACCCCCTTGGGATCCTTTTCGCTGCCGCTGGTGAAAAGAATCACCACCGTGTCATCCTCTTTGGAGGAGGGAAGGGTGGCGAAGAGCAGCGGTGTGGGAAGCTTGGAGCGCAGCGCCGCCTTGAGTTTGGCCGCGGTGCCGATGCCGGCGAGAATATCCTCGATGAAGATCATCCCGGGCACGATGCGGCAGTTGATCTTTTCGACCAGAGCCCTGGAAGTTATGATCGTCGTAAAACCGCATTTGTTCTGGGCGTACTCGCAGTTCTCCGCAGCCCCGGTGGAATAGTTGATCATGACCGGGACCTTGCCCGCCAGGACGACCCCAAGGGTGGAGAGGATCGAGCCGGAGGAGGTCGGAATCATCACCCCGATAAAGCCCTCCTTGAACTTTTTAATATAGTCGGCGAAGATAAGGCCGGCGATCAGAACCTTGTCGTAAGAAAGCCGGCGGTCGAGGGTGCGGTCTATGATCGCGAGCTTGCCGCCCAGCCGCTTTGCCGTACGTATGAATTCATGATGAAGGATCATTTTTCACCTCAAATCGTGGTGACGGTCATTATTAATGAATGTTATTCATTAATAATACTAAAATCGCTGCAAAAGCGCAACTAAAAAATGAATAATATTCATATTTGTGCAGCATATCGCCCGGCTGGAGGAGAAGGTCTTGATAAAATATAGCTGGAAGTGTTGACGCAAAACGGTGGGCTCCACGACCGGCAGCGGCAGGTTGTCAGATGAGCGGAAGGCACAGAACCGGCGGAGCGCAGTGCGTCGCGCTTCGCCGGTGTTGAATCTGCTTCAGTTTCGTGCGCCGATAAAGCGCTCGAGCCACTGATCCATCTCCCAGAGCGTGTGCAGGACCGATTCCCGCGCGCGGTAACCGTGACTCTCCTTTGGCAGGATGACCAGCCGGGCAACCTTGCCGAGCCCCTTCAAGGCCGCGTAGTAGCGCTCGCTCTGCATCGGGAAGGTGCCGGTGTTGTTGTCCGCCTCGCCGTGAATGAGCAGCAGAGGGGCGTCCATTGTCTGTACAGCCATAAAGGGTGACATTTTTAAATAAGTCTCCGGCGCCTCCCACAGGGTGCGCTCTTCGCTCTGGAAACCGAACGGGGTGAGGGTGCGGTTGAAAGCGCCACTGCGGGCGATACCGGCCTGGAAGAGCCGGCAGTGGCTGAGCAGGTTGGCGGTCATGAAAGCGCCGTAGCTGTGACCGCCGATCGCCAGCCGGGTCGAATCTGCGACGCCGCGGTTCTTCAGTTCCGCGACGATCGCTTCAGCGCTGGCGACCAGCTGCTCGATGTAGGTGTCGTTGGGCTCCTTCTCCCCCTCGCCGACGATCGGCATGGCCGGATCATCGACCACCGCATAGCCGCGCATCACCCAGAACAGGGGGCTGAGGGGGGAGATGCGGATGAAGCGGAAGGGTGAATCCGTGACCTGGCTGGCTGAGGCGGCGCTCTTGAACTCCTGGGGATAGGCCCACATCAGAACCGGTAGAGTGCCCCGGCTTCGCTCCCAGCCCGGCGGAGTATAGAGGGTGGCTGTGAGTTGGACCTTGTCGGCCCGTTCATACCGGATCAGCTCCTTGCGGATGCCCATAAGCTGGGGCGAAGGGTGGGGAAAAGCGGTCACCGGCACGGACGATTCAGGACTGAGGCGGCGCAAGTGGTAATTGGGGGGCTCCTCAATGCCCTCACGACGCGTCAAAAAGGTTTCCGCCCCTTCATCCATAAAGTCGATGAAGTTTTCATAATAGGGCGCGGCGCATCGCCAAAGGCGCCGGCTGTGCCCGTTCGCTATCGAGCGTTCATCCAAAAAGGGAAAGCTGCCATCCGGAGAAGCGCCCTCACCGCGCATGTAGACACCCTTTTTATCGCGCGTCCGGCGCAAAACGTAGGTGCCACTCGATGTTGCAGTCATGAGGGGCGTCCCGGGATCATTGTAGCGGTCCTCCATGGAATACTCGGCGAAGAGGAGCGCCTTGCTGTCGGGATTCTCCGGATCGATCGACCAGATCCGCACCAGCCGTTCTTTCCAGACCCACTCCTGAACAAGCGCGAGGTCCTCGTCCCCCCAGTAGACCGTACGGAAGCGCAGGGAGAGATTGGCGAGCAGTTCGGCATCGTGGGTGAAAGGGGCGGTCAGGGTCCATACCTTGTCGCGGATCTCGGCCGTGCGTTTCGGATCTCCGCCATCCTGGGCCTCGCACCAGAAGAGCGTCTGCGGCTGATCGGCTCGCCAGCCGAAATTGCGCGGCCCCTCGGGAACAGCATCGAAAGCGATCGGCACCTGTTCGGCGAGCGGCAGATCGGCCACATCCTTGACCAGGGCCCCGCTCGGATCCCAAATCTGCACACGGTGAGGAAAGCGCAGCGCCGGCACCAGATAGGAATAGGGCCGGTGAATGATCTCGACCAGGATTGCGAGGCCGTCTGGAGAGGGCTCCGCCGTCCGGTAGATCGCCGGGCTGCCGATCCGGGCGAGGCTGCCGTTTTCGTCCGCAAGGGCGAGCTGGCAGCTGAAATAGTGGTCGAAGAGCTGCTCATCGTGACTGTTCCGGAGCAGATCCTGGTAGGTCGGCGCCGGTGCGCTCACGCCCCCGCACTCCTGGATCACCGGCCCCTCCGGAATGAGCGGCGCGGCGGGGGGGGCAGGGCGCTCAGGCGGAATCAGCCGGCAGATGATCCTTTTGCTGTCGGGCATCCACTGGAACGGGTCATCATAGAATGCGGCGTTGAGGGGCTCGCCGCTGAGCTGACGCGCACTTGCGCTGCCGCAGTCGAGCAGCCAGAGCGTGATCGCGTTCACTCCAGTCAGGGTGAAGGCGACCTTACGGCTGTCCGGCGACCAGGAGACATTGCGGATGCGGGCGCCGGGGGGGAGCCCCCGGACGGGACGGGTGGCGCCGTCGCGCAGTGATTTCAGCTGCAAGCCTGTATGATAGCTGAAACGGCTCGGCCCGTTGGTTTGCGGGTTGATGCGGATGCCGGCGAGGCGGAGGTCTGGCTGTGAGAGCTCTGCAATGGTGGGTAAAGCGGGATTTTCCAGCACCAGCAGCCAGTGACGGTCGGGCGAAAGACTGACCGAAGGCGTAGCCGGTGCATCGACCAGATCGATGATCTCCTGGGGCGGCAGACGATAGCCGGTCTCCTGTGACGCGCTCAGATCCGGATTAAGCATGAGTACCCCCCAGAAGGAGAGAGTGATCGCAATGTGTTTGGCTGATTTGCTCATAGTACCCTCCTTCATGTTCAACCCATCCAACCGGGATGAGCCCGGCCCTGAAGCGGCGGAGTGCCGCTGGCATGCGAGAAAAGAGAAAGTATAAGGGCAGGTTTGCCTGAGCAAAGATGCAGCAAGGGAGAAGGGCATTGGAAGCCATCTGATTTAAATAAAAGCAATTACGGTGATATTTGCAACTCTTTTTTCAGCAGGTCTCCGCCGGGAGGGGGCAAGATTATGTTGGAAATAATAAAATAATATCCGTATCTTAACCTTGGTTGAAAATTATGGAATGAGGGCGGAGAGCCGGCCATGCTGCGCTGCTATAAAATCGCGAATGAAAAAATACAGGCTTGCGCCCGGGAAGAGGCGCAGATCCTCATCTATATCAGTCCGGACGAGTCGGAAAAAAGATATCTGACCGCCGAAATGAAGCTGGATGAGCACACCCTCAATTCCACGCTCGATCCCGATGAGCTGTCTCGTCTGGAATTCGAGCCCGAACATTTCGCGATGATCTACAAGCGGCCGCGCAATTATATCGTCGAGGACCGCTTCCTCTTCCGCGTTACCTCCATGGGCATTTTCTTCTTCAATGACCGGATCATCCTGGTCGCCAGCGAAGACCTGCCGATGTTCGATGACAAGAAATTTACCCGGGTGACCAGCCTTCGCGATGTGATGCTGAAAATGCTCTACCGCTCAATCTACCACTTTCTCGAACACCTCAAGATCATCGACATGATCACCAACGAGCTCGAGGAGAAGATCAACCTCTCCATGCAGAACAAGTATCTCATCAGCCTCTTCTCGCTGGAAAAATCGCTGGTCTACTATCTGAACGCCATCACCTCTAACTCCATCCTCCTCCAGCGTCTCAAGAACAATTCGGGCAAGATCGCCTTCCTGCAGGAAGAGGAGGAGCTGCTCGATGACATCATGATCGAAAATTCGCAGTGTTACCGGCAGGCGGAGATTTTTTCCAACATTCTCTCCAGCATGGCCGATGCGCGCGCATCGATCGTGGGCAATAACCTCAACTCCCTCATGAAGACCCTCAATATCATCACCATCGGGATCATGGTGCCGACCTTCGTCGTGAGCGCCTTTTCCATGAACGTCAGCATTCCCATGCAAAAACTGCCCTACGCTTTCTGGCTCGTGCTCGGGATCGCCTTCGTCTCGGTCATGGGGTTCTATCTCTTCTGGCGTTATAAAAAATGGTAGTTTTTGTATCTTTTTAAATCTGCTGCATCCAATAAGAAACAACATTTTTCTATACGGGTGAGGCTTTCATGCTGTGCCATGAGATATTGCAGGAGATCTGCGCAGATCTCGCTGAAGACATCGATTCCGAACTCTGCGCCCGGCTGCGCGAACACCTGCAGAATTGCCCGAGCTGCGCCCGGCAGCTCTCGACCATGCGGACCACTGTACAGCTCTACCACTGCCTCGGGCAGCAGGAGGTGCCGCAGCCCATCCACGAACGCCTGGCCCGGATGCTCAACCTTCCCGAGGGTACGTCGGCACCGTAAAGGTGAATATATTGACACTTTTTGCTTGACTGACAGCGTAAAATTGTGTATACTAAGGGTGAAATTAATTTCACCCTTTTTTTGTGGGAGGGTTATGGAAAAGCTGTCGAGCAAGCAGGAAAAGGCGCTCGAACTGATCATCAAGCGCGCCCGGGAACAGGGCTATCCCCCGACCCTGGCGGAATTGACCGAGGAGCTGGGCGCGGCCTCCCGGAACACCGCCGTCAAGTATCTGCGCATCCTCGCGCGCAAGGGCTATATCATCTGGGACCGCAACAAGGCTCGCGGCATCCAGGTCGCTGGCGAACCGGGAGGGGAGGAGGGCGGCGTGCCCCTGATCGGCTCCGTGGCCGCCGGGACTCCGATGCTGGCCGAACAAAACATCGAGCGCTATGTGCCCGTGCCGCGCTTTCTCCTGCGCGCCGCCGGGCCCCATTTTCTTCTGCGCGTCGCCGGCGAGAGCATGATCAACGCCGGCATCCTGCACGGCGATCTGGTACTGGTGCACGCTCAGCCCCAGGCCGATGTCGGCGACGTGGTGGTGGCCCTGATCGACAGTGAAGCCACCGTCAAACGGCTGGCCCAGCGCGACGGCAGACGCTACCTTCACGCTGAAAACCCCGCCCATGCCGATATTCATCCGACGGGGGAGTGGAGCGTGCAGGGCAAGGTTGTCGCTCTGCTGCGCGAAGAGGTGATCTAGCGAGGAGAAACCGTGCCGCGTACCATCATCCATATCGACATCGGCGATTTCCCCATTGCGGTGGAACGGGTCCTGGAACCCCGCCTGCGTCAGCGCCCGGTGGTCGTGGCCGTTCAGACCGCCACCCGCTCCCTGGTCGCCGCCCTCTCCCGCGAAGCGGCCAGCCAGGGCGTGCAGCGCGGCATGCCCCTGCCCCAGGCGCGCAAATACTGCCGCGATCTGACTGTGCTGCCGCCCAACGAGGAGCTCTACACCCGCGCCACCACTGCGCTGCTCGGCCTGCTGGGCCATTTTTCGCCCCTCATTGAACCCCTGCGCTTCGGCCACGCCTATCTCGACATGACCGGCTCGACCCGCCTCTTCGGCGGCGCGCTGGATGCCGCCGCCCGCGCCCAGCGCGAAATCCGCGACCGCCTGCGCCTCGATGCCGTGGCCGGGGTGGCCAGCAACAAACTGGTCAGCAAGGTCGCCTCCGACCTCCTCTGCCGGCAAAAT
>Ga0116149_1006358_pt1 | contig 10670 bp, 7 predicted proteins | sample AD_UKC057_MetaG_FD_89787 | JGI IMG/M metagenome (GOLD analysis project Ga0116149, IMG submission 89787) | Active sludge microbial communities of municipal wastewater-treating anaerobic digesters from USA - AD_UKC057_MetaG | ecosystem: Engineered > Bioreactor > Anaerobic > Digestate | place: USA...
ATTCTAAATAGGCCATTTTATCCTCCTGTTATTTTCATTTGTTAAATTGAGACAGATTCTGTTATCCGTTTTCTTAGGATTCCGTTATCAGGAACAGACTTAGATACAGGAATTTTAACCACAGTATTCGGTTTGGTAAATTCTATCGGTAGCTCATTTTCATCAAACAAATGAGTAATTTTTATTTCAAAATCATCATTAATATCAGGAAAAATAAAACCGATTGTTTCATTAACTGAAAATTTACTCAAAACAGACACCCATACATTTTGATTATCTGATTTGATAATATTGCCTAAATACTGCCAATCACGGCTGTATGCAGAAGTACTGTAATGTTGAGTATGTTCGGAATTAAATCCATTGTAGAAGCCATCAGAATAAATACGATGACTCACTTTATCAAGTTCATCAAACCATTTATCATCTATCAGATTCCCTGATTTAACTGCGTCAAGAGCCTGACGATACGTTCTTACCACATTGGCGACATAGTAATTACTCTTCATCCGGCCTTCTATCTTAATACTGTCAATACCAAGTTCATATATTTCTTTAATATATTTCCATAAACATAAGTCTTTAGAATTAAAGAAATAAGTGCCATGCTGATCTTCTTCAACCGGAAAATACTGACCAGGACGGCTTTCTTCCATTACGGAATAATTCCATCGGCAAGGATGAGTACATTCTCCCAAATTCGCATGTCGGTTGTTAAAATAGGCACTGATCAAACAACGGCCTGAATAAGAAATACACATGGCTCCATGTACAAATATTTCTATTTCCATATCAGGGCATTTTTGCCTGATTTCTGTAATTTCTTCAAAGGTGAGTTCACGAGCCAAAATAACTCTTCTGGCCCCTAAGTCTTGCCAAAATTTTACGGTTTGCCAATTGGTAATATTTGCCTGAGTACTGATATGAATTGGAATTTCAGGAGCATATTTTTGAACCATCCTGAAAACAGACGGATCAGAAAGTATAATTCCATCCAGTTTTAAGCTTCCTAAAAACTGAATATAGTTTTCCAACCCTTCAAGATGTTGGTTGTGGGCATAAATATTGGTGGTAATAAAAATCTTTTTTTGAAGAGAATGGCAATATTCTACGAGTTGAGACAGCTGTTCGTCATCAAGATTATCTGCTTTTGCTCTCAGACTAAATTGTTTTCCCCCTGTGTAGATCGCGTCAGCCCCATAATGTAAAGCATATTTCGCTTTTTCAAAATTTCCTGCAGGTGCGAGTAATTCCATTATGAACTCATAGAAGTCAGCATATCTGCATTACTTTTACTGTCAGAGACTTTTTGTCTCAGGGTTTCCATACCTTGAACAGGATTCATCGTTTTAAGGAATTTTCTTAGCACAAACATCCTGTTTAATTCAGTTTTTGATAATAGTAATTCTTCTCGACGGGTTCCTGAACGAATCAAGTCTATTGCAGGGAATAAACGCATATCACTGATTGCACGGTCAAGAACCAATTCCATGTTACCGGTTCCTTTAAATTCTTCAAAAATAACCTGATCCATTCGACTGCCAGTATCAACTAAAGCAGTAGCAATAATCGTTAAGCTGCCCGCTTCTTCTGTTTTTCTGGCTGAGCCAAAGAAACGTTTTGGTTTATGCATCGCATTGGCATCAATACCACCAGACATGATTTTTCCGCTGGAAGGTGAATTATTGTTATAAGCACGTGCTAAACGGGTAATACTATCTAACACAATAACAACATCCTGATTCATTTCCACCAGACGTTTCGCTTTTTCGATCACGATTTCAGCTACCATTGTATGATTTTTTGCAGTTTCGTCAAAAGTAGAGCTAATCACTTCAGAATTAAAAGGATAAATTATTCTTTTCATTTCAGTCACTTCTTCAGGTCTTTCATCAACCAACAAAACGATCACATACACTTCAGGATGATTAACCAGTATGGCATTGGCAATATTCTGCATTAAAACGGTTTTACCAGTTCTGGGAGCAGCCACAATCAATCCACGCTGGCCTTTTCCAATAGGAGAAAACAGGTTAACAATACGAGTTGAAATCTTATCTACATTAACCTTAGCTTCAGCTAATTTAACTTCAGGCACTTCTAAATCCAGTTTTTCAGTTGGGTAATAAGGCGTGAGTTCTTCGAATGGTGTTATCTCCTGTATCTTACTTGGATCCATATAATTGACGGCATCCACCCTCAACATAGCAAAATACTTTTCGCCTTCTTTAGGTGAACGGACAGGTCCTGTTACCATATGACCACGTTTCAGTCCAAATCGTTTAATCTGATTTAACGACACATAAACGTCATCTCGACCAGGGATGTAATTATTTTCAGGATATCTTAAAAAACCATATCCATCATCAGTAATATCTAGACAACCAGTTGTATATGCAAGCCCTTCCTGTTCAGCGATTGCTTCAAAAATTTTATATATTAAATCAGGTTTTTTAAAATCCTGAGGTTTTTTGATATCCAGTTCTTTAGCTGTTTTTAACAATTGCTGCAAATTCATAGCAAATATTTCTTCGCTGGTGTACGCCATTTGAAAGTCTCCTTAAGTTATTTGGTTACGTTTGATTCTAAATTTAATAACTTTATTCAAAATGTCAAGAAAAAAATCAAAGCTTTTAGAAAAAAAATTAAAATCATTCATTTTCTAAAAAAAAGCATTGACAAAAGCTTTGATTTCATTATTATACTAACAAAAAATCTAAGTAGGATGAGCTACTCTTATGATAAATCTAATAAACATAGAAAAGCTAAAAAATCTTTCCATAAAAAACAAGCTGATTGCAATCACGGTTACTACTGCTACAATTGCTTTATTTATTGGATTTTCTTTTGTCATTTTTAATACGGTTAAGACATTTCGGTCTGAAATGCTTGCCAGTTCAGTTATGCATGCCAGACTACTCTGTGAATACACCGTTACACCCCTTGAATTTCAGTATAAATATGCTGCCGATGAAGTACTGGATAAGTTAAAAACAATCCCTGATATAGAAGCGGGTATCATTTTTGATGCCAATGGACAAGTTTTTTCTTCTTACTACAAATTCAGAAAAAACATTGAAGAGATAAAGTTTTCTCCCTTGCAAAGACAAAACAGTTATTTTAAAAAGGATCATCTCTACGTATATCAGCCAATTGTTTCAAATGGCATTGTTATTGGAACTTTATTTCTTAAAGTATCTTCTGATAGTCTTAAGCAAAGAATCAGTAATTATATCAAAACAATGAACTGGATTTTACTTTTTATTCTGCTTTTGATATTTATTGTCTCAATTGCCCTGCAAAAAAGTATTTCAAAACCAATTCTGGATTTAGCAGATTATAGTAAAAAAGTCGCATTAAATGAAAACTACACGATTGATTTTAATCAGAACAGAACAGACGAAATTGGAGTATTGTATAACAGTTTTGCTCAAATGATTCAGAAAATACAGGAAAGAATGCATGAGAGAGATGAAGCCAATAATTCTCTGATAGACAGAACAATAGAACTGACAGAAGCATTGGAAGATTTAAAACAAACACAAAACCATCTGATTCAGTCAGAAAAAATGGCTGCTTTAGGACAATTGATTGCAGGTGTCGCTCACGAAGTGAATACACCATTGGGAGCTATCCGTTCATCTGTTGGCAATATTTTACAAAATTTTACTGAGACCCTCTCGTCTTTACCTGAATTTTTCTGTTCTATCAGTGATGATGAGAAGATATTCCTTCATGGCCTGATAAATAAGTCACTCAACTACAATCATCATTTATCAGCTAAAGAAGAAAGACAATATAAAAGATCTATCTCAGCGATATTGGATGAACACGAAGTAAATCATTCGCGTGAAGTTGCTGATACATTAGTTGATATGGGTATATTTGATGATATTGAAGCCTGCGTTCCTTTTTTAAAGAGAGAGAATGGCTTTGACATACTGCAAAAGGCATATAAACTCAGCAGTATTCAACGTAGTGCCAACAATATCAACATCGCTACAGATAAAGCATCAAAAGTAGTGTTTGCGCTTAAAAATTATGCCCGTTATGATCACACCGGTGAAATGACTATGTCAGATATAACAGAAGGAATTGAAACCGTTTTAACCCTCTATCAGAATCAGATGAAACATGGAATTGAACTTATTAAAGAGTTTGAACCAATACCTCAGCTGATGTGTTATCCGGATGAACTGAATCAGGTCTGGACAAACATCATTCACAATGCCATTCAGGCAATGGACAATAAAGGGATACTGGCAATCAAACTAAGATCTGATGAGAATTTTATCCGCATTTGTATTACAGATAGTGGGAAAGGAATCCCAGAAAGCATTAAAGACCGGATATTTGAGCCATTTTTTACCAGCAAACCCAAAGGGGAAGGAAGTGGCTTAGGTCTAGATATTGTAAAAAAAATAATAGAAAAGCACAATGGCATGATAAAAGTTGAGAGTAAACCTGGAAAAACCACTTTCTGTATCTCTCTGCCAATCAATTCAAAAATGGGGGAATCATGAGAAATAAACCAGTTATATTGTGTGTAGATGATGAAAAGATTATTTTAGATAGTTTAAAAATGCAATTAAAAAATCATTTTAATGATATGTTTGTATATGAAACAGCTGAAAACGCAAGCGATGCCCTCGATTTTATAGATGAATTGGTCGGTGATGGTGTCAGGATATTAATTATCGTGTCTGATTGGCTCATGCCAGGGATTAAGGGAGATGATTTTTTAATCCTTGTTCATGAAAAATATCCTGAAATTATAAAAGTGCTACTTACCGGTCAGGCAGATGAACAGGCGATTCAACGTGCTTATGAAAAAGCGAATCTACTTAAATGTCTCCATAAACCATGGCACGAGAAAGAGTTGGTTGAAGTTATCCAGGCGGGGTTAGGATCATGAAGAAAAAACCGATAATAATGATTGTAGATGACGAAAAAGTAGTTTTAGACAGTTTAAAAACAGAGTTAAAAGAACAATTTCAGAACAGGTATCTGATCGAAACTGCTGAAGGGGGTTATGACGCCCTAGAGTTATTCAGAGAGTTAATTGCTGATCAGTACGAGATACCTGTTGTTGTATCAGACTACATCATGCCTGACTTAAAAGGCGATGATCTGTTACGCTATATTCATGAATTCTCACCTGAAACCAAAAAAATCATGTTAACAGGCCAGGCAGATGTTCAGGCCGTTGCTAATGCTGTCAATTACGCCATGTTATATCGGTTTATTGGAAAGCCATGGAATAAAGAGGATCTGGCTCTGACAATTCAAAGTGGTCTCAATAGTTATTATGATGCTAAATATATTGAAGAACAGAATAATGAAATCAGAGAGTTAAACAAAAACCTCGATATAAAAGTCCAGGAGAGAACAAAAGAGTTGGTTGAAGCACTCGCTGCAAAAAATAAATTCTTCTCGATTATCTCTCATGATCTTAAAAATCCATTATCAATTCTACTGACTTCTGAGGAAATGCTGTTAGAGTATTTCGATTCTTATGAAAAAGAAGAAATCAAAGATTTAGTTGAAAAAATGCATGTAGGCACAAAACGGATTTCTGATTTACTGTTAAATTTACTTAGCTGGTCAAGATCACAAACAGGTAGTATCCCTTTTAATCCTGGCCTATTCAATCTGAATGAGTTACTTCTGGAAAATAAAGAGTTACTTGCATCTAATGCAGAAAATAAAAGAATATCAATAGAACTTGAGCTAAATCCAGAATTATCAAACATTTTTGCTGACAAAAACATGATCAGCACAGTTGTTCGAAACCTGCTGAGCAATGCCATAAAATTTACCCCAGTTTCAGGGAAAGTATCAGTCAAATCAATGAAAGTCAATGACCATTATATCATATCAATTAGTGACAATGGAGTGGGAATCAGTCCTGAAAATCAGGAAAAACTTTTTAAAGTAGGTAAAAACTTCTCCACAAAAGGAACCGAAAAAGAAACAGGTACTGGCCTCGGTTTATTACTTTGTAAAGAATTTATCGAAAAACATAATGGTAAAATCTGGGTAGAAAGTCTAACCGGCGTAGGAAGCACATTTTTGTTCTCACTCTCTACAGACAGTAATCAGATATTGTTAACAGAGAAATAACAAAAGTCCTCCATTAAACGAATGAAAAAAGTAATATATAGTTAAAACAACAGGGACAGACTTATAAGTTTAAACATAAAAGCCTTAAATTATCATTATCATCGTTAAGTATCCGATATGTCAGATAATATGTACCCACACTTTTAGAATTTAAAAGTATAACCCATTATTGCGTTAAAACATATCTGATCAGTAAAAGGATATTCACGGTGTTTTCCTTCAAGGTTTTTTAAGTATAGAGAGATACTTTGCTTATCATCAATCTCATAGATTAAATTTAAATTTATATTGTGATATGCTTTAATTGTTGTCTTAGACAGTATTTTCAGACTTGAAAAATTAAATTTTTGCCTAGAATAGAAATTATGCTGAGCAAATATGTTTAGATCTGAAAATGCCCTTATATTAAATGTATAACCAGCTGATAACATTGGCGTGGAATCAGCCAGAAAATCAACATAATCGTATCCGTTTGCATGAATTCTTTCATTGGTAAACTGCAACATGCCATAAGTTTTAAATTTTAAAGAAGTGTAAAAATCATAGTTTAGGGTGTAGTTAAATCCTGTTTGATCTACTTTCATTGATTTTACTTCCGATAAAAAATAAGGATAAATATAGACTGGAGTTCCATAGGTTATTGTGTCAATATAGTAACCATTATTTCTGTAATCAGAAAACTGATCCAATATCGTATAGAAAAAATTGGCATCAAACGTTGATTTTTCAGATAATCTCGACCTTACCCCACAATCGAAGGTATAATTCCTCAAAAAAGGCAAGGTTTTATTGCCATAAAAAATGACTCCAACAAGTGAATCTGTCACTGTTAATACCGGATCTAAAAACATCAGACTGGCTTTATTGGAAAAAGCATCAATCATAAATGGAGAACGTTCTGCTCCTGATATCATGATTCTGAAGAGTTTATCTTTATCTGCCCGGTAAGTTATGCCTGCTTCAAATGAATTGGATAATTGATTTTTAATATTGTATTTCTCACTTCTAAATCCAGAAACAAATCGCCATTTTTGATTGACAGGATAGTCTAATAAAAGTGAAACTGAATTTGATGTAATTGTCTCCATTTGATTAGGAATATCATGAGAGGTATCAAACAATACATCTGTAAACAATCGTGAAGCATACTGAGAAGATCGATTGTGATAACCAGGGCGTATGATTGATTTACCCAGATAAAGAGGATATTCTACTGATAAATTATAATTGACATAGGCATATTTACTCCAGTAAAAATTATTGTCATAATATCCCATATTATAGTTTTGTTGAAAATAAAAGTTATCATAAATCATTTGAAAATTTTGATAAATTCCTTTTGATTTATATTGAGATAAAGGTGTGAAAAAATTATTATAGTATGCTTTTTGACTTCTGGATTTTTGAAAGCCAAGATCAAATTTAAAATAATTCTTTTCATCAATGTGATATTTTGCGCTCATATTGATCGCATTATTTTCAAGAGACAAATTCTGATCTTTATAACTGATTCCATAATAATCCAGAGCAGACATTTCTGGTGAATGTAATAAAATAGTAGATAAATCATCGACTTCATGATACTGATCAGTAACAGTTGAAAAATAAAGTTCATCCGTTCGGTATTGTTGACTTACATTTGTACTGAAAGTAAACTCATATTTCTCAAAATGGCGATAATCCATTCTCATATAGGCATCTCTGCTATTAACATGATTCGCATTTATCTTAGAAAATAGATGAAACCCCTCTTCACGGTAAGTATTAGTGATAATATGAATCACCCCTGTCATGGCATTTGGCCCATATAAAGCGGATGCTGGACCTCTGACTACCTCGATTTTTTCCACATCTTCAATATCGATTCCTAACATTTCCCAAAAAGTTCCACCTGCAAAATAATCATATACAATTCGATCATCAATCATAACCAGAATAATTGAACAGTTTGGAGTAGGGACCATCAAACTAGTTGTCGCAGTATCAAATCCTCTGATTTGAACATCATAATTTCCTGGTGTTTGCTCTCTGACAATAATTCCAGGAATCAGTTTTAAAGCTTCTGGGATTGAATTTGCTCCAGAATTTCTGATTTCTTCTTTTCTGATTACACTAATATCCATCGGTGCTTCAAATAAATCTTCTGGCCTTTTTGAGGCAGATATCACTATATTGGTGTTAAATAATTCTTCTAAACTCATTTCCAGATAGGGGTCATCAATTGACCATAATAACCCTGAAAGATAACTGATACTCAAAATCACCCATACAAAACGTCTCATACTACCCTCATTTATATACTTTTGCAATTTGTAGAATATTCGGAGAGAGGGAATGACCTTCTCTCTCAAGATTACTGATATTTACGTAGAGTCTTGGCAAATCCTGTACTACTCCCAATCCGATTGTTACATCCCCATTAACAACGGCCATTGTAACACAAGCAACAGACAATTTATTGTATTTTCTACACACAGTTGCATGTGAAGCGAGTTTTGGCATAAAATAAATAATATCATATTCATTTATGACAGAAGACAATTTATCCAGAGTGCTTTCACCAACCTGATAAAATGCCGGTGCGAAAGCTTTTTTACAATCCTTCATTAGTTGTTCTGTCGATTTATCAAACACGATAAGCAATCTGATTCTATCTTTATTCTTTAAAACTCCATCATGTGAGGCAATCTTTGAAAACATAGCTGCTTGTATTCTTAGTGGTATTAAAAAATTATCACCACCAAGACTTAAAAAAAACAGCCATATCAGTATCAGCCATCCATACTTTTTCATGATTATTCCTGATTATCTATTTATTACGATGAGTATTACAATAACACTTACATAACTATGAGATAATATGTCAAAGTAAAGGCATTTGTCAAGATGATTTTCAAAATCGACAGAGAGATTTCTTAACTGCCATTTAAAGTGAATGTTATTTCAAAAACTGCTCCACCATTTTCTTGATTATAACAGTGAATATGACCTTTAAAATTGTCCACAAACTGTTTTACAATTGCCAATCCCAATCCCATCCCTTCTCCAGGCTTTTTGGTTGAATAAAACGGATCAAAAAGTCTTTCTGAAGTTACCTCAGGAATACCAGGTCCATTATCTTTTACCTGGATTAAAATACTGTCTTTTCGTAAGGCGGTATGAATGATAATTCTTTTGTCTTGTTGATCTGATTTATCTAGCGCATGCATAGCATTGAGACATAAATTCATAATAATCTGTTCTAAATGTATGATATCTCCCTGTAACTGAAGATCTTTTGCTTCTTCAATTAAATCAACTATAATACCATGTGAACTCAACTGAGAGCTAATCATATCCAGTGCATTACTTATTGCCATACTGATCAGAAACTGATGATGGGATGCCTTTGCATTTGGCACCCAAAAAGATCTCATGTGTTTTATTATTGAGTCAATTCGATTGACAGCCTGAGTGATTTTGTGAATCTTTTGCAAAAAAATATCAGGTAATAAATCTGGATTTCGCTTATTCCAGAACAAGACGCCATCTGCCAAAATTTTGATAGCATTAAGTGGCTGATTAATTTCATGGGTTATCCCTGCAGCCATTACGCCAATTGATGCCAGCTTTGAAGAAGATTCAAGCAATTTAATTGTTTCTATGTTTTGTTTTTCGGCTTCAATCCTCTGTTGATTAAGCATATATCTTTCCCATGCATTCGCCAGCATATTCGAAATGGTATTGTAAAGACTGTAGTGTTTTGAATCTTTCATGCCAGCCATATCTGATTCAAATAGTAAAGCACCATAGACAAAACCAGATATCTTGATTGGCATTAATACGATAATATTTGCATACCGGCTTTTAATAAACGATTTTGTTATATCAGTAATATCATCTTCACAAGAATAATAAATAGATTGATTATTCTTAAGCGTCATCAGCATCTTATTTATTAAATTCCGATAAGAGTCATCCACAGGTTTTTCAAAAAAATCAATTTTACGATTAATCATTTCAGTATACTCTTTTTGAAAGGCATAAAATCCTGTTTTAGTCAAATGCATTGTAGTTTCAATAATATTCAGCAGATTGTCCAGAACATCAAAAAACTTATCAGTAGAATTCAGAATCGTAGCAATTGTTGAAAGCAACATTTCATGCTTTAATGCTATTTTAACTTTTCTATGTTCTTTCAAAAGCAACTTTTCAACTGCTTTTCTTTCACTGATATCTCTGATATTTGCTGAGATCAGCGATCTGTCTCCAATTTCTATTTTTTGTAGAAAGACTTCTGTATCAAATGAATAATCTCCTTTAGGAAGCTTAACACGCCATTCAAACAGCTGACTCTCTCCATCTAACACCCTATCCCAAATTCGAAGTATATCTTCCTGATTATTTACCGGCGAGGAAAAATCTATAAAAATACGATACTCACGAAGCTCATGTTTGTTTACTTTAAACATTTCCAGAAAGCGGTCGTTTACATCAACGATGTTACCTCCTGTATCGTGTAGAATAATGCCATCATAAGTAGAGTTAAAGATCGTTTTAAATAATTC
>Ga0116149_1006368_pt1 | contig 10651 bp, 10 predicted proteins | sample AD_UKC057_MetaG_FD_89787 | JGI IMG/M metagenome (GOLD analysis project Ga0116149, IMG submission 89787) | Active sludge microbial communities of municipal wastewater-treating anaerobic digesters from USA - AD_UKC057_MetaG | ecosystem: Engineered > Bioreactor > Anaerobic > Digestate | place: USA...
CTCAAATTCTACTGGGGACCGCCACCGAAGATGCTACGAAAAAGCCTATAAATCATCAACAATGTAAATTTTACAGATACCTTCCACTATAAAAATTTTATCATTGTATAAAAACAAATTTGCATTATTGTGTATTACTCATAATATGGTACTATGAATATACTCCCTGAACAGTACATTATTTCATTTATAATAATTTTTTTCTCTGCTCTGGTGCAGGCAGTGACAAGTTTTGGCTCAGCTCTTGTCTCAATGTCATTCCTCCCATTACTCCTTCCGCTCAACATTGTTACTCCGCTTGTTGCACTGAACGGGACATTCATAACAGCATTAAATTTTTTGCGTTTGCATCAGCATTTTGATCCCAAAAAAATAAAACCGCTGGTAATTGGGGCATTGCCGGGAATCCCTGTGGGGATTTATCTTCTGGTAAATATATCTGAAGAAATTATAAAGACAGTTCTGGCGATAGTTATTCTTGCATACAGTCTGTATTCATTATTACATTCAATTTCTAAAATAAAAATCAATGCGAAAGCAGGTTTACTATTAGGATTTTTTGCCGGTTGTTTAGCTGGAGCATTTAACACTGATGGACCCCCGGTAGTGATATACATAACTTCTCAAAAATGGTCAAAAGATGAGATGAATATTTCTCTTTCATCATATTTTTTAATCTCAGGGATTACTCTGGTAACAATGCATACCACAGGAGGGCTGATAACAAAGGATATTGTTTATTTTTTTATTGCCACTATTCCAGCCACATTGCTTGGAGTAATAGCTGGCAGTTTTATCTATAAAAAAATAAATCATGAAACATTTCAAAAAATTGTTTTGATACTGCTCATCATTGTTGCAGTTATGCTCATTGTACAGGTTCATATTTAAAATGTGAATATACTGAAGATTAAGACAACAGTTAAAAAATTGGATAACTCATTGGATGAGAATTTTACATTCATTACTATGCTAAATTTCATAAAGCCTTTTTTAAAGCCGCTTATGTTATTAATTGTATGTATTATTATTGTAATATCGCTCAAAGGATGTGCTTCTATGGGAACAAATCCAGATAAGGATAACGTTGCCAGATTTAAACATTCCATGCATTATGATGCTAGTAAAAAAAAGTTTGTAAACCGTAATCAAGATGCTATTGATGAGATGTGGGATAAAAATATCACCTTTACAATTATGATTGATATGTTTAAAGGCAGAAAAATTCTAAAGCCAACCACAACACTCCCTGAACTAAAACCAGATCTGTCAGCATTTTTACAACAGGATTCGGATTTGCGTGTAATCTGGTTTGGTCATTCCTCTTTTATGCTTAATATAGATGGAATAATTGTTCTGGTAGATCCGGTATTTACCAACTCGTCATTCCCGGTAAATATTATGAATAAACGGTTTCAGCCACCGGTATTAAAGCTTAATGAGCTACCAGCAATAGATTATATATTAATATCTCATGATCACTATGATCATCTGGACATAAAGTCTGTACAATATTTTATTGATAAAAAAGCACATTTTGTTGTTCCCCTGGGTGTGGGATCACATTTAAAAGGCTGGGGAATACCTTACAATAGGATTGTGGAAAAAGATTGGTGGAAAACTGCAGAATTTGACAGGATACAATTCATAGCAACACCTGCTCAACATTTTTCAGGTCGTGGTATTTTTGACAGAAATAAAACTTTATGGGCTTCATGGGTAATCAAGTCAAAGAATCACAGTGTCTATTTTAGTGGAGACTCAGGCTATGATATCCATTTTAAAGCTATCGGAAACAAATATGGTCCATTTGATATAGCATTTTTAGAATGTGGCCAATATAACAATCAATGGAAAGAAGTGCATATGTTTCCAGAAGACTCTGTCACTGCATTCAAAGATCTTAGGGCTAAAAAATTCTTCCCTATTCATTGGGGTATGTTCATCCTATCAAAACATCCATGGAATGATCCGCCTAAACAGCTCCATGCTTTGTCTAAAACACATAAAATTGATTTAATTATACCAAAAATTGGACAATTAGTTAATGTTAACCATACATTTCAACTTGAGGAGTGGTGGAATTGTGATAAATAAATTATCTTGTTTAAAGAATCTCATCTGGATTATTTGGTTGATTCTTCCGTTGAGATAATTGGCTATAACAATCTGATTTTATACATGAAGCCATACGTCAGGTGTCGATATCCTGTCCTTATTTTTTTATTTTATAGTTGTTAATTATAAATTATATGTATATCTTATCAGGATGTCAGGTAAAAGTAATGCTTCCTGATAGCTATACAATAGCTTTCGCAGATGCCAATTATATGAAAAAGCGTTTTTCACTGGTATGCTAATAATTCTTCAGGTTATAGGAGGTTAAACCATGAATAAGAACTATTTCCATTCAGAAAGGTTATGGAGTGTATTACAAATCATAATAAGTTTATTGTTCCCATTATTATTAGTAGCAATCATCTCCTGTGCATTCCCTCAAAAATCAGAATCTTCCGTGAAGAAAACCAAAGTAACGTACACCTCAGGTGGTGTTATTCTAGATGGTTATGTGTTTTTTGATAAAAATAAAGAAGGGAAAAGACCGGGGATACTGGTAGTTCATGAATGGTGGGGATTAAACAATTATGCTTTAATGAGGGCTAAAATGTTGGCCGAATCAGGATATATTGCTATGGCTGTTGATATGTTTGGGAATGGCAGGATAGCAGCAAATCCCAATGAAGCACAAGAACTTACAATGCCTTTTTATAAAGATCCCTACCTTGCAAAAGCTAGATTGGAAGCTGCTATCAGTAAACTAAAAGAATTTGAACAAGCTGATTCAAACAATATGGCTGCAATAGGTTATTGCTTTGGCGGTTCTGTGGTACTCAATTCAGCCAAATTAGGCGTTGATCTAAAAGGGGTGGTTAGTTTCCATGGCGGACTTGCTGGTGTACCTCCAAAAAAGGATTTGCTAAAAGCAAAGATACTTGTATGTCATGGTGGCAATGATCAGTTTGTCCCACAAAAAGATATTGATATATTTAAACAACAGTTGGATGCAATAGGCGCTAACTATTTATTTAAGATTTATCCAGATGCTACACATGCCTTTACTAATCCTGATGCAACAAGAATAGGCAAAGAGTTTAATATGCCAATTGAATATAATGAAGCTGCTGATAAAAAATCATGGAATGATATGATTCTTTTTTTTCATGATTTATTCAAAATTTGATTTTTTCATGTCGCTAACACTATGTGAAAATAAGATATACCATAATTTAAATATAATCCAATGGTTTTTACTATGAAACTTGATGCATCCTTTGCCGGAACAACGCTGAAAGATTACACAACAACGATATCACCTCGTGCAATGATGAATTATGCAGCAGCAATTGATGATAACAATCCTTATTATTTTAATGATGAAAGCACTCAAGGGATCATTGCTCATCCAATGTTCGCTGTTGCCTGTACATGGCCAATATCAGAAAAAATTTGTGATTACATCAACAATAAAAATTTTCCTCTTGAGATAATTAAAACACAGGTGCATTATACCGAGCATCTTGAATTTCACCGTCCAATAGCACCCAATGATACATTGGTCATAAAAGGAAAAATAGCTTCAATAATGCCTCATCGTGCCGGCACCATCATCACCATACGATTTGATGCATGCAACCATAACAATCAGCCAGTCTTTACTGAACATATAGGTGGAATGTTGCGCGGTGTTGAGTGCACCGGCAACGTTACGGGAAACAGCAATATTCCAATTCCCGGTTTTTCTGCAGACACATCATCACCATCCTGGGAAAAAAATGTCTATATTGATAGACTGCGCCCTTATGTTTATGATGGTTGTACTAATATTCATTTTCCAATACACACATCGGTTGCATTTGCAAAGATGGTAGGACTGCCTGATATTATTGTGCAGGGAACTGCTACGTTAGCGTATACTGCACGCGAAATTATCAATCATGAAGCTGACGGCAATCCACATTCATTAAAGGTATTATCCTGTCGCTTCACAGGCATGATGACACCGCCGGGAAATATTACCATAGCCCTGTATTCAAAAAAGCAGGTAAATCAAAACCGTCATCTTTTTTTTGAAGTTCATGACGATACTGGACAGCTTCTTGCCAGGGGAAATGCTCATCTATCATGCTGATTACACAATCTCCATGAAAAATTGTAAATCTATCACCATTACAAAATTCTATTACCTTTCTACAAAATCTTCACAATACTATGGGCGATAGTTACCTGTAATAAGTGAGTACTCTTACTATATATATACTGCATTGAGGGTTACTATCGCCAAAAAATACAATTTTTTTATAATGATAAATTATTATTGACAATATTATAAATATTTACTTATAGTAATTATTATTACCAACAATAGTTGTTTTATTTATGAATCTTTACAAAAGAGTAATTAATAATGGATCTTGGTTCAGTGTTAAAATTAAAACGAAAAGAAAAAAAGATGACCTTAAAGACAGTAGCATCACGCGCCGGCATCTCTGAGGGTTTTTTAAGCCAGATAGAAAACAATGTAAATTCTCCATCAGTGGATACACTTATAAATATTTGCTCATCAATTGGGTGTGATGCTGGTGAAGTAATTCAGCAGGCTCAAAATCAGAAAAAAATTTCCATTATACGGAAAAAGGATCTCGCAGAGATAGATATACCACACGTTGGGTTTGCAACATTACGTTTTTTTTCACCAGAATCACGAAGAACAATAGACAGTGCAATACTGATGATAGAACCCGGAAAAAGTATTCCTGCTCGTAAAGGTATCCGCAATAGCCAGGAGGTTCTTTGTGTTTTAAAAGGTTCGCTTGAATTAACCTACCAGAATCAGGTGTTTGTACTCAATCAAGGCGATGCCGCACATTTTATAACTCAACCTGAGCAGCAACATATTACCAATAATTCAAAGATGATTGCGGTTGCCCTCTGGGTGGGGACTATTTAGTTTAAAATGACCTATGACTACGGATAGCTATATGCTATCAGCAAGGTACAATGCATATTTTTATGGTGCATACACATTAAAATAATAGAGAGAGGTTCAGCCTATGATTACATTTACACAACAACAATCAAAAATTCCAAAGCTTATGCGTCCTGTTTATATAATTACAGCCGGTGTATCAAAGTTTGACAGGGCATTTCCTGACAAACGCACCGAGGAGATCTGTATTGATGCATTCACAATGGCATCAGATATGCTGGATATGGAGCCTGCAGAGCTTAAAGGGTATATTCACACCTGCTATTACGGACATTTTGCTGATCATTTTGGTGATCAATTGTTAGGCGAAGCGGTTATTCATGACCGGTTAGGGCTTGATCCACTGGGTAATATTGGTGTAAAAACCGGTGGGGCAACCGGCGGCTCTACTTTGTGGGAAGCTGTTAAAGCTGTTGCTTCAGGATATTCGGATTGCACACTGGCAATGGGATGGGAGCGTATGGACGAGGTTCCTACCGATGAAGGCAATTTTTTAATCTCCTGTGCTGCAGATAAAGACTGGGAATCACCTTTGGGACATATATATACAGGATACTATGCGGTAATGGCACAAAAATACTGGCAGGTATTTGGCAAAGAGGAAGATTCTTTCAGAAGAACAATGGCAGAAATTTCAGTAAAACATCACAATTATGCACGATTTAATCCCTATGCACAGGGACCAATGAAGATAACGATTGATGATGTATTAAAGTCACCGGTGGTTGCCTATCCACTGCGGGCACTTGATGCATGTTTAATGAGTGTTGGAGCAGCCTGTGCAATTATATGTGATGAAGAAACAGCAATAAAACTTACACAAAAATCAAAAAACAAACCATTGCGAATATGGGTAGCAGCCGGTTCGCATACCTTACGACCTGCTGACCGGCGAGACATGGAAATACCGCTGTTGCCAAATGAAACTGCTGAGCAATATAAGGATTTTGGCAAACGTTTCCCCGGCGGCGAACGATACCCCGGCTTCACAGGATTTTTAGCAGCACGGATATCAGCGTGGTATGGCTACCGTATGACCGGCATTACCAATCCAATGGAAGACCTTGATGTAGTAGAACTACACGATGCATTTACCATAAGCGATATTCAAACATATGAAGATATAGGATTACGACCATATGGTTATGGAAGAGATTATGTTGAATCGGGGGATTGCTATCATATTAATCCAAAGACTGGCAAACCAGGTCGGCTGCCATCAAATTTATCAGGAGGGCTTATAGGGTGCATGCATGCCGTTGGTGCAACCGGAATCATGCAGGTATTTGAAATTGCATGCCATTTATGGAACAGATGGGCCGAGATGCATGGCGATGAAAAGTACTGGAAACGTTGCAAACGCACCAAACCTGATGATTGGACCAACTTACAGGTAAAGGATGCAAAACGAGCAATGGCAATAAGTCATGCCGGAGTAGGTTCGCATGTGACAGCAACAATTTTGATGGATGCTGATAGCTTATTAAAAAAGGATGCATAAGGAGGCAATACAATGAGTATGTTTGGACAGGTCTACGTAAAAAATAACCAATATAAATTGAAGGGTGACTTTCATGAATTAACACCTAATATACCAATTCGCAACGCTGATGAAGGCGGGAGGCTAATGGGGGTAACCAATCCTCGTGACATGACATACATCCATGCCTATGGTGGCGAAGCAATATTTTTTGAATCACTTGCAAAAGGCAAACTGGTAGCCTCTCGATGTGATAATACAAAATGCAAATATAAAGGAAGTGTATGGATGCCATTTAGAATTTATTGCCCTGATTGCCTGCACACAATGGCAGTATTTGATATGACTGATTTAGCAAAAAAAACAGCTCGTATCCATACATTTATGGTATGCGAACGTTCTGGCGCATTTAACATTCTTGATAAACCCATAAAATTTATAAATATTGAATTTGATGGTGTCGTTACTATATTGATGAGCTATCTGTTGGTTGGTGAACCAAAAATTGGGATGCGGGTAGTGCCAATTTTTAAAAAAGTTGATCCAACATACACTATACTTGATCTTTCATGGGTGCCTGAAGGCACAAAGGAGGGGCAATTACCAATTGGATTTTCATTTTAGCATTTATATATTTTTTGATAAAACAAAATAAAGATTTTTAAAAAAGAGGTTTGCCATGTATGATTTTGGCTTAACAGAGGAGCAAAAACTTCTCCGCCAGAATATCAGAGATTTTGCCGAAAGGGAGATTTTTCCTGTAGCACAGGAACTGGATGAAACCGAAACCTTTTCCGTAGAATTAACCAGGAAGATGGGCGCCATGGGGCTTTTTGGTATTGTAGTTTCACAAAATTATGGTGGTGCTGGGATGGATTATCTATCCTATGTAATAGCGGTTGAAGAGATAGCACGTATTGATGGTTCACAGGCAGCAACAGTGGCAGCAGCAAATTCTTTAGGAATTGGACCAATTTATTATTTTGGAAGTGAAAAACAGAAGCATGAATGGCTGCCTAAATTATGTTCCGGAAAGATACTTGCTTCATTTGGACTTACCGAGCCAGGGGCTGGATCTGATGCAAGTGCCAGCAAGACAAATGCCCGTTTAGAAAATGGCGAGTGGGTCATTAATGGAAGTAAAATTTTTATCACCAATTCCACATCTTCTATGGCAGGTGTCTGTACGGTACAGGCTATAACCGGTAAACGTACCGATGGCAAAAAAGAACTATCGTGTATCCTTGTGCCAAATGGCACATCCGGATTTACTGCAGTAAAAATGACGCGTAAAATGATGTGGCGTGCTTCTGATACCGGAGAACTCTTTTTTGACGACTGTCGGGTACCAGAAGAAAATTTGTTAGGGCAACGCGGTGAAGGATTTCATCAAATGCTTTCTACCCTGGATAATGGCAGGCTTTCCATTGCAGCAATGGGTTTAGGAGGTGCACAGGGTGCATATGAACTGGCGCTGAAATATGCAAAACAGCGAAAACAATTTGGGCAACCAATTGCTACATTTCAGGCAATAGCTTTTAAATTAGCAAAAATGGCAACAGAAGTTGAGGCTGCACGAAATTTGCTCTATAAAGCCTGCCGTTTAAAAGATGCAGGTATGCCTTTTTCAAAACATGCTGCAATGGCAAAGTTATATTGTTCGGAAGTCATGGGACATGTAGTTAATGAAGCAGTGCAAATCCATGGCGGATATGGACTTATGAAAGAATATAATGTTGAACGCTTTTACAGGGATTACAAGCTATTAACAATAGGTGAAGGAACCTCAGAAATTCAAAAGATTGTTATATCACGTCAGATAGGGTGTTATGAGTAAATAATCATTTTACACGTAATTTATCTTAAAAAAAACATGTCATAGGGCATCGTTTTATTATTTAGTAACTATCGACAATGTTCCCTTTCCTAATTTATAAATTTTAAAAAATGTTAAATATGTTTTCATTTCATTATATAACAAAATCACGATTATCAATAATACTATATACCCCTTAAAGAGAGATGTTGTGCAATGAGTTTTTTTTACATGTTGACAGAAGATATGCTTAACCACCTGATGATTAATATATTAAAATTGTTGCCAATTATATGAATATATGATACTTTTGCATAATAATGAGTAATTAAATTTTTATTATGAAACAAAAATCAGCACCACATAATTATGCTATCTTTGTAGCTCGCCAGCCTATTTTTAACAGGCATAAAGAGTTATATGGATATGAAATATTATTTCGTAATGGTTTTGAAAATTTTTACACTGCACTTGATCCAGACGCATCAACATCAAAAACACTCATCAATAGTTTTCTGGTTATTGGTACCGATTCATTGACAGGCGGTAAAAGAGCTTTTATAAATTTTACCGAAGCAACGTTAAAAACCAGCATAGCATCTTTTTTCCCAAGGGAAGTTTTAACCATAGAAATTCTTGAAACAGTCCCCATAACACAGGAGATCATTACCATTACAAAAAAACTGAAAAGCATTGGTTATAAAATAGCACTGGACGATTTTGTATTTTCTGATGAATACAGAGAATTAATGCCATATGCCGATATAATAAAAGTTGATTTTTTAAACACAACAACATTTGAACGCTTACAAATACTTAATGAGGTTTCGCGTTTTAACACCAGGCTTTTAGCCGAAAAAATTGAAACGTATGAAGATTTTCACGAAGCGCTATCCATGGGATATTCGTATTTTCAGGGATTTTTCTTCAGTAAACCTGAAATAATTGAATCAAAAGATATTCCCATTTATAAGCTCAATTATCTGGAAATTTTACAACAAATTCACAAAGAGGATGTTGATTTTGGTAAATTGGAAGATATCATCAAACGAGATGTATCGCTAAGCTTTAAACTTTTAAAATTTATCAATTCGGCAGCTTTTGGATTTGCAAGTGAGATAGCTTCTATTAAACATGCACTGGCATTACTGGGCATCCGTGAATTTAAAAACTGGCTTTCATTTATTGTACTCCATAGCATAGCGCAGGATAAACCACAGGAACTTATTGTTACGTCGTTAATACGTGCAAAATTTGCTGAACTATTAGCTTCATCATCGCAATTTTCCACACATACATCTGAATGTTTTTTAATGGGGTTGTTTTCGCTTGTTGATGCGTTTTTTGACAAAAGCAAAAAAGAAATATTAATGCAATTGCCGTTAACCGGCGATATAAAAAATGCAATCATGGATATGGAAAGCCCTTATTCAGGTATTTATAAATTCATCACTGCATATGAAAAAGGCGATTGGGAAATAGTAAATAAACTTTCCAAACAGCTCCAATTCCCTCCTGAGCAGATTACGCAATCATATCGCAAAGCCATAGAATGGGCTAACGCATTTTTCATGCATTAATACATTGCTATACTGTTATAATTCTTTTTTTCTTGTAATGAATAATTATGCATCCTGTCATTGTAAAGCAATAGCGCCTATGATGAGTGAAGTCAAAGTGAAGGATCTCATTTAATTATTTGGATTCCTGGTCACGCCCGGAATGACGAGAGAAGACAGTCATTCTGAATCATGTCCTGAACTGCTTTCAGGATGTAACGTTGCACATCTTGATTCCGGAACAGGTCCGGAATGACAAAGATAGCAAATAATATTCCGTGTCATGCTCGGTATGACTGTATGGTTAAGTAAGCTCATTACGATGAGCCCAAAAAGAACAATCATTCTATTTTCTAAGGAGGAATGATTATCAATAGTTTGAAACCGTTACACAGTATAATGCCATGTATACTGTTTCTTTCCATAATTTTTGTCATTGTATTTTTAACAGTGCATGCTATTACACCACATCAGCTATCACACAAGAAAACTGTGCATAGCCAGCGCATCATTGCCCTGTCGCCATCAATCACAGCAATGATTATTGACCTGGGATGTGAACATCTGCTGGTAGGCGTAACCACATTTCATCCACCACTTTCAAAAAATTTACCCATTGTGGGCACTATGACCCATCCCAATATTGAAAAAATTATTGAACTTGCTCCCGATACTATTTTTATTTCCCGGGATGATGCTGTTACTCAAAAATTTGACCAGCTTAACTATGTAAAAAATGCTGCACTGTA
>Ga0116149_1006376_pt1 | contig 10642 bp, 6 predicted proteins | sample AD_UKC057_MetaG_FD_89787 | JGI IMG/M metagenome (GOLD analysis project Ga0116149, IMG submission 89787) | Active sludge microbial communities of municipal wastewater-treating anaerobic digesters from USA - AD_UKC057_MetaG | ecosystem: Engineered > Bioreactor > Anaerobic > Digestate | place: USA...
CAGCAGTCGACCGGGTCAGCACTCCCCCGCGCGCCGGGTTCCCGAGGACGTTCTGGGTCGCGAACGTCATGGAGCTGTTCGAGCGCGCCGCCTACTACGGCATGAACTCGGTGCTCGCCGTCTACCTGACGTCGAGCGTGGCCGAGGGGGGCATCGGCGCCAGCGTCGAGGCCGTCGGCTTCCTCCAGAGCATCGTCTACGCGGCCACCTACGTGGTGCCGATCCTGGGCGGCGCGCTGGCCGACCGCTACGGCTACCGGCGGATGCTGATGGTAGCCTTCTCGCTGCTGGCAGCGGGGTACTTCGCGGCCGGCTACATGTCGGCCTACGCGCTGGTGTTCCTCGCCCTGCTGGTGATGGCCACCGGCTCGGGCCTCTTCAAGCCGATCATCTCGGGCACGATCGCGCGCACGACCGACGAGACCAACTCGGCGTTCGGGTTCGGGATCTACTACTGGATGATCAACCTCGGCGCCTTCCTGGCACCTCTGGTCGTCAGCGTCCTGAAGGGCTTCTCCTGGCAGTACGTGTTCATGGCGTCGGCCCTCTACACCGGGCTGATGCTGCTGCCGACGATCTTCGCCTACGCCGACCCGCCCCGGCCCGAGAGCACCAAGAAGCTGAAGGACGTCCTGCTCGGGGCCGCCGAGGTGCTTGGCGACGCCCGCTTCATGCTCATGATCGTCGTGTACTCGGGGTTCTGGATCCTGTACTTCCAGAACTTCGGATCGGTGCTGTGGTACCTGCGCGACTTCGTCGATCGCGGCCCGGTCAGCGCGGCGATGACCTCGCTGTTCCGGTCGGTCGGCCTCCCCTGGACGTTCGTCTTCGACGCCGAGCACGTCACCGTCATCAACGCCGGGACGATCATCCTGCTGCAGGTTCTCGTCAGCCGCGCGGTCAAGACCACCCCCGCTCTGCCGACGATGGTCACCGGCATGGCCATCGGCGCGCTCGGCTTTCTCTGCCTGGCCGCGTCGCTGAACCCGTGGGTCTTCGTGCTCGGGATCGCGGTGTTCTCGATCGGCGAGATGACGGCGCACCCGAAGTACTACAGCTTCGTGGGGCTGGTCGCGCCGGCCGACCGGAAGGCCGTCTACATGGGGTTCGCGTTCCTCTACGGCGTGATCGGCTCCCTGCTGGGGTCGAGCATCGGGGCGTTCCTCTACGGGCGGTTCATGACCCCGGTGGTGGGGACGCCGGCGGCCGCCGGACGGGCTCGCCTCTTCTGGCTGATGTTCGCCGTGCTCGACCTCGTCGCGGCGGCGGGCCTCATCCTGTTCGCCAAGCGGTTCGGGACAGACACGCCGGAGACTCGCCGGGGGGCCCGGACGGTGATGGACGTCGTCTACGGGGCCATCCTGCTGCTCGGCGGGTGGTTCCTGTACACCGCGTTCACCTCCTCGCCGGTGAACGCCCGGACCGCGGTGCAGGCGCTGATCTTCCTGTTCCTCGGTATCGGCGGCCTCGTGATGAACCGTCGCCGCCAGTAGCACAGGCGTCCCGCCCATGTTCGGACATCGGTCCACGGAGGTGAAGATGCGCAGACTGGTGCTCGTGCTCGCCGCGCTCGCAATCGCCGTCCCGGCCGTCGCGGGGACGCTCGCGGGCGTCACCCTTCCCGACTCGATCTCGGTCGGCGGCCGGACGCTGGCGCTGAACGGGATGGGGGTGCGGACCAAGGTGTTCTTCAAGGTGTACGTGGGCGGCCTCTACCTGGAGAAGAAGACCACCGACGCGGCCGAGGTCATCCAGTCGGACGCGGCCAGGCGCCTGGTGCTCCAGTTCGTGCGCGACGTGGATCGGAACCAGATCACCGAGGCCTTCGACGAGTCGGTGAGGAACAACGCGGCCGCGCAGGCGGCGTCGCTGAAGGCGGAGGTCGCGCAGTTCCTGGCGGCCCTCGAGCCGTTCAAGTCGGGCGAGCAGATGACGATCACCTACCTGCCCGGCACCGGCACGACGATCAGCGTGAAAGGCGCCGACAAGGTGACCATTCCCGGCCTGCCGTTCGGCCAGCTGGTGTTCTCGATGTGGCTCGGGCCCAAGCCGCCGAGCGGCGACTTGAAGAAGGGGCTGCTGGGGATCCGGTAAGGCGTCAGTCCCCTTCCCTGGTCGCCCACTCCAGCAGGTAGAGGTACGACCGGTAGATTTCGCCGGTCGCGCGCGCCATCCCGATCTCGCAGGTGCGGCTGCTCGAGTAGTAGCCGTCGGCAGGCGCCGAGGTCGCCTCGCGCGCCTCGGCCGAGGTCGCCGAGGCTGTCAACTCGGGGAACAGCCACCCGCGGTCTCCCGCGAAGCCGCAGCACCCCGCGTCGATCGGTAGCACGACCTGGTCGGCGCAGGCGCGGGCAATCCGCTCCAGCTCGGGCACCAGGTTCATCTTCACCAGCGAGCAGACGGGGTGCAGAACCACCCGGCGCTGCCGCCGGCGAACCGCCAGGCGCCCCAGCAGCGACGCGGCGTGCTCGACCCCGTCCAGGATCCGCAGGCCATCGAAGCGCGCCTGGTTGGCCGCCGTCAGCACCGGGCGCGACGACCGCAGCCCGTACGTGCACGGGCTCGTGTCGATCACCACCGGCAGCCGGCCTTCGCCGGACCACCGCCAGAGCGCCTCGATCGTGCGGTTCACCGTTTGGGCGTGCGCCTCCTGGTACCCCTTCGAAGAGAACGGAACGCCGCAGCAGTGCCCGTCGGCGTCGGCGGGAACGAAGACAGGGGCACCCGCGCGTGCGGACACCCTGGTCATCGCCTCGACCAGCGTCAACTCGCGTGGCTCGCCGGGCAGGTGCCCGAGCGCCCGCGACAGGCACGACGGCAAGTACACCGCGGCCGCGCCGGCAGCGCCGGCACCGTCCGGACGCCGCCAGCGCGCGGGGCCAGGCATCGGCTCGATCCAGAGCGGGCTCCCGATTCCCAGCGCCCTGGGCAGCCGGCTGGCCAGCGACAGCACCCAGCCTCCGTTAACATTCCTGATCGCGGCTGTTGCCGCGAGGCCGCCCCGCAGCGACCGCTCGACGAGCGCCATGTGGCGGCCCACCCAGCGGGCCGCCCGCCGCGCGGCCGGCGAGTGGCGCGAGGCCCGCAGCCGCTTGGTCAGCTGCCCGGTGTCGATGCCCACCGGGCACTGCGTGGCGCACAGGCCATCCACCGCACAGGTGTCGAGCGCCTCGTAGGGGAAATCGACCTCGATGGCGGCGCGGGCGTGCCCGCCACCGCTCGCCTCGAGCCGCGCGACCTGCCGCCGGACGACGATGCGCTGGCGCGGTGTCAGGGTGAGATCGCGGCTTGGGCAGCGAGGCTCGCAGTAGCCGCACTCGATGCACGCGTCGACCTCGGGCTCCACGATCGGGAGCCCCTTGAGGTTCCGCAGGTGCTCGCCGGGATCCTCGGTGATCAGTACGCCAGGGTTGAGCAGGCCGCCGGGATCGACGAGGCGCTTGATCCCCCGCATCACGCGGTAAGCGTCGGCACCCCACTCCGTCTCCACGAAGGGCGCCATGTTTCGCCCGGTGCCGTGCTCGGCCTTCAACGCCCCCCCGTAGCCGGCGGCCACCAGCCGGACGAGTTCGTCCATGAAGCGCGCGTACCGGGTGATCGCCTCCGGTTCGTTGAACGACTGGCTGATGACGAAGTGCAGGTTGCCCTCGCGCGCGTGGCCGAAGATGATCGCGTCGGCGTACCCGTGCGCGCGAAGCAGTGCCTGCAGGTCGGTCACCGCCTCGGCGAGCCGCTCCACCGGGAACGCCACGTCCTCGATCAGCACCGCCGTGCCGCGGGGGCGTGTCGCGCCAACCGACGGGAACATCCCCTGGCGAACCTTCCAGAGCCCGAGCTGCTCGATGGGATCGTCGGTGAAGGCGGGCGCGTCGAGCAGCGACAGGCCGCGCACTGCCCGTGACGCCGCCTCGTGCAGGGCGGGGCGGTCCGATTCGGCCGGCGCCTGGAACTCGACGAGCAGTCCCGCCGCGTCGGGAGGCAGCCCCTGCAGCGCAGCCGGCACGCCGGGCTGCCGCTCCACCGATCGCATCGCCGCCCGGTCCATCACCTCGAGGGCTGCCGCCCCGGCCTCCTTCAGCGGCGTGATGGCGGCGCACGCCTCGCGGATGCCCGGGAACAACAGCAGGGCCGTGTGCTTCACGGGACGATCGGGAATCGTCCAGAGCACGGCGCTCGCGATGAAGGCCAGCGTACCTTCAGAGCCGATCAGCAGGTGCCGGAGCATCTCGACCGGCCGCTCGAAGTCCACGAGGGCGTTCAGGGAGTACCCGGTGGTGTTCTTCATCCGGTACTTCGACCGGATGCGATCGGCCAGGCCCGCCGTCCCGAACACCTCCCGCCGCAGGTCGGCCAGACCTGCGTGGATCGACGGCTCCGCCTCGCGCAGCCGATCGTCGGCGCGCGGCTCGGCCGTGTCGATCGAGGTGCCCGACGGCAGCATGAACACCAGCGAGTCGAGCGTGTGGTAGGCGTTCTGCGCGACGCCGCAGCACATGCCGCTGGAGTTGTTCGCCAGGATTCCGCCCACCATGCACGCCTGGATGGACGCGGGGTCGGGCCCGATGCGCGCGCCGTGCCGGAGCAGCCGGGCGTTCACCGCGGCTCCCACGACCCCCGGCTCGACCCGCACGCGCGCGCCGCCGTCGAGCACGTCGATCCCCCGCCAGGACCGCGACAGGTCGATCAGCACCCCGGGGGTGACGGCCTGGCCCGAGAGACTCGTCCCCGCCGCGCGAAACGCGACGGGCAGTCCGTGGCCGCGTGCGACCTCGAACACCGAGCGAACCTGGACCAGGTCCCGCGGACGCACCACGGCGGCCGGCGTGATGCGGTACACGCTGGCGTCCGAGGCGTAGGCGGCCAGATCGATGGGACGCGTCAGGACGGAATCGCGGCCGACCGTGCGTGAAAGGTCATCGAGCAGCGAGGCGGCAGGTTCGGGCACGCCGCAAGTATAGCGAAGGGAGGCGGGATGGCAGAACGGGCGCCACCGCCAACCGGGAGGGACGTGCGGCGGCTGCCGGCCTCAACAGGCCGCGACGAAAGCCTGGATGGCCGCGCGGTCCTCGGGCGTCAGGTCGAGGAAGTGCAACCCCATCCCGATCGCCGGGATGGCGTAGCGGACCTCGGTCATCACGCCGATCTCCCGCTCTTCGAGGCGGAATCGCAGCCGGGCGATCGTCCCCGGCGGCAAAACGGTCCGGGCGTCGACGAAGGCCCCCTCGGTGCTGAGGTCACCGAGGCGCACCGACGTCCGGCTCACGTCGAGCCCCTCGAGCCAGGCCTCGGCGAAGTACGTCACCCGCGCAGCCTTGCGGCGTTCTGTCCCCGCCACGGCAGGTGGTGTCATCGACGCACAGCCTAGCAGCCCGAGGCCTCGAGATCCACTACTGATTCGCGCCGCTGACGCGGCTCACTCACCCACCGTGAGCGACACTTTCGGCTTCTTCGGGGCCGAGGGTCTCGCCGCCACTCCCTGCGTGAGGGTGGATGTCTTTCCGCCCGCCTGGATCGTGCCCACCCGGCCGGCGGTCGACGGGTTCTTCGCGACCGTGTACGAGATGTTGCCCGATCCCGTGCCGGCGCTGGTCTTCAGCGTGATCCAGGGGACGCTCGACGAGGCGGTCCACTTGCACCCGGTGGAGGTGGTCATGGTGAGCGAGCCGCTGTTGCCGTTGCCGCCGACAACGACCGACGCCGGCGAGAGCAGGAACAGGCAGGTCCCGGCCTGCTGGTTGAGGACGAAGCTCCGCCCGCCCACCGTCATCGACGCGCTGCGCGCGCTCGACGAGGTGTTCGGCGAGGCTGTGAAGGTCAGCGTCGCACCGCCCACGCCGGAACCCGCGCCGAGCGTCACCCAGCTCGGCGCGCCGGTCACCGTCCACGAACACCCCGAGCCGGTGGTCAGCGTGGCGGTTGCTGAACCGCCTTCAGGGCCAACCGTGGCGCTCGTCGCGGACAGGCCGTAGCTGCACGCCGCCCCCGCCTGCGTCACCGTGAAGGTCTTCCCCCCGGCCGCCAGCGAGGCGGTACGCGCGCTCGTTGAAGCGTTCGCCGTGGCCGTGAAGGTAAGCGTCGCGCTGCCCACGCCGCTGGCCGCCGCTGCCGTCAGCCAGCTTGGCCTGCCGGTGACCGTCCACGCACAGCCCGAGCCCGTCGACAGGGCCACACTCGTTGTTCCGCCGGTCGCCGGAAGCGCAGCGCTCGTCGCAGACAACGTGTAGCCGCAGGCGGTCTGGAACGAGAAGGAGAAGGGGTTCGAGCTGTCGCTCTGGCCGACGCCGCTCGGGCCAACCGCCGCCACCCGCGCCTCGTAGTCGCCGTCGGGCGGGGGCCAGGGCGTGGTTCGGGTCGAGAAGTCCACGCGGATCTTCCCGTCAGCGCCAGCGGCCGGCTTGCCGAGGTCGCTGGTCACGGTGGGATCGGACCTCCCGAGCAAGTACATCCGCAGCTCGTACCGCTGGACGACCGGCTGTCCGTCAGATCCGAGGGTGGAGTGGTCAGGGGACGGATCGAACTCCACGGTGGTGGGATTGAGTACGGGCGTCTGGCCCAGGGCGCCGCTGGAGGCTGCCAGCACCATCCCCGCCGCCATGACCCCGACCGCCACTCGGGCCATCATGCTCACGTTGCTCTCCCAGCCTTGGCCGCCAGGCGCGGCTTGACCTCCCCGGCTGTCCGCAATTGATGTGCCTGCCGAGCTTGACGGTCATATCCCATTGATTCAAAGGACCTTAACGACACAGACGGCAGGCCAGCGACTGCCCTCAGCGCCTCCGTTCTTACGGTTTTGTGGGTGGGATCCAGCTTTGGTGCGCCTTGCCGCGAGCGAATCGGCGGGATACAGTCAAGAGGACAGCCGATGACGACCGACGAGACGCCGCGCGCCGACGACCCCTACTCGCGGGTGGATTACCGCCGGATGGTGCGGTGGCCCGAACGCATCGAGCGCGAGTGGCCCTTCCTGCGGCGAGCCCTCGGCCCCAGCGGCCGCATCCTGGACCTGGGGTGCGGCACGGGCGAGCACAGCCGCTTCCTGGCCGCGCAGGGCTTCGAGGTGGTCGGCGTCGACGCCTCCCCTGCCATGATCGCCAAGGCCACCGACACGCCGGTGCCCGCGAACCTCCGGTTCGTCGAGGGAGACATCGGCGAGGTGGCGGAGCTGGTGGACGGGCCGTTCGACGGCGCGATCTGCCTGGGCAACACCCTGCCGCACCTGCCGGATCGCCGCGCGCTGACCGGCTTCGCGGCCGGCCTGCGCCGCCTCCTGCGCGAGGAGGCGGTGCTGGTGCTGCAGGTCCTGAACTACGAGAAGATCTTTGCGACCGGGCAGCGCTTCCTGCCGCTCAACTTCCGGCCGGGGAACGAGCCGGGCGAGGAAGTGGTGTTCCTGCGCCTGATGACCCTCGCGGACGACGGCAGCCTTGTGTTCACCCCGTCCACCCTGCGCCTCCGTCCGGGCGCCGAGCCGCCGCTCGAGGTCGTCTCCGCGCGCAACGTGCGCCTTCGGGGGTGGCGCCGAAAGGAACTGGAGGAGGCGCTCGACGCCGCCGGCTTCGATCACCTCGACCTGTTCGGCACGGTGGGCGACACGCCGTACCTCCCCCTCGACTCTCCCGACCTCGTCATCGTCGCGCGCTGAGCCCGGGGCTCGCCGCGCTCCCTGGCGTGAAGAGAGGCCGTGAGCGGGTCGCCCGAACCGGCCTGCCGGGCTTCATCGCATGTTGGCGGCCAGCACCTTCTTCCGCAGGCGGATGGTGCGCGGCGTGATCTCCACGAGCTCGTCGTCCTTGATGAACTCGATCGCCTGCTCCAGGTTCAGCAGGCGGGGCGGGATCAGGCGAATCGCCTCGTCGGCGGTGGACGCCCGCATGTTGGTCTGCTTCTTCTCTTTCGTCACGTTGACGTCGAGGTCGTTGGGCCGCGCGTTCTCGCCGACGATCATCCCCTCGTAGACCTCGGTTCCCGGGCTGACGAAAATCTCGCCGCGCTCCTGCAGGTTGTAGATGGCATAGGCGGTGGCGGCCCCGGCGCGGTCGGCCACCAGCGCGCCCGTCGGCCTGGCGGGGATCGGCCCGTGCCACCTCTCCCAGGCGGAGAACAGGTGGTTCATGATCCCGGTCCCCCTGGTGTCGGTAAGGAACTGCGAACGGAAGCCGATCAGGCCGCGCGTCGGAAGGTGGAACTCGAGGCGCACGCGGCCGCTGCCGTTGTTCACCATGCGCGTCATCGCGCCGCGGCGCGACCCGACCTGCGCGATCACCACGCCCTGGAACTCTTCCGGGACGTCGATCACGAGGTCCTCGACCGGCTCGAACACGACGCCGTCGCGCTCGCGCGTGACGATTTGCGGCCTCGAGACCTGCAGCTCGAATCCTTCGCGGCGCATCATCTCGATCAGGATCGACAGCTGCAGCTCGCCGCGCCCGACGACCTTCACCTGCTCGGGCGAGTCGGTGTCCTCGACCCTGATCGACACGTTGCCGAGCAGCTCGCGCGCCAGGCGGTCGCGCAGGTTCCTCGACGTCACGTACTGCCCCTCCCGGCCGGCCAGGGGCGAGGTGTTCACGCCGAAGATCATCGACACCGTCGGCTCGTCCACCGCGATCGGCGCGATCGGGGACGGGGCCTCGGCGTCCGCGATCGTCTCGCCGATCGTGATGTCGGCGATCCCGGCGACGCAGATGATGTCGCCGGCGGCTGCCTCGGGGATGTCCACCCGCTTGAGCCCCTCGAAGGCGAACAGCTTGGTGACCTTCGTGGGCTCGACCCGGCCGTCGAGCTTGCAGACCGAGATGGCGTCCCCGACCCGGATCCGGCCGTTGAACACCCGGCCGATCGCAATCCGCCCGAGATAGTCGCTCGAGTCGAGGTTGGCCACCAGCGCCTGCAGCCGTCCGTCGGGGTCCCCGAGTGGCGGCGGGACGTGCTGCAGCATGGCCTCGAACAGCGGCCGCAGGTCGCTTCCCTGCACGGACGGGTCGGCCGACGCGGTGCCGGCGCGCGCGTTGGCGTAGAGCACCGGGAACTCGAGCAGCGCCTCGGAGGCGTCGAGGTCGATGAACAGGTCGTAGATCTCGTTCAGTACCTGCTGGGGACGGGCGTCCGCCCGGTCGATCTTGTTGATCACGACGATCGGCGGGAGGCGCCGCTCGAGGGCCTTCCGCAGCACGAAGCGCGTCTGCGGCAGCGGCCCTTCCGACGCGTCCACCAGCAGGAGCACGCCGTCCACCATCGAGAGCGTGCGCTCGACCTCGCCGCCGAAATCGGCGTGCCCGGGTGTGTCCACGATGTTGATGAGGTGCGCGCCATACCGGACCGCGGTGTTCTTGGCGAGGATCGTGATCCCGCGCTCGCGCTCGAGGTCGATGTTGTCCATCACGCGCTCGGCGACCCGCTCGTTGGCGCGGAAAACCCCACTTTGGCGAAGCAGGCCGTCCACCAGCGTGGTCTTTCCGTGATCGACGTGCGCGATGATGGCGACGTTTCGCCGCAGCGCGTTGGCGATTGAAGGCGTGCTCTTTCCGGTTCCGGGCATCCGACCAGCGTAGCACAGGCAGGGAGACGCGGACGCCCTCTCACGAACAGGCGGGACGCCCTCTCGAACAGGCGAGACGCCCTCTCACGAACAGGCGAGACGCCTGTTCTACTGGAGGAGGGCGTGGCGGGCGTCGGTCAGGTCGGCTTCCAGGCGCACGGCGACGTCGCCGACCAGCGTGGTGGCGGCGACCTCCGGCTGCACGTCGAGGGCGGCGGCCGCAACCCGCTGGAGGTCGGCGCTTCCCCACCGGGAGAGCCCGCCACGCACCTCGCCGTTGGGGGCGGCCAAACCGCCCAGCGCCCACTCCACGCGCGAGGGTTCCGCGTTGGCGGTCACGATCGACGCGAACAGCGCCGGCGCGCTGGCGTACTGCTCGCCCTGTGACACCGCGTCGGCCATTGCCTGGAGCGCCGCGTCCCACGCCGGCGCGAAGGCGTGAACCTTGAGCAGGGCGACGAGGTACGCCTCAGCCCCACCGGTCGCGATCGCCGTCCGGTCGCCACCCTCTTCCTCGTCACGCCAGGCGGCTGTCGCCGCGGGCGCGAAGGCGTCGGCAAGGAACGTCAGCCACCAGGCGACGGGCAGCAGCGCGGTCCGCCAGAGCGCGGGCGCCGAGTGTTGGCGGCCCGCCTCGTCGCGCAGCCGCAGCCAGCCCCCCGTGAAGCGCCCCAGCGACCGGGCTTCCCCGTCGCGGAGCCGGAACAGCTGGGCGGCCAGAAGCGCCTCGCACTCGGGAACGGTGAGGATGCGGGCGAGAGACAGCGGGAAATGCAGCAGCGGCCCTGTCCTCCGCCCGTCCAGTGAATCCGTGGGGCCGGGCACGACGAACACGGCAGGGGCCAGGCCGACCGCGAGTTCCAGGTCCTCCGGCGGACCGCCCGGTTCGCACAGTCGGCTCACCGAGGCCCGCAGCTTCGAGCCTTCGCCGGCCCCGAGGACCCGGGCGAAGGCGTATGGCACCGCTGAGAGCCGCTTGATGGAGCGCGCGGCCTGCGCGGCGAGCAGCCCCACCAGGAGGGCGGCCGCCAGCCCCGCGAAGCGCCCGAACGCCGCCGGGACCACCCCCGGCAGCAGCAGCCGGCCCGACAGCGACAAGGCCTG
>Ga0116149_1006381_pt1 | contig 10637 bp, 8 predicted proteins | sample AD_UKC057_MetaG_FD_89787 | JGI IMG/M metagenome (GOLD analysis project Ga0116149, IMG submission 89787) | Active sludge microbial communities of municipal wastewater-treating anaerobic digesters from USA - AD_UKC057_MetaG | ecosystem: Engineered > Bioreactor > Anaerobic > Digestate | place: USA...
TGCTCCTGGGCTTTGCGCTGCGGAATGTCACGGATTTCCTGCTGCAGGTCTCGGATGCGGCCATCGATTTCCTGCAGATCGAGCAACGGTTGAACGACACTCACTGCGGCACTTCCTTCCGGATACAACTGATAAAGATCACGTATGAGCGGAGTAGTTTACCAACTCCGTCGCGAGAGTCAAACCCCGATTCGGTTTCGGACCATCCATTTCTTTTCACCCGGGAGGGAAGCCGCGTGAAAAGCGTTCTTCCCTTAGTCCGGCGATTCTGTTAAAAGAGAGGCCTTTTAAATACCGGATGGTGACACACGCGCCGTGAATCTCAAACTCATAGAACAGCAAGGCTTTCATCTCATCGAGACCGTTGACGAGACCAGCCAGACCGTCGCATGGAAAGCCGTGCAGCGGACCTTGGAGCGGACGGTCATCCTGCGGATCCTCAAACCCGAGGCCGCCTCGGACCCCGCTGCCGTTTCACATTTCCTCACCATCGCCCGGATCGTCTCGCGCATCAAGAGCGAGTCCATCGCGTCGATTTTCGACATCGTCAGCGCCGAGGGCCTGCACTATGTCGTCATGGAACATGTCGAGGGGCCGACGCTGGAAGAGCTGGTGAGCGCCAACGGGCCGCTGCCGGTAGAGCGCGTGCTGCGCATCGCGGCGTCGCTGATCGCCAGCCTGGAGCAGTTGTGGGAGTCGGCGCACGTCGTCCACCGCAACCTGAAAAGCTCGACGATCCGGCTCGCGGTGCGCGGCGTGGCCAAGATCACCGATTTCAGCCTGGCGATCCAAGCCGGGGCCGGCGTCAACGCCACGGCCATGGACGGCGGCAATATCGTCGGCACGCCCTGTTACCTCTCGCCCGAGCAGGCGCAGGGCTCGCACACGCTCACCACGCAGTCGGACATGTACGCGCTGGGTGTCGTGCTCTACCACCTGTCTACCGGTGCGCTGCCGTTTGAGAATCAGGACGTGGTGGCCATCCTCGCGGCGCATGTCAAGCAGCAGATTCCGCCGCCGCACCATCTGAACCCGGCCCTGCCCGCCTCCTTCTCGTGGCTGCTTCATCGCCTGATGATGAAGAACCCGAACAACCGCTATCCCGACTGGCAGGCGGTGCTGCAAGACATCCGCTTCCTGCTCACCGGCAACCGGCCGAGCTGCGTCTGCCCCGGCGAGGAGTATCTCAGCACGATCGAGGCCTTCGACGACAATGCCCTCCCCGCCCTAGCCGCCCAGGAGGGCGAGCCGCAGATCCGCCTCAAGCCCACCCGCCGCACCAGCGGCCGGCTGGCCGCCTACCAATCCAAAAACATCCAGGACGAACATGCCAGCGAGATCCGTCGCGAGACGCTGATCAAAGAGTCGGTCTGCTGGCTGGTGCTCCTGCTCTGGCTGGCCGCCATCTTCTGGATCCGCGCGGTTTGGCAGGTGGACCCGCAACGCGCCGAAGGTGCGGGGCCGCTGCCGCACCTGGCACAGGCGCTCGCAAACCTGCCACAGACCGTTGACGCGCTCACCGGCCAACTCCCAGCCCCCCCCCCGGAGGCTTCGGAAATTGAACCGGACCTGCCGGCCGCAGCCCCGGCGACGCCCCCCCCGCCGCCCGCGGCGGACTCCCGGCCCGTCGCGCCTGCCGCGGAACCCGAGCCCGCCGCCGCGGCGGCGCCTCAGCCTGTCGCGGAACCCGCTCTGCCTGCCGGCATCCCCGACGCGCTGGCCGCCCGCTTAGCCGACGCCCTGGCCACCGGCTCGCCCGCCGCCGCCCTGCGCGCGCTCGAAGCCGACCCGGTCGCGTTTCAGGAAAAACCCCGCCTCGCCGAACTTCTCGGCACGGTGCCGGAACCCGATGCCCTGGTCGCCGAATACCTGCGCAGCCAGATCGGCAAACCGCTGATTTTTGAACGCAACGGCAAGCAGCGCACCGTGATCCCCCGCGAGGTCCAGAACGGAATCATCCGCGTCGAAGCCAACGGACGCGGCATCGACATCGCGATCGGCGACCTCACCGCCGACGAAAAACTGCGCTGGATGGAACCGCCCAAAGACGGCCCGCGCGCCGTGGCCTACTGCCTGGCGCTCATGCGCTCGTCGCGGCGCGAGGAGATCCCCGCGCGCGCCGCCGCCTGTCCGCCGCTGCTGGCACCGCTGCTCACCGAGGCCGCGGCACGTGCGGCGGCTACTGCGCAGCCGTAGGCTCTGACGGCGACCAGCCTTCGATCACCGCCGCCGCCTTCAGGAGATCGAGGCGCGCGTTCAGCGCGTCTTGGCACGCCTGCTCGAACAACGACGACTTGAGATTCGCTTCGACGGCCTCGTACGGCATCTGCTGCGGCTCCAACTTGACCAGCAGTTTGAAGAGGTGCAGCGTCTGCGTGTCGAGTTCGATGACATCGCTGATCGCTCCCGGCGCCAGTGCGAACAGGGCCTCCTCCGCCTCTTTCGGCAGGTCGCCCCGCACCACCGTCGCGAACATGCCGGCATCGCGCTCAGCCGTGTCGGAATAGGCCTGAACCGCCTCGACCCACGAGATCCGACCCTGTTCGATCTCGGATTTGATGCGCAGCAGATCGAGAAACGCGTCCGCGCGTGTGACCGGATCGACCCAGCGGCAGATGTGCGAGAGCCGCAGCCCCTCGGCCGCCACAAACACTTCGGGATTCCCCGCGTAAAACGCACGCACCTCCTCTTCGGCCGGCGGCTTCACGGTCTTGCGGATCTCCCGCACCAGCCTGCGCTGCTGCAGATTGACGCGCACCTGCTCTGCTCGCAGCGCTTCGGGAAAAGCGGAGTAATCAGCCGACTCCAGCTCTTTGCGCACCCGCTCCTCGTTCGGCACGGGCTGGGTCTTGATCGCCTCATGCCGCAGCAACAGCCCCTCGATCAGATTCTCCACCGCCCACTCGCGCACCTGCTCGTCGCTCGGTTCACCGCCCTGCTGCCGCACATACTCGACATACTCGGGACGCAACGCTTCGACCTCGGCCTGAATCTCCTGCTCCGTGATTTCAACCCCGTCAACCTTCACCGCCATATCGCCATCCCCATTTCAGCCGAACCGCGCACGCCGCCATCGCCGTGCCAGACGCTCAGGCAAGTCCGGTCAGTTTCTCACACCCCCCGCGCCCGCGTCAACGCGGGATTCGGACACGCGGGATTCGGACGAGGCGAAGTCATTCCTCCTTTGACTGCGGCGGGGCACCACAGTATCCTGTACGCATGACGACACCGCTCCATCTCGTGCTGGTCAGACCGCAGATCCCGCACAACACCGGCGCGATCGGCCGCCTGTGCGTGGGTCTCGACTGTGCGCTGCACCTCATCCGTCCGCTGGGTTTCCATCTCTCTGACGATTACATCCGCCGGGCCGGCCTGGATTACTGGCAGCACCTGCGCCTCGCCGTGCACGATTCGTGGCCCGCGTTCCTCGCCGCCGTGCAGCCGCCGCGCCTCTTTTTTCTCAGCACGCGCGGCACGCGCACGCTCTTCGACTGCGCCTTCCAACCGTATGACGCGCTGGTTTTCGGCAACGAGGGGTCCGGCCTGCCGCCCCACTTCTACAGCGATTACCGCGACCGCCTTGTCACCCTGCCCATGCCCGGCCCCCACGCGCGCAGCATCAACCTGGCCAACGCCGCCGCCGTCGCGGCGTACGAATTCCACCGTCAGGTCGGCGCCTTCACCCCCAGCCCGGAGACGCCCCCATGCGCCGCACCCACAGCCTGACCCGCCTGTCCTTGCTGCTTCTGCTCGCCGCGCTGCGCACGGCCGCCGCTGAGTATTTCGTTTCGACCTACGGCCGCGACACAGAGGCCGGCTCCATGGAACACCCGTTCGCCACGCTGCGGCGCGCGCAGGAGGCCGCACGCCCCGGCGACACCGTCTGGCTGCGGGGCGGCACCTATACCCAGCGCGAAGAGCAGATCGCGCGCCGCAACAAGATCTGGGCCTCGGTAATCCTGCTCGACCGCAGCGGCGAGCCCGGTCGGCCTATCCGCTATGCGGCCTACGGCGGCGAGCGCGTGATCTTTGATTTTTCCGCAGTCAGACCGCCCGGTTTCCGCGTTTCGGCTTTTCACACAACCGGATCATGGCTGCACCTCGAAGGCTTTGAGATCACCGGCGTTCAGGTCACCCTGACCGGTCACACGCAGTCGATCTGCGTCGAGAACGCCGGCTCCCACAACCGCTTTGAGCGTCTCGTGATGCGCGACGGCATGGCAATCGGCTACTACAGCACACGCGGCGCGAACAATCTGGTGATCCACTGCGACGCCTGCCGCAATGACGACCCGGTTTCGGACGGCGGCCGCGGCGGCAACGTGGATGGCTTCGGCTGCCATCCCGCGCGCGGCGGCACCAACAATGTGTTCCGCGGCTGCCGCGCCTGGTTCAACAGCGACGACGGCTACGACTGCATCAATGCGCACGAACCGGTGGTGTTTGAAGCATGCTGGGCCTTCTGGAACGGATTCGGCCCCGGCTTTGAGAAACGCGCCGACGGCAACGGCTTCAAGGCCGGCGGCTACGGCTCAACCCCGGCGGAACGCCTGCCCCGCCCGATCCCGCGCCACGCGGTCCGCCGCTGCTTCGCCTTCGGCAACAAGGCCGCCGGCTTCTACGCCAACCACCATCCCGGCGGCTGCGACTGGATCGGCAACACCGCCTGCCGCAACGCCAAGGATTTCAGCCTGCTCGGGCGCTTGGCCGACAACCGCACCGATGTGCCCGGCTGCGGCCATCTGCTGGTCAGCAACGCGACTTGCCGGGGCCGGATGAATCTGGTGAACATCGCGACCAACCGCTGCACCCTGACCGAGAACCGCTTCGGCGAGGCATGGCCGCGGCTGGACGAACGCCTGCTCACCGCACCGCGCGCGCCGGACGGCAGCCTGCCCGCGCTGCCGCCTCCCTTCGCGCGCTGAGGCGCTGGCTCACGGGCCGTCGCCGCGGCTGACCACGATCACCCGCGTTTCGGGGTCGTCGGTGAGCGACACGCGCACGTGCAGCGCGTCCGGCGGTATCAGCTCGCCGGCACGCTCCGGCCATTCGACTGCCACCACGGCCCCGGTCTCCAGATACTCGGGGTAGCCGATGGTCAACAGGTCGTCCGGCCCGTTCAGGCGATAAAGGTCCATGTGCACCAGCGTGAACGACGCCGTGCGGTGTTCCGTGCAGACCGTAAAGGTCGGGCTGGTCAGCGGGCGTTTCAGCCCCAATGCAAAGCCCAGCCCTTGAACAAAGGTCGTTTTGCCGGCACCGAGATCGCCGTGCAGCGCGATCACCGTGCCCGGCACAAGCAGCCGCGCGACCTCGGCGGCCACGCGCCAGGTCTCTTCCACCGAACGGACGGTATAGGTTTCCGGGTTCATTTGCTCAACCACGTGATCACCTCGTCCATGAAGCGGTCCATGTATGCGTCCGCAAACGCAGACGCATGGGGCATCCGCACCAGCCCCGGCAGGTCGGCCGCCAGCGGCGAATCCGGCGCGAGCGGTTCGCGCGCGAAAACGTCCAGGCACGCGCCGCGCAGCGTGCCCGTCTGGAGCGCGCGCGCCAGCGCGGCTTCATCGATGCAGTTGCCGCGCCCCACGTTGTAGAGCACCGCATGGCGCGGCAGCCGCGCCAGCCGCGCGGCATCAATCAGCCGGTCCGTGCCGGTGTCGGAGGGCAGCACCAGGATCAGGTGGTCGGCCTCGGGCAGCACGGCGTCAAGCTGGTCGGCCGCGAGCTGGCGGTCGCCCCGGCAGAACCAAGGCGGACGCCGCGCGGGCGGCGTGCGCCGCAGCCCGGTCACGCGCACGCCGAAGGGTTTGAGCAGGCTGCCGATCGCCTTGCCGATATGGCCGAAGCCGACAATCACCGCATGCGACCCGCGCAGCAGGCGCACGGTGCCGTACAGCGCCGAACGCGGCCAGAGGTCGCCCTGGAGCTGACGCGCGTAGGCCGTGAAGATGCCGCGTTCGAAGGCCAGCATCATGCCCAGCACCGTCTCGGCCATCAGCGGACCGTGGAAGGTTCCGTAGCGCACCGTGACACCCGGCGGCGGATCGAGCGGCGAAAGGTCGCGCCCTGCGGCGCTGGAGAGCACCGCGCGCAGGCGGGGCGCGCGCGCGAACCACGCCTGACGGAACGCCCAGGTCACCGCGACCTGCGCCTGCGGCAGCGCGCGCAGGCAGGCGCGCTCGCTGCGGCACCACGTCACGCGCGCCGCGGGAAACGCCTGGCGCAGGCGCGCGATCTGATCTTTGCGCATGCAGAAACAGGGCACCGACGCCTCTTGGTACACGACAATCGACTCAACCTTCATCTCCGTTCACCTCAATCGGGTGCCGACCCGAACGCCGCGCTCACTCTTTCTTCGATTTCATCAGCGTGCCGCCGAGGTTGTACTGCTGTGGCGGCTGCGGCTGCCCCAAGCCCACCCCGCGCGCCATGAGCCCCTTGAGTTCTTCAAGGTGCGTCGCATACACATCGCGCGGCAGGCAGGCGTGCTTTTTGCAGAGCGATGCCGCCATGCCCACCACTTCGCCCATCATGCCGCCGGTCCGCATCACGCGCACCGTGCCGAGCGCCACATGCGTCACACTGATGTTGCGGCCAGCCATAAAGAGGTTCTCCACATTTTTTGAGTAGAGGCAGCGGTACGGAATCGGATACGGGTGAATCGCCTGGTGCTTGGCGATCGATTTAAACTCCGCACCCGGAAAGTGACGGGTATTCTTGGGGTCGGGATAGTGCAGATCGATCGTCCACGTTGTCACCGCCGTGGCGTCGGGATAGGCGACCCGGCCCACCAGATCCTGCTCTTTCAGCACGAGATCGCCGATCAGGCGGCGCGACTCGCGCTTGCCAGCGACGTAGGCCACCCACTCCAGTCGGCTCTTGGCGTAATCGGCCTTGTTGGCAGAGTGGTTCTTGAGGAACGACCAATTCGAGAAGACCACCAGCATGCCGTAGTCGCGCACGCGCTCGAACTCGTTGACCTGATGGTAGCTCATGCCGGTTTCCCAGGTCCACTCGCCCATCTTGACGCGTTCGCACGTCTGGTCCGTGAAAGGCAACGCCCATGCGATGTCAGGGAAGGCGACCGGCTCTTGGGCCTCGCGCGAATACCACTGCACCGACGAGCCCATGGTCTGGGAATCGGCCTTGTCCGGGGCCGTCGATTCGCCGGTTTCCTCTTTGCTCTCGCGGCCGTAGCGATACTCGGCGCCGGCCAGCATACCGATCACGCCGTCGCCGGTGCAGTCGGCGACCAGCGGGGCGGTGAAGCGCGTCTCTTGTCCGGTCTCGATGTGCCGTCCGACGACAGCCGTGATGCGCGCGCCCTCTTTCTCAACCGCCAGCGCCCGCGTGCTGAGGAAAAGCCGGATATTCTTCTCGGCCTTGACGGCCTCGATCTTGCGTGCGTCCTCATAATAGTCGCCGGGTTGCGCATTGCCACCGCGGCGCGGACCGATCTCGCTCACCACATCGCCCAGCCGCGGGAAGGGCGGCAGGTTCATGCGTCCGGCCAGATGCACCCGCACCTCCGAGCTGTTGTTGCCGCCGAGCACCGGGCGGTCTTGGATCAGCGCCACCGTCAGCCCGAGCCGCGCCGCCGCGATCGCCATGCAGACGCCGGGGATGCCGCCGCCGGCGATGATCAGATCCACCGCCTCGGTGCGCTGAGAAGCCTTGATCGCCCCCACCGAACGACGGTAGCTCTCCAGTTTGGAGACCTCGTTCTCCGGCGTGAACGCGGTGTCGGTCGTGAGGATCAACGCATCGCAACGGCCGTTGAAACCGGTCAAGTCGTGCAGCGCCAGCCGCGCGGTGCCTTTTTCGAGACGCACATGACCCGCCTCTTGCCACGCCCACTCGTTGCCTTGCGTGCCCAGCACCGCCGGCAACGGTGTGCCGTTAACGTTTACCTTGAATTGGCCTGGCGCGTCTTTCTGCGTCCAGAGCGCAGCCCAGTTGCGCGTGCGCACCAGCACGCGGTAGGAGCCGCGCTCCGGCACCTCCACGGTCGTCGAAGCGTCCGCCACCGGCGTGCCCAGTCCGTGCGCCATCAGAAAAGGCGAACCCATCTGATCCATGAACTGCTGGTCCACCACCCAGCCGCCTTTGTCAGAAAAGGTTTCCGTCTCCACAAACAGCGTCGCCGCCTGCACCGCCCCCGCGCACGCAACCGCAACAGCCCACCCCGCAAAACGTTTCATCATGTGCCTTCCCTTTCTCTCTTCGGTCCCTTTCCCCGGCGTTATACCATATTCCGCAAAGACAGAAAATCGTAAAGGCACGTTGCGCGCAATCGGGGGCGCATCCGTGGGGTTTCTGGTTTCTGGTTTCGGGTTTCAGCAACGCCTCCTTCCTCCCGTTTTCTGTCTCTCCACCGATAGGGTCTTCGCCGGTAGCGGTCTCGCCGAGACCGCCGCAGAGGCGGGCCGCTATCGCCTTCCGGTTGGCGGAGGCATTACTCCGGATCGACCGTTACGCGGTACCAGGCTGCGGGATGCGCGGCGGGGACCTCGATCTCCACCGGCACCACGTACCACGGTGCGGTGCCGCCCTGCGGCACCACGTTGGTCACCTCCTCTGTCGGCGATCCCGGCAGCAGGCTGAGTTGGCGGTACAAGCGGTAACGCCGATCCGCGCGTCCGATCCAGCGCACCGCGAACCCGCCCGCCGTCGGCGTCGGCGTGAGCGCATCAAAACGGAAATAGGCCGCGCCGTCACACGGGTCGGTGCCGCTGAGCACCTCGCCCTCATCATCCATGCCGTCGCCGTCACTGTCGGGCACCTCTGGCAGCGTGTCGCCTTTCTCTTCGATGACGTCCGGCAGCCCGTCGCCGTCCGCGTCACGCATCGGGATCAGCGGGAAGGGCTCACTCCAGGCCGACCAGGCACCGTAAGCGTCGCGCATCCGCACGCGCCACGCGTACTCCGCCCCCAGTTCCAGCCACTCGGCCGGAAGCTGCCAGCGGTCCGTCAACGGCATCGCGCCGCTGCGCAACACCACCTCGTCGCGCGCCAACAGCACGAACTCCGCGCCGTCGCAAGCATCGCCATCCGGGTCGCTGAACGGCGTCGCGACCAGCAACGGCGAAGGCCCTGCGTACCCGTGGCTCCCCGGGCGGATACGTCCCGGCACCGCCGGCACCCGGTTCACGCGGAGCGGCGGCGTTGTCGCGGCAACGGGGTGGCCTGCGGCGTCTCTCACCTCCAGGTCAGCCACATAACTCAACACGCCCTCGGGACCTGAAAGCGGAATCTGTGACTGTCCGTTTTGCAGTGCCTGCCAACCGCTCCAGGCCTGCCCGTTGACACGTACCCGAACCTGCATCGGGCCGAACGTGTCGTGCGCCTCCACGCGCAGCACCATCTGGGTGGTCACCGTCACCGGCTCGCCCGCCGGGCCCGCCAGCGTCGCGGCCAGCAGCTCGGGCGGCATGCGGTCGAGCACCACGCGCGCCGACGACTCGCCGGAGAGCCGCCCGGAGGTGTCGCAAGCCTGCGCGACGAGGACGTACTCGCCGTCCACATGCGCCATCACGGTTCCCTCCTTGCCATCGGGCATTTCGACCTGCGGCAGTTCGATCGCCGTTTCAATCACTCCGCCCTTGAGCGGCTCATACACCTGCCCCGAGCGCCGTTCGCGCAGCGCCACGTATTTGACTTCGACGTTGTCACTCGACACGACCGTGACGGCGACCGTCGGCGACGTCACATATCCCGTGCCGCCCGCAAGCGAAAGCGCGACTGTAGGCGGCAGGAAATCCTGCGCGGGGCTAACCGGATAAACGGCCGTTGCCTGTCCGACCCGGTCGCCGAAAAAGACTTCCAGCGTGTCCACCCATTCGATCGGCAGCGTGATCTCCGGCGCATAGGGGCGCCCGTTCCAACCGCCGCCGCCCAGCCGCCAGAACAGCCAATCGACCGGGGAATGGTCGTCGGTCACGTCGCACACCAGATAGAGCAGACGGCGTTCCGCATCCACGCGCGGGATGCCGACACTGTGCACGACGGGCGGCGTCCAGTCGGTCACCACCGAATCGTAATAGAGGCCATCCTTGTCGTGCTGCGTCGGGTGGCGGTATTCGAAGCAGACGGCATGCAGGCCTTGCGACGGCCAGACCACCTGCTGTTCGGGGAAGGGGCTGACAAACGGCTGCCACGGTTCGGTGTCGCACACGCCGTCGAGGGCCAGCCGCATCTCGCCCGCCTCGCGGTCGTAGAGCGAGAACTGCAGGTTCATGTCGCCCATCCAAGGCGGCGCGTTGGAGACCATCTGCCACAAGCCGGCCTCATAGGCGTAGCGGTACCAGCCATTGCCGCCGTACAACGTGTTGCCCGCGTTGAACCGGTAATAATTTGAAGGGTTGCGTCACCGCATTCACCCCCAGCGTCATGTACGGCGCGAAGCCGCGGTTGTTGAGCCATTCGATATGCTCCGGCTCGCGGTCGATCCGCGTGCGCGCGATCCATTCCGCGTCGTACTGCGTGGTGCGCTCGCCGAAATTGCCGAATGTGAAGCGGATCGTCGTCCATTCGCCGACATAGGCGCGGCCCTTGCCCCAGCCGTTCTCCGGATTCACCGTAAGGTCGTTGATGATGATGTCCGGCATGTCCGGACGCTGATTGACGGGGAA
>Ga0116149_1006389_pt1 | contig 10631 bp, 11 predicted proteins | sample AD_UKC057_MetaG_FD_89787 | JGI IMG/M metagenome (GOLD analysis project Ga0116149, IMG submission 89787) | Active sludge microbial communities of municipal wastewater-treating anaerobic digesters from USA - AD_UKC057_MetaG | ecosystem: Engineered > Bioreactor > Anaerobic > Digestate | place: USA...
CGTGCCTGGCTGAAGAAGGAGCTTACGGCCCGGGTGGCGGAATGGCAGACGCAGCGGACTTAAAATCCGCTGGCCGGTATGGCCGTACGGGTTCGACTCCCGTCCCGGGCACCTATTCTGCAGACGCAACGGACTTCCCGCCTCTGGCGGGTCCGCCTCCGGCGGAAAAATCCGCTTCCCCGATTGGGGAATACGGGTTCGAATCCCGTCCCGGGCACCTGCTCACCAGACGCAGCGCGCCGGGTCGGCCTTGCAGCGGCCTCACTCGGCGCCTTTGCACCACTCAAGGAAGGCGGGCTGGAACCATGCCGCCGGCTCGGCGGTGAGGGTCTCGAGGGTGACCTCGACCAGCGGCCGGGTGCGCACGGCGCGCAGAGTCGCCGAGCCGATGCGGCTATAGGACATGAGGCCGCGGGCCGCCAGACGCTCCTCCATCTTCTCGCTGTTGTAGAAGGGCCAGACGCCCTGCCGGTCCATGTAGGTGAGTCCATCCCGCAACGCCTGGCGCTTGGACTCGGGGGCACGGGCGATGACGCGGGCGACGTAGCGCGATTCGATGTAGTGCTTCATGGTGCAGACGCGCATGGTCACGCCGATGAAGGCGTAGAGGGCGTTCCATTCGTACAGGTGGCCCCAGGGGCTGACATCGGCGAAGGCGTCGTATCCCCACGGCGCGGGCGACAGGCCCCCTGCCCCGTGATTGGCGGTCAACTCCACGGCGCGGACACCGACCGCACTGACGGAATGCGAGTAGTGATGGCTGCGCACGCTGCGCGGGTCGGTCCGCATCGCCTCGGAGAGGGCGCCGACATAGGACGGCGAGTTCTTGAGGTCGAAGTCCTCGCGGCGGCGCGGGGGGTCCGCGGGGCAGAACCACAAGGTAGGCATGGCCACGGTGCCGCCGGGGGCCACGGCCAGCAAGGCGCCGTCGATGATCGTCACCGGACCGCCCACCACGGTGCCCATGCTGCTCAGCGAGCCGTGGTAGATGAGAACGTCGCCGGGACAGGCGCCGACGGCCTTGAAGCCACGGCAGACGTCCTCCGCCTTGACCTGGATCTTAGGGTCGCCCTTTTCGGGTTCCATGACGGCCTCTCCCCGTGTGCTGACTCCGACGCGTACTGCGCATCGCCTCCCCCGTGACCGCGGACCGACGGCCTCGCCCTCGTGTCCTGGCACGGACTGGCGGCGCCGACAGGGAGTGTAGCGCCCGGCCGAGGCGCGTCAAGCTGGCGGGCGCGGGCTCACTGCGGTACAGTCCCTGCGGGCGGGGGGGACGTGGCTGCGCCAGGAAGGTCGTGTACCGATGGCATCGCTCAAACACCGGATCACGTTCTACGGCACCCTGGCCACCCTCGAGGAGGCGGGCGTGCCGCCCCTGCGCGCCTTGCAGCAGCGGATGCCGGGCGCGTTCCGCCCCGGCGCGGCCGAGATGCTGGGGATGCTACAGCAGGGCCTGACCGTCAGTCAGGCGATGGCGCATCTGCCGGGGCTGTTCACGCCCTTCGAGGAGTCCCTGGTACGGGTGGGCGAGGCGACGGGGCGGCGCGATGTGGTCTACCGGGCCCTGCGCGACTGGTTCCAGATGCTGTGGCGGTTGCGTTCCCGCGTCATTTCCAGCCTGCTCTATCCTGCCTTTGTCTACCACGCCGCCGCGGTGCTGATTCCGTTCATCTCGATCTTCACCGAGGACATGAGCGTGGAGAAGGCGGCCGCCCACGCGGTGACCATGCTGGCCCTGCCGTGGCTCCTGTGGCTGGGCGTTCGGGGCGCCGCGCCTCTGCTGGGGTCCATGCCGGGCGTAAGCCGGGGACTGCTGGGTGTGCCGGTGCTGGGCGGGTTGCTCTTCCGGCTGGACTGCACCCGTTTCTTCACGGCCCTGGAACTGTGCCTGCATTCCGGGGTGGGCAGCGCCGACGCGGTGACCATCGCGGCCGCCACCTGCCGCAACACGCACCTGCGGCGCCGTTTTGCGGACATCGCACGGACGATGGCGGCGCGCGGGTGCCCCTTCAGTGACGCGCTGGAGGGGGTGCTCCTGCCGCTGGACCGGGACACGATGATCCTGGAACTGATGCGCACGGGCGAGACCAGCGGCAAGGCGGACGAGGCGGCCGGGCGCATTGCCGGGCTTTGTCGTGAGGAAGCCGAGGCCCGGCTGAGCCAGCTCGCCGTGCTCCTGCCCAACCTCGCCTACCTGTGTCTGCTCGTGTACATGGCCTTCAAAATCGTCTCGTTCTACGGTCGGCTCTACGCGCCGGTGCAGGAACTGCTGGAATAGCGGGCTGGCGATCGCGGCCCCCGGCGACGCCGACAGCGCCCCCGTGTAGAGTAGGCGCCGCACCCTTGTCGGCGCACGCCCGGCACGGGGTCGCCGGGAGTCCGCGGCGGTGGAGGCATTCCGCGACAATCAGGTCGAGCAGGCGCGGCGTCAGGGCGGCGTGATCCCCCTCGGCGGCGGCCGGCGTCTGCTCCTGCCGCGGGTGTTCGGGTTCTGTGGCGGGGTCGTACGGGCGCTGTTCGAGCTGGAACGCTGTGTCCGCGAGGCACGCGGGCAGCGCGTGTTCCTGTTGGGTCCGGTGATCCATAACGACTCGGTGAACTCGTACTTCCGTTCGCTGGGCGTGGACATCGTGCCGGAGGACGGCATCGAAGGGATCCTCGGTATGGCCGGTCCCGACGACCGGATTGTCATCCCGGCGTTCGGCGTGCCGCTGGAGATGGAGCAGGCGTTGCGGGAGAGGTTCGCGCCCAGTCAGATCGTGGACACCACCTGCCGCGACGTGCGCGCCGTCTGGGGTTTCCTGGCGGGTCTCACGGGTGCCGACTGGACGGTCGTGATCCACGGCAAGCCGGACCACCCCGAAACCCGCGCCACCCTGTCCAGGGCCCGACGGCACGCCGCGCGGGTCGTAGTCATGCCCTCGAGTGACGGCACCGCCGCGCTGTGCCGTGCCATCCGGGAACGGAACTGGGCCTGCTGTCCGCCCGCTTGGCTCTGTGCCGGGGCGACCGCTTCCCCGGACAGCGGACCGGTGGCGCTGGTCAACCAGACCACGATGCTCCATGACGAGACCGTGGCCCTCGCCGCCGCGCTGCGCCAGGCCTGCCACGACGCCGGACGCCGGTGCGCCGTGGCCGACACGGTCTGCCGCGCCACCCAGAACCGCCAGGACGCGGCCCGGGAACTGTGCCGACAGCGTCCCGAGCCGGTGCTGGTGGTGGGCGGTTTCGCCAGCAGCAACACCTCGCAACTCTACCGCATGGCCCGCGAATGCACGGCGGCCTACATGATCCAGAGCGCGGCCGCCCTGGCTCCGGACCGCCTCCGCCATTGGCTACCGGGCGTCGGACAGCAATGCACGGCCGACTGGCTGCCGCCGTCCTGGACCACGGTCGGGATTCTGGCGGGCGCCTCGTGCCCGGCGACGGATATCGGGGCGGTGATCCGCTGGTTCCAGGCGCAGGAACCGGCCTCGTCCGAACACGCCGCGCTCGCGGCGAGCGAGGCGGAACAACCTATGAGGAAGACCGGCAGAGCCGGGACGGGAAGGCAGGAGAGGAAGGATGGCGGGAGCGACGAGACTTGAACTCGCGACCTCCGACGTGACAGGCCGGCGCTCTAACCAATTGAGCTACGCCCCCGCAGGATGTACCCTCAAGCTGCTGGAGGAAAACGATGGCGGGAGCGACGAGACTTGAACTCGCGACCTCCGACGTGACAGGCCGGCGCTCTAACCAATTGAGCTACGCCCCCGCAGTTTTCGGTTTCCAACGGAAGTGTTATTTTAGCGCGTGACCTCGGTGATTCAAGAAGTGCATATCCGAAAATTCGGTCCGGGCCGGGTCGCCGGCGAGGGTGGCAGGCATGGTGCAGCCTCCCGTCTGGCAACCGGTTGCGGCCAGGGAAGGACGGCCCGCTGTGAATGACTGGGCTCCGGCAATGCGGTTGCTGACCCGTTTCCACCCCGCCACTGCAGGCACGAGTGGCACCGCCACACAGCCGTGGTTCCCGGCGGTGGGAGCCGGGGTTGGGCTGGCGGCCTGGATGCTGGCCTGCCTGTGCGTCTGGTTTGGCGGGCCGCGGGCGGGGGCGGTGCTGGCCGCCCTCTGCGTGTTCGCCTTCGAGGGCTGGGTCACCGGCGGGCGACGCTACGGTGCCGCTGTCCGTCTGCTGGAGAGCGTACCGGACGGGGCTGGCGGTCCCGAGGCCAGTGCCTATATCCGGCTGGCGGCCTTCCAGGGCCTGGTCGTCATGAAACTGCTGTGTTACGGGGTGCTGGCGGCGACCGACCGCGGCGCCTGGCTGGTCGTGACCGGCGCCCTGAGCAGTGCCGCGGTGGCCCACAGCGCCGCGGCGGTGCGGCCGCGGCAGTCCTCCGAGGCAGCCGAAGTCTGGCAGACGTGGGGGCACTGGCTCGTCGCGGCGGCGGTGGCCGCCGTCGCCGGACGCCTCGGCAATGCCCTGCTGCCGGCGCTCTTCTCACTGCTCCTGACCTGGATCCTGCCCGGCGTGCTCGAGCCGGTACTCGGCCCGGAGAGCCGCGAGCCGGGCACCCTCGCCTGGCTGAGTCTGGCCGAGGCCCTGGCGCTCGTCGTCCTGGCCGTCGGCACGCTCGCGGCCCTGGCGGCGTGACCCGGCTGGGCAGCGGCCCCTTCCCCGACTAGGTTACCATCCCGTCGGCGCAGGCGCGTCGGACGTGGCGTGCAGTGAACATGTCAGAGCGAGGCGCTTCCCATGGCGGTTGTCGTGAAGTTCCGCATGCGCTCCGGGGACGAGGACCTGGCACCCCGCAAAGCCCATGCCGACGACGCGGCCTATGATCTGCGGGCGAATGCCGAGGCGGTGCTGGCCCCCGGGACGGTGCAACTTGTCCCGACCGGGCTGTTCCTGGAGCTGCCCGCGGGTTACGAGGCCCAGGTGCGGCCGCGCAGCGGTCTGGCCCTGAAGCGCGCCGTCACCGTCCTGAACACCCCGGGGACCATTGACGCGGGCTACCGCGGCGAGGTCGGCATCATCCTCTTCAACGCCGGGCACGAGGATTTCCGGGTGGCGCGTGGCGACCGCGTGGCGCAGATGGTCATCCAGAAGCTGCCCGACGTGGTGCTGGAGCCGGCGCCGGAGCTGGCCCAAAGCGACCGCGGCGCGGGCGGGTTCGGCAGTACAGGCACTCACTAGGCCCGGCCGGGCGGCCCCGGGATGCGAATAGCCCCGGGTGCAGACAGGCACACGCTATCATGATTCGCAGTCTCGTAACACTGATGCGACAGACGACCCCGGTGGTGGAGCTCGAAGGGCTGAAGACCGGCCCCTCCACCGTCCTCGCCGGGCTGGCCTGCCTGAATCCCAGCGGCAGCGTCAAGGACGTGATGGCGTGGTACATGCTCACCGAGGCCGAGAAGCGCGGCGAGCTCCGTCGGGGGATGACGATCCTCGAGGTGACCACGGGAAACACCGGGATCGCCTTCAGCATGCTCGCCGCCGCGGGTGGGTACCGTTTCACGGCCGTGATGCCAGAGCACATGAGCATCGAGCGCCGGCAGATGATGCGGGCCTTCGGCGCGGAGGTCGTGCTGACGCCGAAAGCCGAGGATATGCCGGGGGCGAAACGCCGCTACGAGGAACTGAAGCAAGAGCTGGGGGCCAACGTCTGGTTGCCGGACCAGTTCGGCAACGAGGACAACGTCAGGGCGCACTACGCCTACACCGGCGAGAGCCTGGTGCGGCAGCTCCGGGCGCCGGTAGACTTCTTCGTGGCCGGCATGGGCACCGGGGGCACCTTCGTGGGCGTGGCGCGCCGCCTGCGGGAGTCCTGTGCCTCCTGCCGCATGGTCGGTGTCGAGCCGGCGGAATCGGCCGTGCTCACCGGTGGCGCCCCTGGCTTGCACGGGATCCAGGGGATCGGCGAGGGCTTTGTCCCGGAGATCATCCGCCGGCACCGGCAGGAGATCGACGAGGTGGCCACCGTCGCGACGGCCGAGGCGGAGGAACAGGCCCGCCAACTGGCCCTGCGCTGCGGCGTGCTGGCAGGGGTCTCGGCCGGCGCCAATGTGACCGTGGCCCTGCGCCTGGCGCGCCAGCATCCCGGCTGCCGGGTCCTGACCCTCATCCCCGACCGCGGCGAGCGCTACCTCAACCAGGGGCTCTTCGGTTGCACGCCGACGGACTGCCGCGTCTGCACCCGGCGCTGAGCCGGGCCGTGGGCCGGCGGCGGGGGTGCCGAGCCGCCCTGGAGGTGGTCGGGGACGGGGTCTTCCGCTGCCCCTGCCCTGGCGGCATCGGGACGCCCGGTGGCGACGGGCGCTTCGCGACGGCCAGCCACCGGGCCCAGCCTGGAGAAGGCCGACCTAGAGCTTGCCCAGGCGCTTGAGCACCTGCAGGATGTCCTCGTCCGAGCCGCGCTGCTTGACGGCGCGCTTGGCCTCGCGCTCGAGGTTCACGTCCAGCCGCGGCAGGTCCACGTACTGCTCCAGAGACTTCCTGACCTTGACCTGGGCGTGCTGTTCGTTGCGCTTGTTGAAGTCGGCGAGGAGTTCCGCCGGCTTGCGCGAGTAGAGCAGTGCCACGGTGATGAAGGGCTGCGTACGTTCCGGGTTCTCCACCACACTGTACACCGGCGCGACGTTCATGTCGTTGAAGTACTGCAGCACGTTGTAGAACACGGTCGGATCGCCGCCCTCGGGGACTTCGACCAGGAAGATCGCCTCGATCGGCGCCTCGGGGGGCAGCAGCAGCGGGTTGATGTTGTCGTCCAGCTGCTTCTCGAACGGGGTCTGCGGGTCGTAGTCGAAATAGGTGAAGTGGTTGAAGTACGGGCGGGCGAGGAACAGCCCGAAGTCCTCGGGATCGATGTGCCCGTCCAGAAGGCGGAGCGTGTCGTTCTTGTCCGGGATCGCGAGGAAGACGCGTAGCGAATCCACCAGCATGGCGTTGAAGGCCTCTTCCGAGAGCCGCGACTCGAATTTCACCCGGTTGCTGAAGAGGAAGATGTTGCCCGTGTTGCCGCTGTCGATGGCCTGGGAGAGCGGCCCGCGCAGGAACTCGATGGTGTTGCGGACGAATTCCGCCGGCTCGAGGGGCGCGTACGGCAGGACCAGACCGAACGACGTCTTCTCCGCCTCCGGGATGCTCTCGCGGGCGGCCAGGTCCTGCAGCAGGCCGGTGGTGATGCCGTTGCCGGTACCGCCGCCAGTACTGCTGAACACGGTGCCACCCCGGGCGATCTCCTGCAGCTCGCGCCGCACCGACAGATAGGCGTCGTGGCCGATGGCCGGGTTCTTCCGAGACCCCCGGAACTGGCCGTGCTGGGCGTGCACAGCGGCAAGGATGCGGCGACCCGCCTGGGGGACCTTGGCGAGTTCGGTCTCCGACACGTTGATGATGGTCGCCTGCGCGTCCAGCTTCCCCGCTATCTTGCTTCCCGCACCGCCGATACCGATAACCATGTCACTGGCCCTCCAGGAATGCCGATGGTCTGGGAGTGAACTTCTGCCGGAGTACGAGAGCCTCCAGGGCCCGGGCGCCGTAACGCGTGATGTAGAGGTTGCGGCGGTTGCCTTCGCCGCGCAGAGTGACGAAGCGCAGGGCGCACAGGGCCTCGACCGCCGCCACGGCGGTCTGCTTGGTGCGGGTGATGCCGCAGTGCTTCAGGTCGTCGAAGCAGTTGGTGATGTTGTACTTCGCCTGACGACCCTCGCCTTGGGTGGCCCAGTAGAGGATCAGGAAGTGGGCTTCGGAGAGATTGGCTGTCTGCTCTTCGAACAGTTCCTTCATGGCAGTCCTGCGTCTCCGGCCCGTTGTTCTTACCTCACTATACTATAGTTGCCTTCGGCGTCAACCAGGTATCTCTGCGGGTCCTCCCCCAGAGCCTGTCCCTCCCGGCCGCGGCAACTGCTGCCCGGGTTCTGGCGCCCGTCCGCCGGCCTTGGCTCACCCCCTGCCCCCGCTTCAGTCCCGCCGCCTTTTTTTAGTTTAGTGTAGTCACGTGCACTCTACTCTACTGCACTTTACTGCAGTCTAGTCTCCTTCGCACTTCGCAGAGGGTCGCAGAGGGGCGGGAACGGGAGGGGAAAACGGTCGACGAAGAGGGGCTGTCAGGGGGCCGCGCAGACCCGTGCAGGGACTGCCGTATCGGCCTCAGGGCCAAGGGGATCACGTCGGCCTGGTGGCGGCGGCGGAACTCAGCCGGGGAGCTCCTCAGCGACGATACGCCGCAGGTAGTCCCCGTAGTCGGACCGGGGGGCCTCGGCGGCCAGCAGGCGGAAGGCCGCCGCGGAGACGAAGCCCCGACGGAAGGCGATCTCCTCGGGGCAGGAGATCTTGAAGCCCTGCCGCGCCTCGATCGCGTGGATGAAGAGGCTTGCCTCCAGCAGGGCGGTGGGGGTCCCGGTATCGAGCCAGGCGATCCCACGCCCCAGGCGGTTCACGCAGAGCCGCCCCTCCGCAAGGTAGGCGCGGTTGAGGTCGGTGATCTCCAGTTCGCCGCGTGCGGACGGCTTCAGGGCCCTGGTCTTGCCCACCACGTCCGGGCCGTAGAGGTACAGGCCCGGAACGGCATAGTGGCTCTTGGGATGGGCCGGTTTCTCCTCCAGGCTGAGGACCACTCCATCCGCGCCGAACTCCACCACGCCGTAGCGTTCGGGGTCGCTGACCGGGTACCCGAAGATGAGGGCACCGTCGCGGAAATCGCGGACGATCTGATCCAAGCCCATACGGCCGTAGAACAGGTTATCCCCGAGGATGAGCGCCACCGCATCGCCCGCCAGGAAGTCGGCCGCCAGCAGGAAGGCCTGGGCGATCCCTTCGGGGCGCGGCTGTACCTGGTAGCTCAGGCGCAAACCCCAGCGCGAACCGTCGCCGAGGAGGTCCTGGAAGCGCGGCACGTCGCCCGGCGTGCTGATAATCAGGATATCCCGCAGCCCGGCCAGCATCAGTGTCGACAGCGGGTAGTAGATCATCGGCTTGTCGTACACCGGCTGCAACTGCTTGCTGGCGACTCGCGTCATCGGATACAGTCGTGTTCCGGCTCCACCCGCCAGGACGATACCTTTCATGGATCCCGACCTCCTGCCGAGAGCACTCACTCGATGAGCCAGCGGTCCACCAGTTCCCCAGCCCGCTCCGGCAGCACGCCGACGCAGCGGGCCAGGTCCAGCACCGTGTAGCGCTCCCGGACCTCGTGCGCATGCAGGGCCGCCTCCAGGAACCACTCCCGGCTCACACCGATGTCGCGGAGGCGGTAGGCGGCCCCGGCCCGCCGCAACACGTCACGGATCATCTCGGGGGGACGGTACAGAGGCGACACAGCGGCGCGGACGCGGTCCCAGAGGCCCGCCGTGCCCCGCAGCAGGGCCGCGGCCTGTTCCTGGCGCTGCCGCTTGACCGCGTGCTTCTCCTCAACCACCTCGGTGAACTGCTGCCAGAAAGCCCGCTCCGTCCGCGTCGTCGCGGCCCGGAAGCCAGCGGGCGGCCGGGCGAAGACCTCGGCGTAGAGGGCCGCACAGTAGACGGTCGCCACGCCGACCTGCCGGCCGTGCAAATCGTGCGCGATGCCATCGCGATTCGCCATCATGTCGAGGACGTGGCTGATCAGGTGCTCACCCCCCGACGCCGGCGAGGAAGTCCCGGCCATCGTCATGCCGAAGCCGGTCAGGATGACGGCCTCGAACAGCGCCTCCATGCCGTCCGCCGTACCCGCGGCAATCGCCTCAGGCGCGCCCATGTACACCGTCTCGATCTCGCGGATCAGCTCGGCACATAGAGGGCAGTAGTACTCCTGGAAGAGCACCCGGTTCAGCATCCAGTCGGCGGTGCTGACGGGCTTTGCCAGCACATCGCCGAGGCCGGCGGCGGTCATGGCCGCCGGAGCCGAGCGCAGGATGGCCAGCGAGGTCGCCACCGCCACGGGCTCGCGCCCGGGCACGACGCACTTCACGCCTTTGATCGTCGGGGCGACGTTGGCGGAGGTATAGCCGTTCATGCTGGCGGCCGTCGGCACCACCGCGTACGGGCGCCCGGCGTCCGCCGCGATCCACTTGACCAGGTCGTTCACCACGCCGGAGCCCACCGCCAACAGCAGCCCGCTGGCCGGGAGCCGCTGCTCCAGGGCCTCGCGCGTGGGCACGTCGCACACCGGACTGCCGCCCGCGGCCGCGTCCGGGACGATGATCTCGGAACAGGGCACGCCCCGCCGGGCGAACGCGGCCATCACCGCCGCGCCGGCGGCAGCCCGCGTCCGCCGGTCGGCGACGACCACGACATCGGCCGGCAAGCCCAGGGCCGCCAGACGCCCCGGCAACTGCTCCACGGCGTCATCCGCCAGCAGCACGTCTTTCACCCCGACCTGATGCCGCCGCCCGCACTGCGGACAGTCCAGCACCTTCCCCAGATACTGCGCAACCGTCTTCATGTCTCCACCGAACTCAGGGTGCCGCCGGCCCAGCGGTCTTCGGCACACCGCCTCGCTGCAATCCACTTGGCCCCGTTGCGACGCCGGTTCAGCCGGTGTCCGGTCGGGAAAGCCGACGCGTGGGGTACGCGGCGCACCAGCCGAGCCCTTCGCGGCCCGACTGGCAAACCGCCCGTAGCCCGCTACTTTGGTGCACGAAAGGCAGAGTGCCAACCTTCTCGC
>Ga0116149_1006390_pt1 | contig 10631 bp, 5 predicted proteins | sample AD_UKC057_MetaG_FD_89787 | JGI IMG/M metagenome (GOLD analysis project Ga0116149, IMG submission 89787) | Active sludge microbial communities of municipal wastewater-treating anaerobic digesters from USA - AD_UKC057_MetaG | ecosystem: Engineered > Bioreactor > Anaerobic > Digestate | place: USA...
GTATGCCCGGTATCGACGGGCTTGCTGTGTTGCGTCATTGCGCCGAACGCTTCCCCGACCTTCCGGTTATCGTGGTTTCAGGAACTGGTCGCATCCAGGATGTAGTCGAAGCCTTGCATGAAGGCGCCTGGGATTATCTTCTAAAACCTATAGATAACATGGACGTACTGCTGCATATAATTCGTAAAGCAACGAGCCGTCTCGAAATGCTGTGGGAAAACAAACGCTACCAGCTGCACCTTGAAGCCGAAGTTGCGCGGCGTACGCACGAACTTGAACGCAGCAATCATGAACTGGAAATGTCCCGGAAACAGGTTATCCGAATTCTTTCTCAAGCAGCCGAATACCGTGATTTCGAAACCGGGAACCATTTTATGCGGGTAGGCAGCATTTGCGCCTGTCTGGCCCGCGGAATGGGCTGGTCCGCCGAAGAAATTGCCTGTCTCGAGCTGGCGTCTCCGGTACATGATATCGGGAAAATCGGTATTCCCGATCACATTCTGCTTAAGCAGGGTCCGCTCGAAAAAAACGAGTGGGAAGAAATGAAAAGGCACTGCGAGTACGGTAACGCAATCCTCATGGGGAAAACCATTCCAGATTTTTTCCTCTCCGATACCGTCGGAAAAGTTACGGAGCAATACGGCTGTTCCATGCTCGCCCATGCAGCCAACATCGCGCTGTATCATCACGAACGTTGGGACGGCACCGGCTACCCCTCAGGTCTTGCCGGTGAGTCGATACCTGTACAGGCGCGGATTACCGCTGTTGCGGACGTCTACGACGCAATCTCGAGCAAACGCCCGTACAAGGAACCGTGGACCGAGGAGGTCAGCCTTGAGTATATGCGCAAGCAGTCCGGCTCTCAATTCGATCCCGCCATTATCGATGTTTTTTTTGCGAACATCGACACCATACGTCGGATCAAGGAGCAGTATCGGGATGCGTAAGCGGTCTGTCTCCGTCAGTATTGTGGCGGTGCTCGCCGCTATACTCGGCCTTGCTTCCTGCCAAAAAAACCGGATGGAATCTGTTCCGGTTCTGTCTGTGGGGATTAACCGCAGTCTCAAATCGGCCCCGGTTGTTATGGCCGATGTACATGGGCTTTTCCAAAAAAACGGTATATCGGTCGATATCAAAATCGAAAACTCGGCAGTTTCGCTGTTTGACGGACTGCATGAAGGATTCTACGACCTTGTCTGTGTTCCGGAATATCAGGCAGCAGTTCATGCGTTTGCCGATACCGACTTCCGCATCATCGCCGTCCTTAACCGGAACCAGACCCGATCTCTTGTCTACAACGGTCGAAAAGTTGCCGGCATCGCCGATCTGGAGGGGAAAAGCGTCGGACTGGCGCGAAACAGTTCGGCAGAATACAACTTGTATCGCGCGCTTTTGGTAAACGGCGTGGATGAGCAAACCGTGAGTACCGTGTACTACACGCCGGAAGAACTGCCGGGCGCTCTTGCAAACGGAGAAGTCGACGGCGTTATTGTGTGGGAACCCTTTACAACCGACGCACTCAAGCTGACCGGTCTTGCCGCCAGAACAGAGAACGTCCATTTCGGCCGGGATATGTACTGGCTGCTCGTTACACGGTTGGATATCAGCACAACCCGCACGGACGATCTTGTCCGCCTGCTCAGCTCCCTTGAAGAATCGATCGGTCTTGTCAACAAAAAAAAGAGCGAGACCGTCGGACAGATTGCGTCCGCACTGTCCCTGTCTCCCGATTCTCTGATACTGGAATGGGAAGCTTACACCTTCAACCTTGAATTGCCGCAGAGCCTCCTCGTTTCGATGGAGCAGGAAGCGCTGTGGTATCAGGGGCGGTATTTTCCGGATATTGTACTGCCGGATTTTCTGGACGTCATCGATGTTGAACCCCTTTCTGCCATACGGCCGCGCCATGTAACGATCGCTGTCGAGGGAGGTTCCCGTGTCCCTTAAAAAAACCCTGTCGATCCTGCTTGTCGTGCTGACTCTTTTTTCGTTCCTGGTTCTTTTCATATTTACATCCAATTTCCGGCAGTTTTTGAGCAACACAGAATTCCACACTGCCTTGAACGAAGCCCGCTGGTCTCTGGAAACCACAAAAGTCCTGCTCGAAGAATACCTTTTACAAAAGAACCCCCGCGTGTCCCGTCAGCTCAGAATCAAATTCGATACCTTCAAACGCGATGAGTCTTTTCGCAACCTGGAAAAATGGGAGACTGAATTTCCCCTTGTTTCGTCTCTTTTGTCGAAACGTACGGATTTAGTGTACATTGTTGAGCTGCTTCTTGCACAGGAGGAACGCGACGGAATCTTTTTGCCCGATACAACGCCACAGCCCGACACAATGCCACAGCCCGACACAATGCCACAGCCCGACACAATGCCACAGCCCGACACAACGCCACAGCCGGACGCGCGCGTGGGGCTCGCACTGCCTGCTCCAGCAACCCAGCCGGACGCGCGCGTGCACGAGATGGCTCACGCCCTCCATGCCGACGCTGTGTCGCAAACCTTTTTGACCATGCACGAAATTTCATCGTATCTTATCGACCTTTCCGTCCAGTCGTCGCATGAAATTTCGCTTGATACCATACATTTTATCAGCGCGCTCACGCTTATCATACTCATACTGCTGCCCTTCGTCCTGTTCACCCTGATCTGGTTCCGCAACCGCGTGCTTACCCGCATATTCCAGCTGGATGCCGCTGCCAGCCGAATTTCTGCCGGCGATTACTCGCTGAAAATCTTCGCTGACGGAAACGACGAACTGTCCCGTCTTTCGCAAACCTTCACGGTTATGCAAAAATCTGTCCAGGAACACACAACTGCTCTAGCAAACGAAAAGGAACGGTTCGGGACAATCCTGCTCTCTATCGGCGATGGAGTTCTTGCCACCGACACCGACGGTCGCGTTACCCTGATAAACCCGGTCGCAGAACGCCTTACCGGCTGGACATCGGCCGAAGCTGTCGGCCGCCCCGTAACCGAAGTCTTCCGGATTCTCAAGGATCCATCCCGCGAGGTTCAGGATAATCCCGTTTTCCGCGTTCTGGAAACCGGACTCGTTGTCAATTTGGCAAATCACACAATACTGGTATCGCGTACCGGCGAAGAATATCAGATCGCAGATTCCGCCTCTCCAATCCGCGTGTCAGGCAGTGCAATGGAAGGCGTTGTCCTGGTGTTCCGCGATGTCAGCGAGCACAACCGGATGCAAAATCTCATGATACAATCCGAGAAAATGCTGTCGGTCGGCGGGCTGGCCGCGGGCATGGCGCATGAAATCAACAACCCGCTTTCCGGCATGCTGCAGTCTGCAAGCGTAATCGAAACCCGGCTTGCAGGAGATTTGCCCGCAAACGCCCAAGCTGCCGCCGCTGCAGGGATCAGCCTGGAGGGCCTGCGAACCTACATGGAAGCGCGCGGCATTTTCCGCATGCTCGTACTGCTGAAAGAATCCGGTGTCCGGATCGGAAAAATCGTCAACAACATGCTCAGTTTCGCGCGGAAGGGGCCCAGCCAGATGTCCACCCACAATCTGACCGAACTCGTTGATGCCGCGCTCGATCTTGCAGCAACCGACTACGACCTGAAAAAAGAATACGATTTCCGGAAAATTGTCATCGAACGCGATTACGAACCCGGCATCCCCCCGATCCCCTGCGATTCTGGCCAGATCGAACAGGTTGTCTTGAATCTGTTGCGGAACGGCTCCCAGGCCATGCATTATGCCGCCACGAACGAACCCCGCTTTACCGTTGGCGTCTATGCAGACTGGACTCGGCAAATGGCCTGCATAGAAATCGGCGACAACGGTCCGGGCATGGACGAAGCTGTCCGGCATCGCGTATTCGAACCCTTTTTTACCACAAAACCGGTTGGCGAAGGCACCGGACTGGGCTTAAGCGTTTCCTATTTTATCATCACGGAAAATCATCACGGGGAGATGGAGGTCGTCAGCAGCCCGGGCGAAGGGGCCACGTTCATTATCAGGATTCCCTTTGCTTCGACATCCAATTCCACCGCGACGCAGATTGTTCCGCAGTAATAGAGCACTCCCGAAACGGTTTAGCGTTCCGGACAGTCCGGGGTACTGTTTTCGCCGAGCAGCTCGATGCGGGTAAAAATACTTGCAAGCCGCGCCTTGTGCAACGTGTGCCGCTGACTGCGTTCGCCGGCCGCGATGCTTTCAAGCGCTTCCTTTTCTATATACGGATGCGAATGTTCCCGACTCGTCCAGTACATAAGCGCAATCGTTCCTTCGGTGATTTCCAGCACATTAAGGCCGTTTTTGCCGGTTGCGCAGCCCGAATTGAACAGACAGGGAATCAAAAAAGGACCGTCGTCGTACAGACTCTGCGTTTTCTTCTCTTTTTCCTTAGCATTCGCCAGCCGGTACAGCTCGTCCCGGTACAGACAAATTTCTTTTTGGAGCGCTTCTTTCCGGCCGTTTTCGGCATCCAGGAACTCATCCAGCAAGCGTTCAAGGGTAAAGCGAACGTTGTCGTATTTGGACAGGGACTCGAACAGTGGACGGTGGGTATGCCCGGTAATCGCCACCAGACCCAGAGCGCGGGCTGCCTGATAGATCCTTCGTTCTTTTGCAAAACGCTTGCGCGGGTTTCTTGAAAGCCCGCTGTTCCTGATATGCAACGGTTTAACAACCCAACGGATCAAAAACGACGAAATGCGCTTGTAGTTCACGTACAAGTTCGAAGCCTGATGCCCATGAAACACAAATATCCGGTTGTTCCCGTACCGGTACATAAGACCCTGCCGTACTTCCCAGGGATAATCCCGCTGAGCCATAAGCTCCAGATCATGATTTCCGCAAATTTTTCGCAGCCGCCCTGCGCGGTCGAACGCGTCGAACAATTCAAGCAAGTGCTTCCAGGCCTTGCGGATAGCAAACAGGGGAAACTTGTTCAAATCCTCAATATCGCCATTGAGTATCAGATAATATCCGTTCGGCAAGTACCAGTGTTCAAGCATATCCTCGACCAAATGACGGTTTATGGCCAGATCGTCCCGGCCTCCGCCGTTTCCCATGTGCATATCGCTTAAAAACACATACTTCCTGTCGTCCCGGAGTTCCTCCTCCGGCGTATCCGCAACAAACTGTCTAAAGGAATCCAGAAAAATATCGTATTTCATCTCTTATCAGTATTGCCTTTTTTTCTCCGGGAAGGAAGTCTTTTCCAAAAAAACGTGCGCACTTTTCCCCGATCTCCAGTACATATCCGCAGTAACTTCAGTGAATTCAGTCTCACTTCATCTTGATTTCACCGAATAATCGAATTACTCTTGAATCCAACATGCATGTAAGAAAAATCCGGGTGCTTCGCATCCTGTGTACCTGTTTTCTCTGCGCCCATACCTTCTGCGAATCAAAGGCATCCCTTTCTTGTGCAGTTCCATGGATCGACTCTTCGGAGTATATCGGAGCTTCATCCCTGTGCTTTTCCGATCCTGAAATCGGGGTGTCTGTCAATACGCTGTTACTTGATTTTCCAGCCCTCTCTTCCGACTTGATTCAGGGTTTCTCCGTTCCTCCGGAAATTCTTGATCTGTCCGATATGACGGTTCCCTTTGTTCATACATCAATGAGACGAGCATGGGGACAATTCGGAATAAGCGTTCAAACCGGCGCTTTTTCCATACCGCTCCGAAAAACGGTGATCGAGAAGCAAACCCTGTCGGTTCGTCCTGAAACCGGTTGGGTGCTCGGAGCAGGTATCAGCTTCAGGTCTCTTTCAGTGCAATCTGTTTTTGCAGTGGATTCTGCGCGTCTGTTCGCCGAAAACACGCACGTTGGCTCGGCAGAATTTTCTTTCGTCGGTGCTGCGCTCTCCTGGTGCGGGGCGGCTGCATTTTGGGGGCAGGGTAAGGCTTCCGGCGAAGTTTCGGCCCACATGCGGGTCAATGATGCCTTCGGCTTTTCATTTGAAGGTGCTGCAGAAGGTGCAGTGTCGGTTTTTGGGGCGGCGTACAGCGGGGCCTATGTTCTGGCAGGCGGGGTGTTTTCAGTTTTTGTCAGCGCCGGAATTCTGCATTCGGACGCTCTTTCTTTCCGGTATTTGTATGCCTACAATGCAGAATCGCTTGCCGGAGACTCTGCATTCGAATATGAGTACGCTCCCTGTCTGGCGGCGCGGTTCGGGTATGAACGGAAAATCGTCGGGTGCATGCGCCTTGAGGTATTCCGTATTCTTGGCTATGTGTCCGGTCCTCGCAAGGCAGGCGGATTGCCTGAAGAAGGCGCAGCGAGCCCGGGCAAACGCGGAAGTCTGTTCCAGGGTCTCGTTGATGCGGCAACTGAGGGGGTGGACGTTCTTGCCGGGCTTGATCCGGTAACGCTCCTTCTTTCGGGAGCAGGACTGACGATAACCTGCAGTTTCTGAAAACTGCTTTTTTTTTCAAATTGTTGTGATCCGGTGGTGCCGGTGTTATAGTAAGTAGATGTGACCTGTATTGAAAAGTGTGCGAAATGAAAACGCACAAAATGGAGGAATTAGGTGTAAAAAAAGTGGAGCGCGGTTTCTGGCCGCTCTCGTCTGTACTGCGTTAATTGTGTTCTCCGGTTGTCCGAATGTGACAGATCCGGCGAAAAAACCTGACCCCGCGGCGGGACCGACGCTGGTTGATCAGGTTATCGAAGAACTCGGAACCGCTCTTTCCGGTCCGTCCGCATCTGCCCGATCGGCTCTGGCTGCGCTGCCTGCCGATACGGTTGACGCGATCAAGGCTGCCGCGCGGACGAAAATTGAGAAGGATGGGCTATCATCCTCGGTAGAGCTGGATAAAATCCTGCCTTCGATGATCGAAGGTGTCAAGGTGGCGGTTGACGCCGACACCAATCTTGGAACCAAAGCGAGTTTTGTGTTCGAAACCACTGCCAGGAGCGCGCTTTCGTCTCTTGGCAAGGACGACCGCAAAACGAAGCTGTCCTCCGGCATCAAGCTCGAAGCTGCTGTCGGCACGATTGCTTCTGTAACGGTGAAGGTCGCGGTAGAAAGCGTTCCTGAAGCGGATAAGGCTGCAATCGTGCTCGCTGTATCGAGAGTCTCGGTACAGGTTGTCGCAGCCAATCCGGTATACGCTCCGGTTGCCGACGTTGCGGTAAAAGCAGTCGTGACAAAGTCTGTGGAAAAAGCTCCCGGCTTTACAGCTGCGATCGTCGAAGGGGCGGTTGAAGGTGCGCTTGCAACCGGTTCTACACTTACAGACGACGGAAAAAAATCGATAGTTACAGCAACTGTAGAAGCTGCTATTATTGCTGGAGGTTCTGACCAGGCTGCAGTCTCCCTGGTTGTTACCGCATCCACCACGGCTGTTGTCGCCGAGATCGGTACCGGTGCAGATCAAGACACAACCACCTACGTCCTGGAAATTGCAAAGCAGGTGACGGTGACTGTAGAGGAAAAGGGTATTGAGCTCACCGGTGCAGATGTCGCTGGCGTTATCACCGCTGCAGTTGAAGATGCCGATGATACGATCGATACAAGTGGAATTGCCGATATTGTTACTGAAGTGACGAGCGAAAAATATCCTGCGCTCACGGCAAACTCCTCTGTTGCAAAGCTCATTACATCCGGTCCGGTTATCCTGACAGCCACTGTTACAAATGCGGGAGACAAGACCCCGGTGTATTCATGGGTGCAGACATCCGGTCCGACTGTAGCTCTTTCTTCGTCGACTGAGGCTTCTGTAACTCTGACCCCTGCCGTAATCGGCGAATATTCGTTCAAGGTAACCGCACAGTTCCAGGGTGGCTTTAAGAAATCTGAAGCAAGCGTGTCGTTCAAGGTTGCATTTACAGACAACGCGTCGGCAAAGAAAGTCGCGGAAGGTATTGGATTTCTCAAGACGCAGGATTTCGACGCAGCGCTGTCCTTTTTCGAAGCTGCATATACTCTTGACAAGTCCAACAACGAAGCCGTGTTCTGGTCTGCCATGCTGAAACTGGTGAGCGTTTCTGTAGACCCGGACACCGTTTCTCTCATGAAAGACCGGATCGGTGTTGCACGGTATCCTTCCAAAATGAATGATGTTTTCTCTGAAACCTGGTTTGCACCGTATTACCATACTAAGAGGGGCATGGTTCCTGCCGCTGATGACGAAGATTATGTGTATGTCAGGGGAAATGTAGTTTCGCTTGATTCTTCGTCTGTTAACAACTACATCTCTGTTCGCAACGTACAAGATAATAACTATGAGAGCTATTTGGGGGCATTCGAATTTGTTCCCAACGAGCAGGGAGAATGGTACTCCGATTATTTTGTGTATAACGGGGTCCGTTATACTAGTCAGCCGTATTCGAGCGATCAGAAATCTATCAAGGAATGCGGCGCAACGATTTTCTACACAAACAGCATGAAGCTCAATCCGCTCTCCAGCCAGCTGCTTCCCGAACTGAAAGCCGCACCCGATTGGGCTTCCTCTTTCCTGAGCGCGTCGAATGTCTACGGCGACGGCGTTGACGGAAAGATTTCATCTTCCTCCTACTTCACGCTCTTGATAATCAATCTGATCAGCGGCAATCCCGACGGTCTTAACGCCATGATCGATTCCGTTCTTGCCGGTCCATTCGGCGAACGGCTCGATTCTGTTGTAAGCCTGATCGACGCCCTGCCGGATTCTGCTTCGGTTGAGGTTCCAATCGACCTTATCCAGGCGTATGCAGGTTCAAGCTTCCAGTCAGAGTTCCCGATCACCATCAGGAAAGCGGAACTTAAGGCTGTATCCGCCTCGCTCCAGATGACCAAGTCGTTCATCCAGTTGATCGCTTCGTATAACCTGAATTATCCGCTCGCCTTCGCGAAGAACGCGATATGGACCGATGACGGTGCAAAAACCGCGATGGAAGCGCTATTTGCGCAGGCTAATCCCGTCAAAGCGGGTTTCATGGGGGATCGCAGCCAGGCTACGAGAAACGCCTCGAAGGCGACCCTTCTTGCTGCTATGGACGATATGCAGGATGCGGCAAACCTCTTTCTTTCAGATATGGAAACCGACGGAACTATTGCGTCTACATACCGCGAACAGCTGAGTGCTGAAGCTTATGCAGAGTTCAAGAATTTCGCCGGTCAGCTCAAAACAGTTTCGGAAGCTGTCGAGACTTCGCTTAGAAACAACACTCCGCTCTACTTCAATACTGCCGCAATGAACGGCGGGGATCTTACGACCCTTGTTTCTGCAACCTCGAAGGACGGTTATCTGCCGATCAATTTCTCGAAACTCTATACAACCGATATCCTGAATCCTGCAAAACTGCTGGAATCAACCACCGAAGGCTTCTTGTTCTATACTGTCGATGTAGATAAATCTTCTGAGGATGAGCTGGTAATGAAAGTGCTTCCCGCTCTTCCCGCAGAAGGCGAGGAGTATCCTGAACTCATGGGCTTGTGGGTAAAGGTACAGAAAGCCAGAGTGCAGGAAGTCGCGACTATTCCGTCTGGTTTCCTTGAACAAATGCCTCTTGACTCAAGTGGCAACTTCTATATACCGCTCGGTTCCACAGAAATGGTCGATCCGACGATGTATTTCATCGCCGACTGGATGCGCTGATTTTTCAGTGCTTTTTCCGGAGCAGAGCCCGCGTCTGAAAAGGCGCAGGTTCGGCTTCCCGGGAACGGCTCTCCTTTGGGGGAGCCGTTTTTTTTCCTGTTGCCCTTGCTTCGGATTATATCGTAGAGTCAATGGTATGAAAAAAATACGCGCAACCCGGCTGGTTTCCGTCATGCTCTGCGCCCTTCTGTCGACCACCGAACCGCTTTCTGCTGCCGATGTGCAGTCTCTGTCGCCGGCTGATCAGACCGGTTCTCTGCACATTCGCCTTTCCGCACCGGCCGCAGCCTGTTCTGTGCTTTCGTTCAAAACCGCCGAATCCCCGGCGCAGGAACGCCTTCGCGCCTCCTCCGGACTCGGTTCACTTTCAGCAGGAATTGCCGGCTCATTTAGTTTTACAGGCCTGGATGCGCCAGATAACGAATCTTCGATGTTTTCGTTCTCTTTTGTCCCTGCCGCATTTCTTTCCCTTGCCGGGGACCATTCAGCCGGCTCCTGTTCGACCGTTGCTATCCGCGAGTGCTTCGTCAAATTCAGTTCATACGCGCCCGTATTTTCCGGCGCACCTCTCCGCTATTCTTTTTTCATCGGACGAAGCGCCACACAGCCCGAAGGCTTCGAATATCTGTACGGCGCCGAACCTTTAGCCTTTTTCGGCGGCGAATCCGCGATGCCCGAAGACCGCCTGTCAGTTTCGATTACCCGGGACGCGCTGTCCGTCTCCGCACAGGTACTTCCGTTCGCGCCCGATTTTTTCGGCTCCGATCCGGCTGGCCCGCTCGTTGACCGGCGCGAAGTGCTCGACGAATTCACCACCACCGGACTTTTGGGAACGACTTACCAGCTTGACTCGATTGGCTATAACGACGAATCATTGAAAGAATTCCGCGCTTTCAGCCTCGATCCGTCCGCAGCGCTTCGCGCGGCATGGAAGGCTCACCGCTATACGCTTTCTGCGTCCGTGTATGCCGGACGTGATCGTCAGCCGGCTATGCTCTCGCGGTTTCTCTCATTGGCCGCCGTCAGCAATACGTACAAACTGGAAGTACAACCAGCGGCTTCCCGCATTA